>Ga0115569_10001981_pt1 | contig 15690 bp, 11 predicted proteins | sample COGITO_mtgs_1205_2_FD_87295 | JGI IMG/M metagenome (GOLD analysis project Ga0115569, IMG submission 87295) | Pelagic marine microbial communities from North Sea - COGITO_mtgs_120503 | ecosystem: Environmental > Aquatic > Marine > Epipelagic | place: Germany:Helgoland, sampling site Kabeltonne... | reverse complement strand
GACATCATGCCCACGGTCTTGGCCGCAACCCGACACCAATATGCACTGCCCGCCGCGTTCGACGGCCGTAATCTGTTGCCACTGATAGAGGATGCTGGTGCGACTTGGGCTGAACGCACACTCTATTTTCAGTGGCATCGAGGATACGATCCGAACAAGTTTCAAAACTTCACTGCGATCGGATCTCGCTATAAATTACTTCAAGCGAGCAATAAATTTGATAAAACACAGAAGCCCGTCTTCGAACTCTACGACTTAGACCAGGACCCGGGAGAATCCCGTAATATTGCGGCGACCCAGCCGAAAATTACCGAATATATGCGAGCCGAATATCTTGATTGGCTGAACGATGTCAGCAACTCACGAGGATACCCCGAAATGCCTGCCTGGGTGGGTTCGCCGAGGGAAAATCCAACGCTACTTACCCATCAAGATCGACGGGGCACCGGCAGCTGGGGCAATGATAGCTACCACTCGGATAATTACTGGCCAATCCGCATCCTTCACCAAGGTACTTACCGCATCTTGCTGGATCTCTATGCTCCTATTCGAACTTCGGGTATCGCAACGATTAAAATCGGGGACAAGCTCTTTGATAAAGCCACACGCAAAGGAGACACTACAGTTAAATTCGAAAGCATCTTTCTTGAAAAGCAAGATGCCAGGCTTTCGGCTTGGGTCGATACCAACAATCAGAAGAAAGGGCCACGGTTTGTGGAGATTGAACATTTAGATAATACCCGAAACCATAATTAACCGTATGTTTAACTTCGGGTGGTGAATTTATCCGTGCGAAACTACGTATTCGTCTAAATAGCCACTCTCAGCAAGATGAGAGACTAACTCCCAACTAAAGGTTAAACCTTATCCTCGTCCCAGGTCGGCATTGCGCCAACCAATCGATATCTGCTTCTCGTAGAATCGCAATTTTCGCATACCCACCAACCGTCGGGCCGTCGACCATCGTCACAATCGGCAGGCCATTCCCTGGAATTTGAAAGCTCCCCGGGAGCACTGGCTCGCTACGAATTGAATCCGGCACATCAAGCGCTGGTCCTTCTAGACGAAAGCCAGTCCGATCCGAACGCGGCGACACCGTCCACTCTGCTGACGCCAATTGCGCACGTGCCCGCTCTGAAAAAAGCTCAAACTGTGGCCCCGGCAATAACTCGAACTCCATCGGCCTTGAAAAGTCGCGTTGTAATTCAGCAACGAGCACGCGGCGCCCAACTTGTTCATACCCAAACGAAGCAGCTGATGTCAGTGCAGACAATTGAACTCCACGCTCTAAGGGCTGGCCCAATCCATTACGTGCATCGACCGACGCACTGCCGAACCATCGATCTACATCAAATCCTCCCGGCACTGCAACGTAAGCCCACAAGCCTGCTCGATTCATCGGAAACGCTAGCACCGTACCGGCAACAACTTTCCTCGCGGTCCACGCAGCTATCGCACAACCTAAATCAGCACCCGCTACAGCAATCCAAGTATCTTCTAGCACTCGAAGCTTCACACCTTGCATTAAAACTTCCAGCACAGGTGCATCTGCACGGTTACCAAGTAATCGATTCGCCGCAGCAGCCGAGCTACGATCCATCACTCCGCCCGGAGGCACGCCAAACCGGCGCCAACCAGGGCGACCGTAATCTTGAACCGAAAGCCCAACCCCCGTGGATATAATTTCAATCACAGCCATACTAGATCACAACAAATTTAACAGTATCCCCAGCGGCCAGCGCAAAAACCTCGCGTGCATCACTCACGGTGCCACGCGCCTTTTCAGCTTGAAATAACGGAAAATCAGTGCGGCCCAACAAGTGCCACCCTCCAGGACTGGCTACCGAATAAATCCCCGCATGGCTGCCACCAATGGCAACAGACCCAGGCTCGATTTGATCACGCGGTGAAGCCTTGCGCATCAAGTGCAAACGTTCATCCAGCCCATCCAAATAGGGAAACCCCGGCGTGAACCCTATCATCCGCACTCGGTACTCGGGAGCCGAATGAATCGCAACGACCTCCGCTTCACTCAAACCAGTCGCGACTGCCACCATTGCTAGATCTGGGCCATCATAGCGGACAGGAACTTCGATCCGTCGCGAATACTTTGAACTGTCCAGTATTTCACTCTGCAAACCAGACAGCCATTCATACAACACGCATTCAGATCTAGGCCGCTGAAACAGTACCAACAGATTGTCAGCACCTATGACGTATTCATCAAAACCATCCGGTGGAGTCATTGACAACGCTTGCTCGATTGCCAAACGCTTCGATTCGCTCAACTGATCCAGCAAATAACCGCGCTCTCCATACGGTCGAATACGCGCACCCTGAAACGAACTGTTAGTAGTTTGTTGAGACATCAACTACCGACCATAATGGCCGCAGCTCAAAACGGAATCGAAATCGATTACCAGCCGTTTTTTGTAGATGGCACAGCCATTCGCGACTACCCATTAATACATGAGCACTCGGCCATCGCCGACTACTTCTGAATCGGTCGAAAAAAGACCGCTTTAGTGTTATTATCCAAGCGCACATCGTCCAGCGGCTCTTCCGACACGACCCGAGCAGCAATGTTCAAGCTGTCTGAGGAGTCAATCGAAGGCACCTGAGTATAAACTTTTCGAGTTGTCGTTTGCCCAGGACCAAGTGTGCCGATGGTGAAATCGACTGGCTCTCCTTTGCCGACAATAACCGTCAACGTGGAAGACGTCAGCCAAGACGTGCCACGATTTTGCACGATTACCTCGACCGGCATCGTGGTGCCGGGTAACGCATTAGCAGGCAAGTATATTTCAGCGAGCGCCACATCCAGAATCGTGGAAGTCTCACGCTCGCGTAATCGATCCCAATTGACCACACCAGCGCCATAGACTGGATCAACACCTGGTGCACCTGCCTCGTCGAGAGTGCGCCTCATTAAATCGACCACTTCCGTGTGACTACACTCAGTCTCCGACGAAAGGATCGAAGCCAATGTGCCAGTCACAAATGGAGCGGCAGCGGATGTACCGGAAAACAACATCGTCCCACCATTTTCTTTGGCAGTCAGCACACCGACGCCTGGCGCCGCGAAATCAATCGAACTAGATTGATTCGGAAAGAGCGCCTGACGCCCAACCCTATCCACGGCAGTCACCGAAAGCACCTGCGGATATGCGGCAGGATATGGCATCTGCGTGTAACCATCGTTCCCAGCGGCAGCGACCATGATCACGTCATGATCTTCTGCATAACGAATCGCCTCGCGCATAAGCTGCGTATCTTGATACACGCCCAGGCTCATATTCAGCACATCGACCCCGAGATCCACCGCCTGAACGATGCCCTCAGCTACATGAAAGCTATTGCCCATTCCCTCATCATCTAACACTCGAACCACAAATAGTTCTGCTGCAGGCGCAATCCCCTCTGAACCTGCTATAATCGAAGCCACGGCAGTTCCATGTGCCGCACCAGGTCCAGCTACACCGCCACCAGCCAAATCAATGTGCACAATATAAACATCATCAAATTGAGGATGTGTTTCGATGCCTGAATCTAGAATCCCAACCAGTACCCCCGAACCATCACCTTCAACTGGACCGCCGACAATAGATCGAGCGGACTCACCAAATGCACGCAACTGCGCGTACTGCTCTGGCGCGACTGCAACTGGCGGTAACGGGCGCTGAACACGATACGAAAAACTCCCCTCGCCGCCAAACAAACCGGGACTCGGTCCTGACATCGCATCTTTACCAATGCGCACGACCAACAACTCATCGATCTGCCCGATTGGAGCCAGACCTGCCTGAATCAATGCTCTCAAATACTCCTGATAATCTTTGCGATTGGTAAAATGCACCACCATCTCGCCCGGAATCGCATGCTCAGGAAAAACGATGGCTAGAGTGGCAGGTATTTCATCAGGAGCCTCTGGGAAATTAATCACCACCTCGCCGGCAGACGTATCTGTAGTGATGCCTTTCTCATCGGCACCACTCTGCCATTTTGATACGGACAGTCCAATCCATGCACCGAAGATAATCAGGGCCCACAAAATCAAGAATCCACGCGCATCTTTCATAACACTATTTAATTAACTCAAAAAACGATAAAAAGCTACAACATCCGCGGATCAAGCAGCCAACTCAACTGACACGGCCCTACTTCACCAAAATTCGGAATTGGGGCGACCGCCAAGCAAGCCATATTACAGGTGTTAAAGTTGGTCCGGGTGCGCCCGCTCTCGGCACTCAGAAGCAGCGAAGCTAAAATCGAAATATTGGGATTATGCCCAACCACGAGCACATCTCGCTCTAACTCTAATAACCCTTCAGCCACCGACGCTGGATTCATGTCAGGCTCCAAGTATGCCTCGTCTCGGCGCTGTTCAAGCCTGTCTCCCCAGGCATTCAAAAGAATTGCTGAGGTCTCCTGAGCCCGGCGATACGGACTACACCATAAGACTGCAGGCTGAGGCGACCCCTTAAAGCGCAAAAACTGACCCAACCGCTGGGCATCACCTCGCCCTTTCGTACTGAGAATCCGTTGACTATCTGGGTAGCTCGACTCGGCTTCAGCATGGCGCAAAAGATAAATATTCATATAAACATGACCTATAACGTCTTTGTGCTGACCTGCAAGAATCACTCATCATCAAGCTCAACTTATTTTCTGCTTCCAATTTTCTCAAATCACTTTTTTCAGTGTTATTTTTTAATTTCGATATTAAAACGATCATGAGAATATTCGGTTACAGTATTAAAAATTCACTCAGCACCATTATTCTCGAGACAACCCATTGTGTTGGACTGCAGCATTGATCGCTCATAGTGGCGAAAAAAAGCGCCACCCGATCAATCGGACGACGCTTCTTATCAAACAAAAACAATGTTACTACTTACTAAGATTATATATAGGCTTAGACGTAATTAAGTATCCAGCGTCCAAAAAAAGATTTGAGCGATTTCATTTTTTCGACAAAAAACCCCCGTCTTGCGACGCGGGCTTTGCATTAGAAGTTATGGCAGTCTTACAACGCGGCGAGTGCGGCGTTAAAGGACGCGCTCGGACGCATGGCTGCTTGAGCCTTAGCCAAGTCCGGGCGGAAGTAACCACCGATGTCCATCGCCACGCCTTGCACCGCGGTTAACTCGTCGACGATCTTTGCTTCGTTCGAACTCAGTGCATCAGCAAGAGGTGCGAAACGTGCCTTCAACTCTACATCCTTATCTTGGGACGCGAGTGCCTGCGCCCAGTATAGTGCCAGGTAGAAGTGACTGCCACGGTTGTCGAGTTCGTTGACCTTGCGAGACGGCGACTTGTTCTCTTTAAGGAACTTGGTATTAGCCACGTCGAGTGTATCGGCGAGTGTTTGAGCCTTACCATTATTAAACACAGCCGCGAGATGCTCAAGCGAAACGCCGAGCGCGAGGAACTCGCCAAGAGAATCCCATCGTAAATGGTTTTCCTTCTCGAACTGCTGTACGTGTTTTGGAGCGGATCCACCAGCTCCTGTTTCGAACAGGCCGCCACCATTCATTAATGGAACGATGGAGAGCATCTTGGCACTGGTGCCAAGCTCAAGAATTGGAAACAAATCAGTCAGGTAATCGCGCAATACATTACCAGTGACGGAAATCGTGTCTTCCCCATCCTTAGCGCGTTGCAGTGTTAGCTCAGTGGCGGCGACTGGGGCGAGAATGCGAATATCAAGACCTGCAGTATCGTGATCCTTTAGGTAAACGGTCACCTTCTCAATCAGTTGCGAGTCATGCGCACGGTTAGCATCAAGCCAAAAAATTGCAGGAGTGCTAGTCGCGCGAGCGCGTGAGACAGCGAGTTTCACCCAATCACGAATCGGAGCATCCTTCACTTGGCAAGCGCGCCAGATGTCGCCCTGCTCAACTGCGTGCTCAAGTAACACCTTGCCATCCGCATCTGTGATACGAACAATGCCAGCTGCTGGGATTTCAAATGTCTTATCATGCGATCCATACTCCTCGGCCTTTTGAGCCATGAGTCCAACATTTGGCACGGTGCCCATTGTGGTTGGGTCGAACGCGCCGTTCTTCTTGCAGAATTCAACCGTAGTCGCATAGACGCCGGCATAGCAGCGATCAGGGATGACGAAGTTGGTGTCTTGCAATGATCCTGCGAGGTTCCACATCTGACCTGAGGTGCGAATCGCTGCTGGCATGGACGCGTCGATGATCACGTCACTCGGAACATGAAGATTGGTGATCCCCTTGTTGGAATCGACCATCGCTATGTCAGGAGCCGAGGCGTACACCGCAGCGATATCCGCTTCGATTTCGGTTTTCTTGTCAGCCGGCAGTGATTCGATCTTCGCATACAAATCGCCGAAACCATTTTTCACATCCACACCGAGTTCGGCGATGAGAGCTGCATGTTTGTCGAATACATCCTTAAAGAACACACTGACGGCGTGGCCGAAAATGATCGGGTCCGAGACTTTCATCATGGTCGCCTTCATGTGCAGCGAGAACAAGATGCCCGCAGCCTTCGAAGCAGCGATCTCGCCAGCGAGGAAGTCACGCAGTGCCTGAGCACTCATAAAAGTCGAATCGAGCACTTCACCTGCAAGGAGAGCGAGGCCGTCCTTGAGCACGGTTGCACTGCCATCCGCTGCGATTAATTCGATCTTAGCAGTGGTCGCGGCAGGGATAGTGACTGACTTCTCATTACCAAAGAAATCACCGGCAGTCATGCTCGCGACAGTGGACTTGGAATCCGCGCTCCATGCCCCCATACGGTGTGGGTTATCCTTAGCGTATTGCTTCACGGCACCAGCGGCGCGGCGGTCGGAGTTCCCTTCACGCAGAACTGGATTCACCGCACTCCCCTTGATCTTGTCGTAGGTCGCTTTAACAGCCTTCTCTTCGTCGGTCGTTGCCACTTCTGGATATTTTGGAAGTGCGTAGCCTTTTGCCTGTAGCTCAGCAATCGCCGCATTCATTTGCGGCACCGAAGCTGAAATGTTTGGCAGCTTAATGATATTTGCATCGGGCGCCTTCGCGAGGTCACCCAGTTCAGCCAAGTCATCGGAGACGCGTTGCGCTGCAGTCAATGCGTCTGGGAAGTTTGCGAGGATACGACCCGACAGGGAAATATCACGAGTTTCAACCGCCACACCAGCGGCACTGGTATAGGCTTCAATAATCGGCAGCAACGAATGCGTGGCAAGAGCCGGCGCTTCGTCAGTGATGGTGTAAATGATTTTAGCTTTATCGCTCATAATGAGATGTTCTTCTGGTTTTTAAAAAATAAACAAATCCGCCTCAAAAAAAGACAGGAAAAAAGGCGGACAGTTTCGTCCGCCTTTCAGTTAGCCCAGTTTCGCGCAGAAACGGGCAAGGCGTTCGAGCCCCTTATCGATGACATCGTCTGAAGTCGCATAACTGAGGCGGATGTAGCCGTCGGCTCCAAATGCACTACCAGGAACCACTGCCACCTTCTCCTCTTCGAGAATACGTGCCGCAAATTCGCTATCTGTTAAACCAAGCTTCTCGATATTTGGGAAAAGATAAAACGCACCTTGCGCACGCGCGCACTCGACGCCAGGGATTGCACGTAGGCCCTCAAGAAGGCGTAAACGACGCACATCAAAGACTTCCAGCATGCCGTTGACCGCTGCCATCGACTTGTCCCAGTTCTGCATCGCAGCCAATGCACCGTATTGTGCAAACGTGGTGGCATTCGAGCTGGTCTGACTCTGCAGGTTCGCGACCGCCTTCGCAATGTGCAAGGGAGCCATCAATGTGCCGAGGCGCCAGCCTGTCATTGAAAAAGTCTTACTAAAGCCAGCGACTGTGATCACTAAGTCCGCAGCTTCCTTAGAGAAGGATGCTGGGCTGACATGCGTTACACCATCGTACAAGAGGTACTCGTAGATCTCGTCGGACATAATGTAGATGCCTGCTTCAACCGCTACATCAGTGAGGGCTTGAAGCTCTTCGGGTGAATAAATCGCACCAGTCGGATTAGACGGGCTGTTAATGATCACCATACGAGTCTTCGGCGTAATGGCCGTGCGCAATTGCTCTGGCGTGATCTTAAAACCACTGTCAATACCAGCAAAGACCGTCTTAGGCACACCACCAGCGAGTTTCACCATTTCAGGATAACTCACCCAATACGGCGCAGGGATGATGACTTCGTCGCCTGGGCTCACCACGGCCAGAATCGCGAGGTAACAGGAATACTTACCCCCGGGGCTGACCACGATTTGAGCGGCAGTCACACCTTCGACGCCGTTGTTACTACGATAATGCGCGGCCAACGCCTCGCGTAGCGCTGGAATACCGGGTGCGGGCGCATATTTGGTCTTCCCTTCCCGAATTGCCTGAATACAGGCTTCTTTAATAAACTCCGGAGTATCGAAATCCGGTTCACCGGCACCAAAGCCGCAGACGTCTTCGCCAGCTGCTTTGAGCTCTTTTGCTTTAGAATCAACCGCCAGCGTTGGCGACGGAGCGATGTTGCTGGCCCAGGAGGAAAGTTTTGCTTGGTTAGTCATGACAAAAAAAATGCGCTCTCGGCACGTTTGCACGGGTAGCAACGTATCGAGAGCGCAGAATCAAAACCTCTGCCTAAGCAAAAGCAAGCCTAGCCTAATATTCTAGGAAAAACGCGATTACTTCTTCTTCGCCTTTTTCTTGGCAGATTTCTTCTTAGGAGCCGCTTTTTTGACAGCCTTCTTCTTCACAGCCTTCTTCTTAGGAGCTGCTTTTTTGACTGCCTTCTTTTTCACAGCTTTTTTCTTCACAGCCTTCTTCTTAGGAGCTGCTTTTTTGACTGCCTTCTTCTTCACAGCTTTCTTCTTAGGAGCCGCTTTTTTGACAGCCTTCTTCTTCACAGCTTTTTTAGGAGCTGCTTTTTTAACAGTCTTTTTCTTCACAGCCTTCTTCTTAGGAGCTGCCTTTTTAACTGCCTTCTTCTTCACAGCTTTTTTAGGAGCTGCCTTTTTAACAGTCTTTTTCTTCACAGCCTTCTTCTTAGGAGCTGCTTTTTTAACAGTCTTTTTCTTCACAGCTTTTTTAGGAGCTGCTTTTTTGACAGTCTTTTTCTTCACAGCCTTTTTAGGAGCTGCTTTTTTGACAGTCTTTTTCTTCACAGCTTTTTTAGGAGCTGCTTTTTTGACTGCCTTCTTTTTAACAGCCTTTTTGGCTGGAGCTTTTTTAGCGATTTTCTTGGTCGCTTTCTTAGTCGTTGTTTTTTTCTTAGGCATAGTTTGTTGGGGGTTAAAATCCGATAATTCGGCTGGTAGAGACTCGAGCGCTGCTCGCAACAATTCACCCACGCTCACCTTCTTCTGTTTGCTCAAGCGGGTAAGTCGCTGACGAAGCTCTGAAGATAAACGTACGGAGATCTGGCGATGAGGAGATATTTTCAGATTAATATCTGAAGAATCAAAAACACTCACGGCATAGCGAACAACTTCGCTAAGTGAGCGTGCTCCGACTTTCTTTTGTAGCTGCTTGAGCTTATCAAGCAGTTCTTGTTGGAGGTCGAAAGTTAAGGGACTAGTAGTTCCGCTACTCATAATTGCGTCGCATGCGACACGAGCGAAAATGCAAAGTGTAACAACAATGTCAATACAATAGATTTATAGAAATATCCTCGTAAAAAATTAGTCACATTAAACTTACAGCACATCAAAAAGTGCCGCAGAAATCTCTGGGACATTCGTGTCACATTCGCGATTAAAAACCGCGGCATCGAAAATTAAACCAACGCTTGCTTCCTTAACTTTAAAACCAGTGGAGCCTTGGACTTTACCACGGTCGACATCAGACAATACGATTTCTTTTACAATATACTGACCCTGCACTTTCTGAAAGCTTCTTAGCGTGAACTCCGAACGTGGCTCACCATCCACACCAAAAACTTTAACTCCAAGTAACCCATAATACATATCGTCTAAAGCGATCTGCACGCCCGAGATTCCATGCCGAGCAGACAATGAGCCTTGAGGTGGCTTCATAAGAAAACGCTGCCCAATGCGGCTCAAGATATTCGCGGGCCCCTTATATGTATAGTCATCCCAATAGATGAATGGCATTTGCAAATCAAAGGGGGTATAAATCACACCATCAAAGATAGGCTCAAACAACGCCCCATCTTCAATGCGCGCAAATGGTGCGTCAGCGCCATGACGTATCCATACTTCAGGCGAAATCCCGTTTTGCACAATCAAATCAATTGGAGAAACCTCAACGGTCTCACCCCGCTTCACCGGTTCTGGATATAATTGAAACCGGCTGACAGGTCCACGCTCATTCCAAGAACCAAACATGACGCCATTATATCTGACAGTTCTACTGCTCCCTCTCGGTTTATGCTCTAACTGAAACTTAAAACAAAAATCACCATTCAAGCGTTGCGCTCGAAAAGACGCGATGCGCTTGGCTCCCTCCTCTGCATCAATCTTCTCCATAATGGATGGTCGCGGTGCACTATCTCCAGCTCGCTGGGCATGAGAGACACTAGGCAACCAGGCATAGAAAAGGCCAGCTGCGGTAAAACCGAGAACAGCTGACCTGCGTCTAAAGGAAATTTTAGGTGTCTTGATGGAATGCATTAATTTGAAGTTGGCACAGTCTCAGTCGTCGACGCCTCTGCGTCAACAGCTGGAGTAACCACTTCAACAGACTCGACCATCGTTTCAATTGCTCCCGCTGCGTCTTCGACGACAGCAACAACATCTTCAACCACAGCGCCACCCGTACCCTCAACGGCAGACTCTTCATTCTCAGCTACAACAGACTCAGTGGCCGGGGCCAGCTCTTCAGCGTTAATTAATTCACCCGCACTGACGATCTGTGTACGATTGGAAGCCTCAGATTGATACATAAGAAACAAGCCCAATGCCACTAAGAAGAAAGCAATAATACCATAAATAGTGCCCTTAATCAGTATACTGCTGGTATCCGAACCAAATGCCGACTCAGCTGCACCACCTCCAAGCGCCGCTCCCATACCTCCGCTCTGGCTAGTGCGTTGCATCAAGACCAGCAAGATGACGAAAGCAGAAATAAGAATAAGAACTAGAGTGAGAAGGCTAATGAATAATGCGCTCATAAAATATCGCGGATGGGAATTAGAAAAGCTTGCTAAATTGCGCAGTGAGCACCCGAGTTCAAGCGATAAATTCAACAGAAACGGCTCTAGAGCCAGAAAAAGCCACTGGATCTGATGGCGTCTCCTTATATAATTGATAAAATTCGCTTTGACAGTCGCCCCTGACTGCATTTTCTGATGCGCACAAATGGAAAACGTACCTTACCAAAAACTACTCACTAAAGGCCACATTGCTCTTGGAGCGATCCTCACTCTTGGAGTCTTCATCCTAATGTCGTTTCTATTGCGCCCATTTACTTTCTCAACTGACCCTACAGTTGCACAGCTACAGGCTTGCTTCACCGCGATCCCGATCAGTGCAACCTTCTGGCTTGCGTGCCACATGTTTATGCTCGTCTTGGTCGATCAGCGTAAGCGCAACAAAGAAGGTAAGTAGATTAAGCTCTAGATAATTTTCAGACAAGGCCGCATCCTGCACACAGAATGTGGCCTTTTTTATGTGCCTGCGCTGGCGCAATACCAGAGAAGGCACTTATTTGAGACTCTACCAAAGGCGGCAGTCAGCAGACCTAGCGGCGAGCATGAGAAATCGAATCACCAGGAGGGACGACCTCCGCGTCGTCCGCATTGCCTCTGAACTTACCGGTTGCCGTCACCACGGAGCCGTGGCCTTGCCCATCTTAGGAGGCGGCCATGTAATGCTCTAAGTGGGCGGCTCCTCGACAATGCGGGACAGAGCGATTATTCCTCGGCCTCAAGCTCTGCTAATTCAGCTGCACGGCGTTTCTTCTCAATATGCGTACCGACCAAAATAGCCAGTTCGTAGAGTCCATATAGAATCCCTGTCGTCAGCGGCAAAGATAAAAAGTCACCTCCAGGAGTTAGCAGCGCCGCAAAGATCATCGTCCCGACGAAAACCGCCCGACGAATCGCCTTCAGCTTCTCAACCGCTAACACTTGTATGAAGATTAAGATTACTATAATTAGCGGAAATTGAAAGATCGCGCCCGTCGCCAAGGAAAACCAGACGACCATGCTATAATATTCCGACGCGGCCAACAGCACCTGAAAGCCCATCACTTGGTTGAACTTAACTGAGAAAGCCAACGTAAGCGGTAGAATCCCATAAAATGCGACCGCCACCCCTGAAAGGAATAAGACAAATGCAGCGAAACAAGCGGGACGCACCACTTTACGCTCTCGATCCGTCAACCCCGGAGCAATGAAGCACGCCATAAAATACAGAACAAAAGGCATCGACAGCACTAAGCCCCCTAACAACGCAATCTGAATAAAAACCGAAAAGACACCCATCGGCTTATACGTAATCAATTTCTCTCCGACCAATTCTGCCGACCCATAAGCCTCAATCAAAGGCATCTGTAGAAATGCACCAACGTAAGGCATTAAACAACCAACGATGACTACACCGAGAAGAAACGCTAAAATACTACGGCCGACCGTCCAACGGAAATCCTCCAGATGCTCCAAGAAGGACATTCCGCTCTCTTCCGAATCTGGCTCTAACTCATCATCCCAATTAAACTCATCTTCGCCACTGTTTGAAAACTCATCTTCGCCACTGTTTGAAAAATCGTCTTCGTCACTGTTTGGATATTCCGTCATAGATATAACATACTTTTGAATAACACCACAGTGTAACCGCAACACTGAAAATGCGCCGAATAAATAAATCACTCAATCAGACCGATGGCTCGGCTTCTAATCCATTGACAGACATGGCGAAATTCATTTGCTACACGATTTCCGCCTGCTAAGAAGATTCAAAAATGAATTATCTCAGCAATCAACTCGATCCAAATTAGGTCGTTTCTTATGCCAGCTAAAAAAGCAAAAAAAGTCACAAAAAAAGTAGCCAAGCGCACAGTCGCGAAGGCAATTAAATACAGCTACGACTTCGGTCAAAAAACTGATGGTAGCTCCAAACTCAGGGAACTTCTGGGTGGTAAGGGTGCCAATCTCGCTGAGATGGCCCGCATTGGTCTGCCTGTGCCGCCAGGCTTCACAATCACCACCGAGGTCTGCTCTTACTTTTACGACAACGGTCGCAAATATCCTAAGACACTCGCAGCTGAAGTGAAAGCTTCGGTTGCTGTGATCGAAAAGGAAGTTGGCAAAAAGCTCGGCGCGGAAAAGAACCCGCTCCTTCTCTCCGTTCGCTCCGGCGCTCGCGAGTCCATGCCTGGCATGATGGATACCATTCTGAACCTTGGTCTCAACGACAAGACAGTTAAGGCACTCGCTAAAGAATCTGGCAACCCAGCATTCGCTTACGATTGCTATCGTCGCTTCATCCAAATGTATGGCGATGTCGTCATGGGCGTTCAAGCGATCAACGAAAACGACCACTGCCCATTCGAAGCGATCCTCGAGAAGGTCCGCAGCGAAGCTGGTGTTGAACTCGACAATGAGCTTACAGCTGCTGACCTCAAAGAGCTGATCAAGCGCTACAAAGCAGTCATCAAACAACGTACTGGCACCGCTTTCCCACAAGATGCTTACGAGCAACTCTGGGGTTCCGTCAGCGCCGTGTTCAACTCATGGCAAAATGAGCGCGCGACACTCTACCGCCAGAAATACGGCATCCCAGCAGCATGGGGCACCGCTGTTAACGTTCAGGCGATGGTCTTTGGTAATATGGGTGACAGTTGCGCAACTGGTGTTGCTTTCACACGTGACCCTGCAAATGGTGAGAAAGTCTTCTACGGCGAATATCTCATCAATGCTCAAGGCGAAGACGTTGTGGCAGGTATTCGAACTCCTAATCCGATTGCACAGCTCAAGGACGAAATGCCACACGCGCACGCTGACCTCGAAGTCGTTCGTAAAAAACTCGAAAAGCACTTCAAAGACATGCAAGACTTCGAGTTTACCGTTGAAGACGGTAAACTATGGATGCTGCAGACTCGTAATGGCAAGCGCACTGGCCTCGCGGCAGTTCGTATCGCAGTTGAGCTGGTTAAAGAAAGGCTGATCGATCAAAAGACTGCACTACTTAAGATCCCTGCGGACTCGATCTCTTCCCTGCTAGTTGCGGTCTTCGACCCAGTTGCAGTGAAGAAGGCAAAAGTCCTGACAACTGGTCTTCCAGCTGGTCCAGGTGCTGCCTCTGGTAAGATCTGCTTTACCGCCCCAGAAGCTGAAGCAGTTGCTGCTCAAGGTGGTCGCGCAATCCTTTGCCGTGTTGAAACAACTCCAGAAGACCTTCGAGGCATGATCGCAGCGGATGGTATTCTTACCTCTCGTGGCGGTGTTTCTTCTCACGCAGCACTGGTTGCTCGTCAGATGAACAAGGTCTGCGTCTGTGGCGCGTCTGCAGTTATCATCAACTACGGTGCTGAAACACTCAAAATCGGCAACAAAGTATTTAGGAACGGCGACGATATTTCTATCGATGGCACAACTGGTGAAATCTTCGCTGGTGCAGTTGCAACCGCTCCCTCTGAAGTTGACCAAGTGCTCAACGGCAAGTTGAAAGCCAAAGACAGCTATACATTCCAAATGTATGCCCAAGTGATGAAGTGGGCTGACAAACATCGCAAGATGGGCGTTCGCACAAATGCTGACTCTCCTGAGCAAGCCATTTCCGCGATCGCTTACGGCGCTCAAGGTATCGGACTTTGCCGCACAGAACACATGTTCTTCGAAGGTGATCGCATCACATTCATGCGCCAGATGATTCTTGCAACTGACGAAAAAGAGCGCCGTGCAGCACTCAAGAAGCTTCTTCCATTCCAACGCAAGGACTTCTCAGGTCTCTTCAAGGCAATGGGTGGCCTTCCTGTCACAGTTCGGCTACTTGACCCACCTCTGCACGAGTTCCTCCCTCACGACGAATCCTCCAAGCGTGAGCTTGCGAATTCCCTCGGCGTAAATGTTGACGTGATCTCAAACCGCGTGCACGCACTCCACGAATCCAACCCAATGCTTGGCCACCGTGGTTGCCGTCTTGGCATTTCCTATCCGGAAATCACCGAGATGCAATCCCGTGCGATATTCGAAGCTGCTGCAGCTTGCTACAAGCTCAAGAAGCCAATCAAGGTGATTCCTGAAGTCATGATTCCTCTCGTCGGCTTCGCTGATGAGCTCAAAAATCAAGTCGCAGTGGTTCACCGCGTAGCGGCTGAAGTCATGGAGAAGAAGGGCATTAAGTTCAAATACCTCGTCGGCACAATGATCGAAGTCCCTCGCGGCGCTTTGACCGCTGATGAGATTGCTGAAACTGCAGAATTCTTCAGTTTCGGAACCAATGACCTGACTCAGACTGGTCTCGGCATGAGCCGTGATGATGCAGGCACATTCCTCGGCAATTATAAGGATCTCGACATTCTTCCACAAAACCTATTCGCATCAATCGATGCTGCGGGGGTTGGCCAGCTCGTTGAAATCGGCGCTCAAAAGGGTCGCAAGACTAAGAAGAACTTGAAACTCGGCGTTTGCGGCGAGCATGGTGGCGATCCAGCTTCCATCGAGTTCTTCCACAATGTCGGCCTCGACTATGTTAGCTGCTCGCCCCCTCGCGTGCCAGTTGCTCGCCTATCCGCTGCACAAGCAGCACTTAAGGCGAAGCAG
>Ga0115569_10001979_pt1 | contig 15698 bp, 10 predicted proteins | sample COGITO_mtgs_1205_2_FD_87295 | JGI IMG/M metagenome (GOLD analysis project Ga0115569, IMG submission 87295) | Pelagic marine microbial communities from North Sea - COGITO_mtgs_120503 | ecosystem: Environmental > Aquatic > Marine > Epipelagic | place: Germany:Helgoland, sampling site Kabeltonne... | reverse complement strand
CGAGTTCCTGCAGTACCTCTTCGTTATGCTGGCCTATGGTCGGCGCAGCCCAGGCGTACACATTCGCCGCTTCATTCGAAAGCTTAAAGGGCAGCCCCGGATAGTGTTTGTCTCCACTCACCGCGTGCGTAAGCGTACGACGAAATCCCCGAGCATCGATTTGCGGGTGGGGCGAAATCATATAGCCGTTGATCAGCGCTGCTGCCGGGATTCCTGCGGCCACGAGATGATCCGCCACCTCATCGCAATCTTGCTCCGCGAACCAGCGGGACAGTTCAGTTTCGATTGCATCCTCGGCCGCACGTCGGCCTGCTTCAGTCGAATACGTGGCGTCCATCGCCCAATCGGGTTGACCTAATATCTCGACGAGCGCCAACCAATTCGAATCCGTCACGACCGACAAGGCAACGTGCTTCTTTTCATAGCGAGTCTCGGAAGCCGAGGCTGTGCATTCGAAAACCGCCTGGGGCGATGCAACGGGGCCGCGATTCTCTCTGCGCGTCAAATACTCCCCGTACGCTGTCCACTCAATCACTTGCTCGGCGGCCATATTGAGGGCCGGCTCCACGAGAGGCACTTCGACGAGAGTGCCCTTTCCCGTCCGCTCTCGCTCTTCTAGCGCCATCGCCATCGCAAAGACCGTATGCATCCCACCAACCGGATCGCACACCCCGCGCGGAATGAGCGGCATATCCTCGTAGCCAGTAATCCAAGCGAGTCCGCTCGCCTGCTCAACGCTCGGCGCGAATCCAGTGCGATCCTTCCAGGGACCATCCAGCCCCCAAGCCGGCATCCGTACCGAGATGAGCTTGGGATTAATCTCGTGCAAAACTTCCCAGGTGAATCCGAAATTCTCCATGACGCGGGCCGAGAAATTTTCAATCACAACGTCCGCCTCAGCCAGCAAGCGACGCAGAACCGCCTTTCCCTCTTCCGCATCAAGGTTCAGCGTGATCCCACGCTTGCTCATATTGCAGCCCTGAAAGATTGGCGCCGTCTCCCAAAGCGTCTCCGACGGAATTGCCCCGGAATAACGCATCCCGTCCGGGCGCTGAATCGACTCGATCTTCACTACATCTGCACCAAGGGCCGAAAGGATTCCTGTCGCGAAAGGTCCGGCCCAAAAGGCGGTAAGGTCAATCACTCGCAATCCATCAAAGGCCGGCCTAACAGAAGCATTCTCGGACGGGCTCGCCGCTCCCCGAGTCGCAGTGGTCGCAGGAAGCTCACCTTCGACCGCCGCGTTATCTGCACCTAGCTTGGGAGCGTGACGAAAGCCCGGCAGATTGACCCCGTCGATCAGATAGGGGACTCGAGGGGCCTTAAACCCGTCGGGATGATCTTGAAAGACGCCGCGTTCGACAAATTGGTCGAACTCAAGAACGTTCTTTCCATCGCCTATCGGGGCGACCGGAATCCGCATCAAGCCAACGAGCTCCGTAACTTCCTCCATCGTGTGTTCTTTGGTCCAGCCATGGACGAGACCCATAATGAAGTCGAGATGCTCCATCCGCGCGGTTCCATCATGGAAACGCGGATCCTCGCCGACATCCGGTCGGCCAATCAATACGCAGAGATCCTTCCACTGCTGCGCCGTATAGGTGCAGAGCCCAATCCATCCATCCTTACAGGGCTCGATACTCGGCGTCTCAAGCGCTTGCGGGATGGCATACCCTGGCACGAACTGCCCAAATAGATCGTGATAGGTCGTCATACAAAGACATAACGTCTCAAGCATCGAGACATCCGCATGGAGGCCAACACCGCTCACTCGAGCGGACCGCCAAGTCGCTAGGGCACCAACTGCAGCTGCTGCACCCGACGCCCACTCGCCTACGCGCCCCCCCGCAGCCACAGGCCCACGCTCAGGCAAGCCGCGATAGGCTAGGTTTCCCACTTCGGCCTCAAGAGTGAATTCTGTGGCGGGGCGATCCGCCCAGGGGCCTTCGGAGCCAAAGGCCGAAACGGAAACGAGAGATAGACGCGGGTTGCGCGCACGAAGCGAATCAAATTCGAGCCCGAAACCCGCAAGCCCTTTACTACCTACGTCTTCGAATACCAGATCCGCGCTTTCGCAAAGGCGCAGGAAGCGATCACGGCCTTCGTCTGTCGCGAGATCCCAGCTAACGCTCTGCTTCCCGCCATTCAGGAACTGAAAGAGCGCGCCATCGCGCTCACCGAGATCCTGATTTGATGCAGACCAGTCCCGCAGTGAGTCGCCTGACGGCCCTTCAACCTTGATGACCTCAGCACCGGCGTCGGCCAGCATCTTGGTCGCATAGGGACCCGCGATCTCACTCGACAAGTCGAGGACACGAACGCCGTGGAGGGGATAGGCCTGGGACTCGGACATGATGACTCCTCCGAAAAAATCGGTTGGTGCCACTCATGCTAACGGAATCGAAAGCGATTCAGGAAGCGGTCTTAGCTCAGATCGCGAAGACCATCAGGTCTACTAGAAGCGCCAGGAAGACGGCGAACAGGAAGACCAGCGAGACGCGAAAAACGCCCTGGGCAGCTTCGTCCGTACGCTCTTGGAAGAGACGCCAGGATCGGTATAGGAACCAGGCACCCATCGACGCAGCGACGGCGAAATAGATCGGTCCGGCGAGGTCGAGGAAATACGGTGCGACGGCGACTGGGATCAGACCCGCCGTGTACCAGACGATCCGATTGCGGGTTGCTTCATCGCCGATCACTTCGGGAGGCATCGGAATCCCCGCCGCGCGGTAGTCGTCCTTGCGGTAGAGGGCGATTGCCCAGACGTGCGGCGGCTGCCAGAAGAAGACGATCGCGAAGAGTGTCCAACCCGCCGCACCGATTGATCCGTTGACCGCGGCATCGGCGATCAGGGGTGCGGCCGCTCCGGCCGCGCCGCCGATCACGGCGTTCCAGATCGAGCGTGGCTTCAACCAGACCGTATAGACAAATACATAAAAGAGAATACTCGCGACGCCCACTAGGGCTGACGCTGCGCCGCTCACTGCGTAGAGCAGGGTTGTCGAGAGAACGCCAAGTGCGAGTCCGAAGATCAGTGCCGAGCGTGGCTCGATCAGCCCCGACGGAAGCGGCCGAGTCTTAGTCCTCTCCATCAAGGCGTCTATGTCGCGCTCTATATAGGCGTTCAGCGTATTTGCCGAAGCGGCGGCGAGCGCGATTCCCGTCATCACGAGAATCGTGAACGAGATATTCGGCCAGCCTCCAGCCGCCATGCCGAGCGCGGGCAGACCGGTGAACAGCACCATCGGCAGCAGCCGTGGCTTGGTCAGGTCGAGGTAATTGCGGGCGATGGTGAGAACGGGGTCGCTCATGAGTCTCTGACTGCGGGCTCTCGCTGCGGAGCTCCGACTGCGGGAAAGTGCTCGATCCGATCCTCGAGCCCACTCGAAGCCCCTGGGGAGGCTCCCGCGCAGGCCTACGGGTACCACAGGCTCTTATCTGCCGCATCGATGGAGTCTGACCTGAGTGTCAGGCCAGGCCAACACCTCGCGCTGTAGGGCTTTGGAGGGATCCGGTCGAAAACGAGTTCGGAAATTCACTGAGTACTCTAGCCTACCCCCTGCATGAGAGAACACGATTCCGTGCCAGAATCGCCGCAGCAAAACGTCGCTGCGGCTCAACATAGTCCCCTGCGCCGGCTCGGCCTGTGGTTCTTCGGCCTGATCACGAGCGGATTCCTGCGCGCGCTTGGCGCGACCTGGCGAATTGAGACACTCGGGCACGACCCCCAGCTTCCAGGCACCGGTGGTCCAGCCCATTTGGCTGCGCTCTTCCACGAATCAATGCTGCCAAGCGCCTGGCTTTACCGGGACCGCCTCTACAGCGTCGCCGTCTCCCGCAGCCGTGACGGAGATCTGATCCGCGCCACCCTCCTCGCCCTCGGTTACGCCGAGCCCGCTCGAGGCTCCAGCTCCCGTGGCGGCTCGGCCGCACTTAGACAGATGGTGCGCTTGGTTGCCAACGGGACGACCGCCTCGGTTCTCGTCGACGGCCCCCGTGGCCCCGCCCGCGTCGCGAAAACCGGGACCGTTTCCCTCGCCCGCATGACGGGCCGCCCAATCCAGCCCATCGCCTTCTCAGCTCGCCCGGCGATTCGACTCTCGAGTTGGGACCAAAGTCTAGTCCCCCTTCCCTTTGCCCGCGTCGTCGTCGCCTACGGCGAACCGATCGCTGTCGAAGAAGATGCAGCTCGGGACGATGCCTCCGAACAAGCCCTCACCAGGTATCTCGACAGGGTCCTCATCAAGCTCCATCACGAAGCCGACGGCATTCTTCTCGGACGACAGCCCGCACGTTAGGCGCATAGAGGCCAGAACCTGGCTTGCTCACTCCGCGTTTGCAGTTCGCCCCGTGCCATCTTCCGCATCACCGCGAGTCTCATTAGGGCTACTGCTATTCTCGCCGGCGGGCCGGACAGCGGGTTGGGGCGCCTAACTTGGCCCGATCCCGGCGCCATCTACGGCGCTGCTGATCTGCGGCAGGCTCGCTTTCATGGCGGACTTGCAAGTAGAACTCAACGGGCGCTTTGCTGAAAAATCAGCCCGGAACCCCGACAGCCGGTCAGCTCGGCGAAAGAGCGTCATCCAAGAGCTGCCCGAGCCATTCTCCGATATCGGGATGCTCAACCAGCCCGGCCGCGCGCAATCTCGTCGCCGAGATCGCATGAACCTCGGCCGCGGTCTTCGCGACTAGCGCTGCGCGCGCATCCTCGGCGAGTTCAACCGAATCAAGCGCTCGCACGATCTCTTTTACGACCGGGACCGAGGCGGGTGTACCCGAAAGTTCTCCAATTCCCAGACCAACCAGAATCGGCACGGAGAGCGGGTTCGTTGCCATTTCACCGCAAACCGATACGGGAATATCTGCGTCTCGCCCCGCGCGTACGGTCATCTGGATCAATTGCAAGACTGCGGGATGAAGTGGGTCGTAGAGATGCGCGACCTTTTCGTTGCCACGGTCGACGGCCAGAGTGTACTGCGTGAGATCGTTCGTTCCGATTGAGAAAAAATCACATTCGGCAGCGAAGGTCGGTGCGGTAATCGCGGCGGAGGGCACTTCGATCATGATGCCGACTTCGAGATCGGCATCGAGCCGACTGCCCTCACGCTCGAGTTCGAGCCGGACCTCGTCGATGACCGACTTCGCTTCGCGCAGCTCCGCAAGGCTGCCGATCATGGGAAGCAGCAACCGCACATTGCCCAAGGTACTCGCGCGAAAAATGGCTCGAAGCTGCGCGTGGAAGTGGCGACGATTTTCCAGTGTTAGGCGAATCGAGCGACAGCCGAGCTGGGGATTGTCCTCGTCTTCGAGTCCGATATTCGGAATGCCCTTATCCCCGCCTAGGTCGAGGGTCCGGATCGTGACTATGCGCGGCTCCATAGCCTGCGCGACTTTTTGATAGAGCTGTTCTTGTTCCTCTTCGCTCGGGAAGCCTCTATGAGCGAGTGCGAGCAGCTCCGTCCGAAAGAGGCCTACACCCTCGGCGCCGTGCTTATCTACGAGCCTGAGATCCGCGAGCAGACCTGCATTCGCCGAAAGCTTCACGCGCCGCCCGTCAAGGGTCTCCGCCGGGCGCTCGCGCATCGCATCGAGATGCTCGACCGCCACTGCAAATTGATGCTGTGCTTTCTCGTATTCGCGAATCAGCCCATCGTCCGGCGACAGATACAGCGTCCCCGTCGCACCATCCACGATCGCCGTTTCGCCCTCGCGGGCTTCGGAAAGCAATCCGCTCGCCCCCGTGATCGTCGGGATTTCGAGGGTCCGTGCGAAGATCACACCATGAGATGTCTTGCCTCCATGCTCCGCCACGATGGCCGAAACCTTGTCCATCTCCAGCTGCGCGAAAATCGCGGGAAGAAGATGCTCCACGACCACGACAGATCCGTGCTGCATCGGTTCAAGCTGATCGCGTAGCCCAAGCAGCCGCTCCATCACACGACTGCCGACATCCGCGACATCGGTTCCACGCTCTCGGAAATAGGGATCCTCAATCTGCTCGAAGGTGCGGCGATAGGTATCGAGTACCGATGCCAGCGCCTCACGAGCGCTCCCCGATGCATCGATTTCCTCGGTCACGTTCGCCAGGAAGCCCTTGTCTTCGAGAATTTGAATTTGAGCATGGAAGACCGCTGCGAACTCGGGACCGAAACGGTCCTGAACGACATCACGCATGTCTTCGATCTCGCGAAGCGCTTGGTCCATCGCCTTTTTAAAGCCCGCGTGCTCATCCGACACTACGCCGCTCGGTGCGTAAGGAATGCGCGTGAGATCGACCGGATTATCCATGCGGAAGACCGGCCCGATCGCCACACCCCGCGCCGTCGCGAGGCCTCGCAACACGACGTTCTTCTCGGCGCGTCGCGTCTTCGAGGGAACACCCTGGCGATTCGTCAGCAAAAGATCCGATTCGGCGAGCCGCTCGACCACCGTCCCACGCTCCTCGACCGGCGTCGACATCAATGCGAGCAGCTGAGCATTGACGACGACGGGAGCCAGAAGTGAGGCGCAGGTTTGGAGAAGTTCGATGTCGGGTTCGTCGAAGCGGCGGGGCTCGGCGGTTTGGATGACAATGACCCCGATCACGACGCCCTGAACAATGAGCGGCGCCGCCATTAGCGAATGAAAGCGCTCTTCACCCGTTTCAGGAAAATATCGGTAGCTCGGATGCGACTTGGCATCCTCGATGGCGATCGGCTCGCCGCGTTCCGCAGCCATCCCAACAAGCCCGTGCCCAATCGGGAGCTCAACGTTGCCCACGGCATCCGCCTGCAGACCAATCGTGGACGAAAGCGAAAGACGCTGCTGCTCGACGTCGACCATATAGATCGAGCAGACGTCTGCGTCTAAGCGCTTCGCGACGAGATCTGTGACGTTCCCGAGCGTTTCCGACAAATCGTGCGAACGGGTCACGATCTCAGCGACATCGGCGAGAATTGAAACTCGATCCGAGATGGGGGGACCTCTTAGTGAGCAAGTGGATCGCGAGCGCGGGATGCACGTCGCGAAGACGCCTCACGGTAGCAGGTGCCGACCTAAGTCTCGGGGCCCAAATACAAAAGCGCCCGGGGCGAACCCCAGGCGCTTTCGAAGACATGGCCAGAACCGAAAGGACCTGGCCGGCCCACCTAGACGCGATTTAATGCGTCGTCGGAAAGGTCCATTGCCGCAAAATCGGCGGAAAGACCTGGTCCTTGTCCTCAAAGGAGAGACCGAGCGCGAGAAGAATCTTCCGCTTCGTGTCCATGCGGCAGTTCATGCCCTTCTCCACGCTATGAATCGTCCTTAGAGCCACTTTGGCCTTACGAGCAAGCTGAGCCTGCGTCATGAGCTTGTTTTCACGAAGCTCTCGTACCCGGTTCGGCACGCGCTCTTCCTGAGCGTTCATCGAATCCATCACAATCATACCCCCGTTGTCCGATGCTCCAGGAATTACTCCTGGAGTACGACGTTTGAATCGATTTTGGATTCGTCGCGTCCGGGGTCTTTCTTGAGGAATTTCATTTAGTTGGGGCGTTTTTTGGGGTAAAGGGCGCGTATTGGATGCTTATGCAGACGAGTCGCGCGGAACCGGCGACATACAGGCACAAAACGCACACTCGAGAGACCTCATTTATATGAAATGAGAGTTCTTTTATAGGCAACTGACCGGGGGCACCCAGACCTTCTTAGTGGTCTCGTGAGGCTCTTTGCTAGCCTCGCGATGGAATTCCAAGCGGAAATCCGTGCGGGTCCTAGCTGGATGCGCCTTTTGCGTGAATTAGCGTGAACTAGTCTGAACTTGCGCGAAATATTGGGGGAGTCTGGTGCGTCCTAGCTGGATGCGCCTTTTCTGGCTGACCGTGGTCCTAGCTGGCGCCATCGCCGGCTACCTCGTGTCCTCCGGACTGGGCACGCGCCTTTTACACGACGAGATCGAAGTTCAGCTGACCCGCCTGCTTGAAGGGCCTGTGGGTATCGGGTCTGTGGAGGTACGGTTCAACGATGGTCTACAGGTCGAAGCGCGAGATGTCTCCGCGTACCCGAACCCCGTCGAGAGCGAGCCACCGGTGCTTCGCGCCAGACGAATCGTCGCCTGGGTCGACCTCGTCTCGCTTCTGATCGGTCGCCTCGAACTCAGCACGCTCATGCTTGAAGGCCCCCATGTTCGGCTGGTACAGAGCCTAGATGGCTCTTTTGCGGGTCTACCCATTCCAGCGCCGCGCATCTACGCAGACGAAGGCTCCGAAGACCGCTCCCCCGCGGAGCAAATCTTCGCCAGAATCGCTGAACTCGACTTGAAGGCAGATGCCACGGTCGCGCGCTTTCAAGCTGCGGATCGCATCGAGATCGTAGACGGCACCCTCGAATGGATCGGACGGCCCTCGTCTCAATACGGGGAAGCCGCCCGGAGTCTGCGCGTCGAGTTGCTGACCGGTCAGGCGGAGCGGCACTGGCTCTCCAAAGATATCGCGTTCGACTTTCGCGGCGTCTTCATCGATCGCGTTCATGCGCCCTTCCCTTTCGAGATCGGCATCCATCGCAAGGACGGGAGCCATTTCGCATGGAGCCTCGGCCTCTCCAAAATTCCCCTCGACGCGGTGGCAGGCCCCCTCACCTCTTTAAAAGAAATCGCTGGCCTAACGGGCACTCTCGACGCGCGCTTCCGGCTGCATACGGCCGATGACGGCTTGCATCATCTTTCAATGGACGGGCAGATCGATGATGCCACGATTGCTCTCAGCCGATCCCAAACGATTCTCGAACATGAAAAAGTGAAAATCGGCGCGGAGCTTGTCATCGACCCAGATGAGGTGCGGCTTGTCTCGTCGAGAATCGCGGGCTCGAATCTCGAAATACAGTTTCAAGGAGCCCTCGGCCGCCCAATACGCCCCGCCTCCCTACTTCGCATCGAATCGCGAACAAAGGGTATCGATCTAGAGCGCTTCCGCGAATACGTCCGCTCGATCGAAGACCAATCCTCGACCGCACTCACGATCGCACGCCTAACAGATCGCGTCGTATCTGGGAATGTTCAGTACATCAAAATCTCAGGCACAGCCCCCCTCAAACGCTGGCAAACCCTTACCGCGGGACAGGCTGAAAAACTTCCAGAAGGGTTCGTATTAGGCGGTGCCTTTGATTCAGTGAACCTCGAAGCAGGACCGGATGACCCGATCGATGCCCTCGAAGGCGAAGTCGAATGGATCGGCGACCAAATCGTGTTCCGAAACGGACATGCGCGGTACCGCGGAAACTCACTGCCGGAGATCAACGTCATCTTAAATGGCGTCTCCCATCTCGTACGTACGAAGCCAGAAGAGCGCGCGCTTAAGCTATCGCCTCCTGCGCTCCCCGGTCTCGACCCCTTCTTCGAGATCCTTCGCCCCCGTGACCCAGACGCGCTTCCTCCCGTGAAGGCGATCGGACTGGCCATCGACGAGCTCGAACACCCGATCTTCAGGTGGCCCTTCCGAGACCTAAATGTCTTGATCGAACCACTTAGGCGCGGCGTCGAGGTCACCGTGCGGGACGGCACATGGGGCGGCGCCCGCGTATCCGGGGAAGTCGTCTGGTTCGATGACCGCTCTGCCCCGAGTGTCTCCGCCACGCTAAACCTAATCGAACCCGAGCCTCTAGAACGCGGCATCGCCGCACACGAACAGCCTAAGCGCCTGCTCGATTCCGAATCGGCACGAGCGGTCGGACGATGGGGCTCGGGACGCTTCGAGATGTCCTTCCGGCCGCGGCGCTTCCTGCCCTTCGAGAAAGCGACAGGATTTTTTCGTCTCGAAGAGACCAAACTCTTTCTGGATGAGCTTGAGCTCACGGTCAAAGAGCAGGGCACGACGGCCGCGCGGATGGGCCTAAACTTCGATGCCGAAACTTCTGTCGGCTTCGACGTGAGCTTCGCATTAACCGGCGGACGGTTCGCTCAGATCGGCCCCTTCGTCGCTTTGCCCTCGGATCTGGCCCGCGGCGGCATTGATGCCACAGGATCCCTGACGGGCAGGGTCCGGCCTAACGAGAATTTTATTGCCGATCTCAAAGGCAAAGTGCGCGCAGAGGCCGTCACTGGAAAAGTGAAGTCGAGCCTTCCTCTCATGTTCCGACTGGCCAAGGCAACTGAGGGCTACAACCCGTTCGCCAATGAAAATGAACTACAATTCGAATCTATGGACGGAACCTTCGTAATCGATCGCGGAACGATCTCTGTCGAGGACTTCGAGATAGAAGGTCCGCTCCGCGTTTTCGCCCGTGCGGATATCGTAACAACGGATACTCCTGCAACGATTGACGCGGTCGTCGGCATCTTCCTATTTCGCCAGCCTAATGCCATTCTAGAATCGCTCCCGCTCGTGCGAAGCTTCTTACCCGGCTCCGAGCGCGGCTTGATCGGAACCTATTTTGACGTCAAGGGTCCAATAGGAGAACCCGACATCGAAGCGCTACCACTACAAACTCTTATGTCCAACGTGCCCGACGTGATCAAAGCCCCCTTCAAAGTCTTACGCACCCTGTTTGATGGACGACCCGACGACTCATGACACGCGCCAGAGATAAAGTTCTCGGAATTAATGAGGCGGCTAAAGCTACCGCCCGGGCTCGAAAACGCGGAGAGATTGTCGTCTTTACTAACGGCTGCTTCGATCTTCTTCACGTCGGACATGTGCGCAGCCTCGAAGCTGCACGGAATCTCGGCGATCGGCTGGTGGTCGCAATCAATCTTGACGCGTCGGTACGGCGCCTCAAAGGCGAAGGCCGTCCGGTTCAAACGGCCCAGGTCCGCAAAGAAGTTGTCGCCGCTCTTGCATGCGTTGACTGGGTGGTCGGCTTCGCTGCGAATACGCCGTTGCGCCCAATCCAAAGGCTCCGCCCGAACGTTCTCGCGAAAGGCGGTGACTGGTCACTCGAGGACATCGTCGGCCGCAAAGAGGTCGAGGGTTGGGGCGGCCGCGTCGTCCGACTTCCCCTCGTTCCCGGTCATGCAACGACCGCAACGCTCGCGCGAAACAGGCGCTGACGGTCACCACGCCCCCTACTCCTTAATCTTCCGAAGCGAAGCGGACAAAGGGCATCGGCTTTAGCTTGTCGCGCAACACCCCAAGCAGGGGCATATCCGACTGCACGTAGAGTTCCAAGAACTCCTCGTTGATCTTGAGCTTCCATCTGAAGTCACAGTAGTGTCTCTCGAGAGATAGGGACCAGATGTCCAATATTCTGCTGACCGGCGCGAACCCTATCCATGCCTTAGCCGCGATCCTAGTTTCGTTTGGCGCCCTTAGACGAAACGGTCCGCGCTGCGCATAGCATTCGGGTCTGCTTTGACGACCTTCTCACGCTGGTATTCGGCATCTAGTAGCGGATTAATCCGCTCCGTCACGATCTCCGCGACACCACGAAACGCCCCGGCATGGTCACGCTCTGCTTCTGCAGAGAACGGTGCGTAGGCTTCTCTGATATGAAAAGGTGCGAGTTCTTCGTATGTAATCGCAGCACCCGCGCGATAGACAATCTTTCCCTGTTTCGCGAAGGGCGATGCCCCGGGATAGACGCGGTCAGATCCATTACAGCCGATCGGCACGATCGGAAGTCGTAGATGAAGTGCCATCTGCGCAATCCCTAGATGAGCGGGCAGCAACCGCGTCGACCGAGTGCCCTGCGGAAAGACCAGAAGGTCTAGTCCGATATCTGTCGCCTCACGGTTCAGAGCCACGAACCGAGCCATCATCTGACGAAAGAGTGAGCAGACATAATCCGCGTAGTCGGCTCCGCCTGGAGCTGCGGGATCGAAGGCGACGCCAAAAGGATTCCGCGCCTTGCGCAACAGCATCTCAGAAATCTCGGGCGGGTCCGGTAAACGCCCCTCCCCTCCGACCGCACGTTCATCCACCGCCGTACGCAACGTCGCGTATTCCTGATCCGTCGGTGTGCGCCCCATGACCGCCTGAAAATCCTTCGTAATCAGGTATCCCCGGGAAACAGTAGGCAGCTGGAGCATGCCCTCCATGAACATCGCAAGCAGCGCGTTCTCGTAGTATTTACCTTTGACCCACGTCGCGGTGAATCGATTAAAGCTGCGCCAAAGCGTGTACTGGAACGGAAAATAGTTGTACCGATCCGTATGATTCATCGCGAAGATGACCGGGTTCTTGGGAATCAGTTCAGCGTTTTCGAGTGATAAGTCAACGCCGGGAAGCGCCTCGTAGTTGACCTGAAGCAGTCTCCCGTAGAAACGCTGCGAAAAGGGGTATCGAGTGAGCTTGAGCCGCTCGAGTCGGGGTAGATCAAGCATGCCTAACAGAGTCCCCCTCTACCAGCTGCAGCCGTACTAGTCGAGTTCGCGCCGGACTCTTCCGACAAAGCGGTGGCACCAAGGCCAAGGTCGACCCGATTGATTCGTTCCGTCGCGAGCCGACCTAGCAGAGCATGAATCGAGGATGCGCCAGAATCCTCAGCATGACGAGTCGCCTCCAGGAGCTCACGCCTACGTGCGATGGCCACGATCGATGTCAGGTCGTCGTGGTCAATGATAGAAAGCGGTGCTTCGGGCCAAGCGATCGCCGCCAGAATAACTTCGAGGGCAATCGGCGCCTTCGAGGACGGCGGCGCGACCTGAATGAATACCCGAGTCGCATCGGTGCACGCGAGAGCCCGCCGGAGGAGTGCAAGCGACGATCCCGAAGCGGCCTCACTCGGCACGAGGTCCCATTCGCTTCCGTCAGGTCTTCTAACACCCTGGCATCCTGCCACCCAGGTCTCTTCAAAAACATCTGACAATGCATTCGCGGCCGCAACGGCGGCCCGGCCTAAGGGCGCAACTCCGACAGCAGCGGCCGACAGCTCTTGGCCAGCCACAGCATAATCGACTTTTCGCGCAGCTTCTCCAGTGCGGACAAGTTCCGTGCACACGAGGATCCCCGCAACGTTGCCGAAACGAGCGCGCACCATCTCCTCAGAAGCCCCTATCTACGCCATCAAAGAACGTCGTATCCAAAACCTGCACGTCGAGCACGGTACCCGCTTCAACGCCTTCGGATTCAAGAGGAATCACCGCAAGTCCCTGCCCGCGAATCAGAGAAGTCAGTACGCCGGAGCTCTGATTGCTGACCGGGTGAGCGAGCACGCCTTCGGCGGTGCGTTCTAGGGTCACCCGCACGAAATGCAGACGCCCCCGCTTCTTCTTATAGCGATCCGTGATCGTCGCGCGCAGCGTCGGTCGATGGACCGCCCTATGGCCCATTAACTTTCGCAGCGCGGGCCGCACGAACTCTTCGAAGGTCACAGCCGTCGACACAGGATTCCCGGGCAAACCGAAAACGAGCTGCCCCGTCTTCTCGATCACTCCGAAGGCGAGTGGAAACCCCGGCTTCATTTTCACGCCCCAAAACTGTAGACGACAACCAATTTTTTCGAGGACGGACCGAACATGATCATGATCACCAACTGACACACCGGCACTACTGACTAACACATCGGCACCAAGTCCTGCCCGCATACGTGCTTCGATCGCGTTCGGCGTATCTTCTGCAATACCAAGATAGATGGGATCAGCCCCTATCTCGCGGCACTGCGCAGCGAGCGTATAGGAATTAGAAGAAACGATGCGTCCGCCATCCACAGGCCGGTCGGGCTCAACCAGTTCATCTCCACCGGACAAAATTGCGACGCGAGGCCTCTGATGCACAGAAACAATAGTGCGACCCACTGACGCGAGTACGCCGAGGTGAGGAGCACCTAACACAGCCCCCGCTTCAATGAGCGTGTCGCCCAGATCAAAATCTTCCCCAGCATCTCGGACATGCGCACGACGGGCTGGTGCGACGCGAATCTCAACCTGCGCTGCGCCCTGATCCGTGTCTTCCTGCATAACAACCGCATCCGCTCCAGGAGGGAGTGGTGCTCCCGTGAAGATCCGAGCGGTTTCGCCTGACCCGAGTGCGCGCGGAGCGTGACCGCCGGCCGGAACCTCAAAGACAACGGGCAGCGTGCACGGGGCATCCGGAGAAGCGGAGGAAAGATCTTCGCGCCGAACCGCGTAGCCATCCATCGCTGAACAGTCCGCAGGAGGGTGCCTACGCTGGGACACGATCGATTCAGCCAGAACACGGCCCCCCGCCTCCGAGGCCGCGAGCGTCTCGGCTCCCATAACGGGGGTGGCTTCCAGGATATGGTCCTGGGCTTCAGCAACAGTCAAACCTTCACGCATACCCCCTACGGTACCGGGTGAGACACGATCCTGGGAGCCCGGGCATGCTTGAATCGATCCGCCTCCGGGGCCACAGCTTGTCCTAGGAGTGGGTGTGCTGATTCCGGACCTTGCGCCGCCTCGCCCTATGGCTAGATTGGCGCTTCCCTAAGTGCCCTAAAAATAGGCAAAAATATGAAATCCGACCTTCAGGGCATCTTTGACGCATTGCTCGAGGGTGTGGTGATCCTCGATGAGGACGGCCGAGTCGAACTCACCAATGGCGAAGCCCTGAGATTATTGGACGGGCCCGGCGCCCCGGAGATAGGAAAACCACTCCGAGAGATTCTTGGTGCCGATCACCCACTCTGTCAGATCGTGGATCGGGTACGCCGCTCCGGGCGGCCCGCGATTCATGACGAGGTGGAAATCCCACGGCGACTCGCTCCATCGGTCCCCGTCGAGGTCTCCGTCTCACTCCTCGGCGACGCTCATTTCGGCGGATCGGAGGGAGGCGGCCTCGCGATCGCCATTCGGGATCGCAGCGCGGCTCGAACCCTTCGAGAAGAGATCAGCGAGCACGAAAGGCACGAATCCTACGGCCATATCGCCGCCGGTATCGCCCACGAAGTAAAGAATCCCCTCGGCGGAATTCGAGGCGCAGCAGAACTTCTAGGACTGTCTACGGTCGATGAGCGCGGGCAGAAAGCAGCCAAGCTGATCGTCAATGAGGTCGACCGGATCTCCGGCCTTGTCGACGAACTAATGGTCTTCGCTCGCGGCGATGAACTCGAACTAGAGAGCGTCAATATCCATCGCCCCCTCGATTCGCTCCTCGATCTGCTGATGTTAGAAAAGGGATATGAGGGGATCGAGGTGCAGCGGATCTACGACCCGTCGCTCCCCGAACTCGATGCCGATCCCGCCCGGCTCCAGCAAGTGTTCTTGAACCTGGCGCGCAATGCGATGCAAGAGATGGAAGAAAGCGGCGGCCGACTCACACTTTCGACTCGGATGACTCTCGAACATCGCCTCGTTGGCCCCGACGGCCGCCCAAGGCCCACCATCGAAGTCTGCTTCGCGGACACTGGCGCTGGTATCCCCGACGCGCAAATGCGCCGACTCGCGACGCCCTTCTTTACAACGAAACGGAAGGGAACGGGGCTCGGACTTTCCGTCGCACGACATTGGGTCAGGCGTCATGCCGGCCGGATTCGCTTCGACTCAGTTCAAGGAGAAGGGACGCGCGTTTCCGTCGACCTTCCACTGCATCCGACTCCCCCGTCCCAAACAGCCCCTGAGGAGCTTCTCTAGATGACCGCCAGCGGCACTTTCCAGCCGACCGCACAGGACGCGAACGAGATAATGCAAATTCTAATCGCGGACGATGAGCCATCGATTCGCTTCGTCTTGCAGGAGGCGCTCGAAGCACTCGGACATAGCGTCACGCCCGTGGAAGATGGCAATGCCGCCGCACGCGAGCTTGCGAGCGGGAGTTACGACCTCGCCTTCGTCGACATTCGCATGCCTG
>Ga0115569_10001973_pt1 | contig 15714 bp, 13 predicted proteins | sample COGITO_mtgs_1205_2_FD_87295 | JGI IMG/M metagenome (GOLD analysis project Ga0115569, IMG submission 87295) | Pelagic marine microbial communities from North Sea - COGITO_mtgs_120503 | ecosystem: Environmental > Aquatic > Marine > Epipelagic | place: Germany:Helgoland, sampling site Kabeltonne... | reverse complement strand
ATCAGAGCGTGAGCGCAACAGCCATCAGCACGCACGTTTGCTAAAGCGGCACGCTACCCAACAAGCACCATCAAAGCCGTAGCGTGAAGCTTCAGCGAACGAACAGAGCGTGAGCGCAACAGCCATCAGCACGCACGTTTGCTAAAGCGGCACGCTACCCAATAAGCATAATCTGAGCCGTAGCGTGAAGCTTTAGCGAACGGACAGAACCCCAGCGCAACAGCGGCCTGCTGACTACGTGCTCTGTTTGGAATCGGTGGTGAGTGACGCGCCGGTTCAAGCAGAGGCGGTGGTCGCCGGATTTAGTCGTCATCAAGTGATTGGCATTGGCGTGGATACCACAGGGTCCAGTCCGATTCCGGCGGATGAGACGAATCAAGCGATCGGAATCGCGGAGAAGAACGCGATCTTGATGCAAACCTATGCAGATATTCTTGGACGCGAAATGTATAGGGCTGCTTCGCGGCAAGCGTGCGCGCGGGGCAGTGCAGTAGCTGCTCAGTAATTGCCGAGCTGGCATCAGGGGGGGCATGTCGACTTCGCCTCGGCTCAAGCTGCAATAACAGAGGGGCAAAGACTGTGTGTAGCCCGAATACCGCACATGGCTCGATCTAAGACCGTCTCTACGCACTCGATGGGCAACTGCATGATGCCTTTGGCGGTATGAATGATTCGGCTGCGTTGGGCAATGTAATGTAATATTTACTCGCGATAAAGGAGACAGCAGTCTCTACTAACATTAGCTATACACGATTAAATTAACTATGAAAAAACTAATCCTCAGCACTCTACTCGTCGCACAGTCGCTGTTCGCTGCACCGCTGGTCTATGAAGGCGACTCAGGCCCCGGGCAAGGAAGCCACATCGTTTTCATCGCTGCCGACCAAGAATACCGTTCGGAAGAGACCCTGCCGGCCATCGCGCGTATTCTTGCCAAACATCATGGCTTCAAGTGCACCGTGTTGTTCTCGCTGGATACCGATGGAACGATCCACCCGGGGAAGAATCATATCCCGGGAATGGAGGCATTAAAGGATGCCGATTTGATGGTCAACTTCATGCGATTCCGTGATTTGCCCGATGCACAGATGCAGCCACTCGAAGACTACCTGCTACGCGGAGGCTCAGTCCTTGGCCTGCGCACAGCTAGTCATGCCTTCAGGGTAAAGGTGCCCAATGCGACTTGGGAACGTTACCACTTTTTGACGAAGTCAAAAGACCACGAAAGGGGCTTTGGCCGGCAGGTGCTCGGCGATGGCTGGTCGGGACATCATGGTCGCAATCATGTGATGTCCACTCGTATTAACATCTTACCCGCGTTTAAATCGCACCCCATCATGCGTGGTGTCGCGACGCCGTGGGCGATGGAAGGCGGCTACTGGCAGCTACCGGCAGGCAATTGCCAGGTGATGGCCTATGCGCAGCCACTGGTCGGCATGGATAAAGCGAGTGATGCCGTGACCGAACTGAAACCAGCACCCGCCTTTTGGACACGTGAGTACCAATGGGGCGAAGGTCAGCCTGGAAAGGCCGCTTATTTGGCGTATGGCGCTTCAGAAAGCCTAATGGATGACTGTTTCCGCCGTTTAATTGTCAATGCCTGCTTCGCGCTCAGCGGCCATGAAGCGGATATCCAAGCGGACCTGAACCTCGAGTTCGTCGGCGACTATAGCCCGAGCACCTTCAAAATAGGAAAGCACCTTGAAGGCGTGAAGCCCGCCATGCTGCAGGACTGGGAATCGCCCATTCCATCGGGAGCACAGCCACCGGCAGCAAAACAGCAGACACCAAAGTAAAGCCGCATTAATATACATTTAATGGCCATCAAACTTCCAAAATCCGCGTTCAGGCTGGGACTCGCCCTACTCGGCTTGCTGAGCATTCACACTCAGCTCTCAGGCAAGGAAGTCGTCCTATTTGACGAAAAAAAACCCACACAGCTCAACTTGGTCAAAAACTGCCGATTTGAGAATACTCTCCTCATCGGCAAAGGCAGAAGTACCTACCAAAGCATTGAATCATACACTAATTTTGAAATTCGGTTGAAATTTCGCCATACGGGGCAACCGAAGCCCAAAAGACCCCGAGTTTTCATCAACCGTACCCATGTAAAACTGGCCAACGCAAAGCATGGAGAGTGGCAAGAACTGCATGCCACTTTCCGTAAAATGCCCGGAGAACAATCAGTCCTGCACCAACCAGCACTGAACGACTCGAAATACACCGGCGACGTTAAGCGCTTCAGCGAGGAGAACATCAAAGCGCTGGATGAATATGAGAGCGATGCCCACGGCTGGGTCGTCGGCGATGCCCAACCGCTGGTGATTGTCAGTGATCAAGATATCGAGATTGCGCGCCTTTCCATTCGTCCACTCGATCCACTGAGCCCTCGTGAATATCTCAGTCAACAGGGCGAAGCGCTGGCTGACTTTGCCCTGCAAGGCAAAAAAATCTACAGCAACAATTGCGTGTCTTGCCATGGAGACGGCACGGGACCCGCATTGTCACCGGTCATGCGGAGCTTTGCGCTGGATCCAATGCAAAATGGCAGCGACCGCATGAGTCTCTACAATACGCTGACGCACGGCTATAAGCTGATGGCCGCGGCGCGACAACTCAATGACACCCAACGACACCAAGTCGCCGCGTATCTAAGTGAAGTACTCTTCAAGGAGCACAACCCTTCTCAATACAAGCCGATCACCGCGAAATATATCGAGACGCTGCCATTCCCGCTCTACACTGCCAGCGAACAGTTCAGCCGTGCCAATAAACCCGAAGACCAACGGCTTCAGGAGAATGGCCGCTTCCGCAAGCATGGCCCCGTATTAGTCGATCACTACGGAGAGGATTACCGCAATGCGATCAACATCATTCTCGATGATGAGTATGCGACATCCTACGATCTCTACACCATGAACCAAATCGATGTGCGCAGCGGCGGCTTCCTAAACAAGCTAAGCAGCCAACACTACAAGCCACGCCCCAGTTCCATTACACTGCCCGCAGGCAAACCGATCCAAACGATCGGCAACTGGAAATGGCTCAACCATGAGCAGCCTCGCCACCAGGGGCACTACATCAACGGCAACCAGGCGATTTTGTCCTACCAGATCAACAAGCGCGACATCCTCGAAATGCCAACGGTCGAGCGAAAAGACAAAAAGACCGCCTTTCTACAACAACTAAAAATCGGCCCAGGCTCGCAAGCGCTGCAAATTGCAATCGCACCTCAAACAGTCGACACACCGTCCAACCTGCCGGCAGACGCTCAAGTTATTTCAGCGTCGGACCGTCACTTCACGGTAAAGGCGATTGGCCAGACCAGTGCGTTGAGCTGGGTGGTGATCAAGGGGCAGCGGTGCCTCAATATCGCCGCCTCCGACAGCCCGATTGAATTCACCATCGCACGCGCGCCGGGCAAGGATGCGCTCGCCCTGATTGACAGCCTCAAGCAAGGCGCCCCACTCGACGCGCTGATTGAGGGCGGACAGCGCAACTGGCCCAAAACCTTCACGGTCCAGGGCAAGCGCTCCTCGGAGAAGAGCAGCTATGTCATGGATACCATCCCATTGCCCTTTGATAATGACTACAACCTCTGGCTGCGCACCACAGGCGTCGACTTTGATCAGGCAGGTAATGCCTACATCACCACTTATGGTGGCGACGTATGGAAAGTCTCCGGCATCGATACTGAGCTCAAAGAAGTCACTTGGTCAGTCTACGCATCCGGGCTCTACGAGACCTTCGGCATTAAAGTGGTCGACGGCCTGGTTTACGTGACCACACACAACGGTATCGTGCGACTGCATGACCTCAATGCCGACGGAGAGGCCGACTACTATGAACAGTTTTTTACCGATCCCGAAATTTCCAATCATTGGCATGGCTACAACTTTGACCTAATCCGCGATTCAAAGGGTTCCTTCTACTATGCGAAAAATGGACAATTCACTGATATCAAGATGGAAGGCGGCGCCTTAAAAGTCGCACCGGATGGCCGCAGCTACACAGTATTTGCCACAGGATTCCGAACACCCAACGGCATGGGTCTATTACCCGGAGATCGCATTACTTACGGCGAAAACCAGGGGCAATACGTTCCAGCAGGCAAGATTTCATTCGTCGAACAAGGCAAGTGGTATGGTGGAGCCGTCAACAGCAGTGCCAAAGATCGCGTGCCCGAATTGCCCCTCATCTGGCTACCGCAAGACGTCGACAACTCCTGCGGCGCTCAACTCTGGATCGATGATTCACGCTTCGGCCCCTATGCCAACCAACTGATGCATACTGGTTGCGGCAACGGAACGGCGATGATGGTCTTCATTGATGAACAAGCACCCACACCGCAAGCAGCCGTTCAGCCCTTCCCCTTCAAATTCGAAAGCGGCGTCATGCGCCTCGCAATCAATCCCACTGACGGTCAGGTTTACTTGACCGGCACCCGCGGTTGGGGCGTCGACGTGCAGAAGGACGGTTGCTTGCAGCGCATCCGCTATTGCGGCGCAGTCGAACCGCTGCTCGTCGAAGTCTCCACCAATAAAGATAGCATTACGCTGCACTTCGACTCCGCAATTAACGCGGCCGCACTCAATGCAGCGGCATTCAAAGTCAGCGCATGGAACTATAAGCGTACCTCAGCGTATGGCTCCAAAGACTACAAGCCGAGCGCTCCAGAACAAATCGGTCGGGACACTTGGGCGGTCAGTGATGTCGAGGTCAGTCAAAGCGGCACCGCGGTCTCCATTAAGCTGCCCGAAATGATGCCCGCGCATCAAGTCAAAGTCGAATATGCCATCCCCTTCAAATCGGGCGCGGCACTGAAAAAGACCGTCCACCTGACGATCCATCCACTTCCTTAGCCCACAAGGGCTCACTTATTGACACGATTCGTCGCCTCTGGATAACTCCAGACTATGCCCCCCGAGACAACCAATACACTCGACCTCTACTTTGGAGATGCGCGCTCGAAACTGATCGACCTGGGTGCTTTCATGGATCGTGTCGAACGCAACGGTGACACCGAAGACTTCCGCTATCAGGCCTTCCTCAAAGCACTCGAAGCGGTCAAACAAGCGCCGCGGGCAGAAAGCGTCCTGCGCAGCTTGAGCGACCCCACCGATGAACCTGTCGCCAAAGCAGGAAGCGGCCCTGCAATCGGCGCTTGGAAGGGCTTAGTATAATGCGCTATATTGAGCCACACGCACATATGGTCAGCCGCACCACGGATGACTATACCGCCCTAGTTATGGCAGGCTGTAAAGCGGTCTGTGAGCCCGCGTTTTGGGCAGGCTTTGATCGCAGTTCCGTACATGGGTTTCGTGACTATTTCTGCCAACTGACGGACTATGAACCGCGCCGGGCTGCGAAATTCCAATTGCCTCATTATAGCTGGATTTGCATCAACGCCAAAGAAGCGGAGGACCCTGTTTTTGCAAATGAGGTGATCGAATTGATTCCAGAGTTTTTGCAGCGTCAAAATGTGCTCGGAGTCGGCGAGATCGGTCTCAACAAAAACAGCGTGAATGAAGTCGCGATCTTTGAGAAACAAGTAGCCCTTGCGATTGAGCACGATCAATTAATTTTAGTCCATACCCCTCACCTTGAGGATAAACTGAAAGGCACACGATTGATTTTAGATATTCTAAAATCGCACCAGGGCCTCGATCCAAATCGTGTGCTGATTGATCATGTCGAGGAGCACACCATTCGCCAGGTATTGGATCAAGGATTCTGGGGAGGCATTACGCTCTACCCTGAATCGAAATGCACGCCGCCACGCGCTGTGGACATGCTCGAGCACTATGGTGATACCAATCGTTTATGGATGAACTCTGCCTGTGATTGGGGCGTAAGCGATCCCTTGGCCTTGCCGAAAGCGATCTTGGAATTGCGTCGACGTGGTTTTTCGGAGACCGCGATTGATCGTTTTGTGTATCAGAATCCGGTCGAATTCCTATCGCAAAGCCCTAACTTCGTGGTTCCAGAATGAAGTACACAGGCAACATTCATCTCGCCTATTGCACCAATATTCATCGCGGAGAAAATTGGGAGACCACGTTTCGCAGCTTAAAAGACTATACGCTGGAGGTTCGCAAGCGAGTCTGCCCAGTCGATCAACCGTACGCGATCGGCTTACGGCTGAGTGAACTAGCAGCACGTGAACTTTCGGTGCCCGCATGCTTGCACGCGTTTAAGGACTGGCTGCGCGTGCACAACTGCTACGTGTTCACGATCAACGGATTTCCCTATGGTGATTTTCATGCCGTGCGCGTCAAAGAGCAGGTCTACGCGCCGGATTGGACGACTCCGCAGCGACTGGCATATACTAAGTTGCTGTTTACAATATTGGCTGAGCTGGTGCCAGAGGGCGTCGCCGGCAGCGTGAGCACCGTGCCTGGGTCCTTTAAGGCATTTATCAGTGATCCTGCTCAGGTCGATCAAATGTTGGATCACCTGTTGGACTGCGCGGACTTTTTGGCCGAACTCAGCGCGCAACACGGCACCAGGTTTCATCTAGGATTAGAGCCTGAACCGTTCGGCTACTTGGAAAACACCGCGGAGGTCGTGGCGTTTTTCGAGCGCTTGAAGGCGCGAGCGAAGCACCCCGAGCATGTCTCTCGGCATATCGGCGTTAATTATGACACCTGCCATCTAGCGATCCAATACGAGCACCCGATGGAAAGCCTACAGCAGTTGCAGTCGCATGGCATCCTACTGAGCAAGTTGCATCTCAGCGCTGCGTTAAAAGTCGTTCCCACACCAGAGGCACGTGCGGAGCTCAGTAAGTACCTCGATCCCGTGTACTTACACCAAGTGGTTGCGCTCAAGGCGGATGGCGACACCACTGAGCGCGTCGCAGATTTAGACGAAGCGTTAAAATGGGATGAAACGGTGGTCGCCGCACATCAGGAATGGCGTGTGCATTTTCATGTCCCCCTTCAAACCGCACCGGGATTCGGCATGGATACCACGGTCGATCATTTGATCGGCACCTTGGATTATTTAGCACAGCATCCGAGTTGTTGTGAACACCTTGAAATTGAGACCTATACTTGGGAGGTGTTGCCCCCAGAATTGAAAGCTAACAGTGTGGTCGAGCAGATCGTCGCCGAGTATCAATGGACCACAGCCGCGTTGGAACAACGTGCTCTGAGCGCGTGTGGCGATTCGACTGGGGCATGAGTTGCCGGACGCACTTGATTGTTGGGCGTGTGTCCAACTTGCCGACAGTGTGGTCCAACATGCTGTGTGCATGGTTGTTGGCGGGCGCCAGTTCGCTGAGCACCTTATCGATCCTGCTTTTGGCTGGCTCCACCTTATATACCGGGGGGATGTATTTAAATGACTACGCCGATGTAGACTTTGATCGAGTGCATGCCCCCGAGCGCCCGATTCCAGCCGGGTTGGTTTCGCGTTTCGAGGTATTACTCGGCGCGGTTGTGTTGTTTGCCATCGGGCTCGCAGCGGCAGCCTGTGTGAGCCTACCTTCGCTTGGCTGTGCGCTCGTGCTGTTGATGTGTATTCTGGCGTATACCTACGTACATAAACGATCGAACATTGGGCCGTTGTTTATGGCCGCCTGCCGTGCGTTGCTTTATGTGTGGGTGGCTGTTGGAGTTGCGAATACGATTGCGGTTGAAATCGCCATGTTAGCCGGGGTGTTGTATAGTTACATCTTGGGATTGAGCTACCTTGCACGTGCGCTAACGCTGCGACGCTGGTTGTTTTATGTGGCAGCAGCGATGATTGTAATCCCTGTAGTAGGCCTTTCGTTATCTGCGGCAAATGGCAGTGCGCTAGTCGTGTGCGGGGGCCTCGCCCTGCTACTTTGCTGGCTTGGCTATAGTTTCTCTCTTTTGCTGCAAAGTCCGCCTAAGATCAGTTTGTGTATCGGTGCGCTTTTGTCGGGAATTATAGTGGTCGATTTACTTGCGGTGCTCATGTGGGCGCCTCTGAATCTTGCCGTGGCGCTGGTATTTATTATTTTATTTCTGATGACCCGACTGACGCAAAAATATATCCCTGCGACCTAATGCCTGACACATCCACATGTATTGAGGAAACATTCACCGTGCCACATCGGCTCCGTGTTTATTTTACACGTGCTGTATTTTCGTGTGAAAATAATTTGCTGGCTGGTTTAATCGCAAAGCCTGAAGGGGCCAATGCCGCTAAAGTTCTAATGGTGTGTGATGCAAATGCGGTGGATTGCCAGTCGCAATTCCAGGCGGAAGTTGCGCGCTATTTGAACACTCAGGTCGGTGACGTCGCATTTACTTATCTAGCGCTGCCTGGCGGCGAAGTGGTCAAAAACGAGACGCATTACCTGACTCAGCTCTATGATGCAATCGAGTCGAATCAGCTATGTCGGCACAGTTACATCATCGCAGTCGGTGGAGGCGCCTTGCTTGATCTGGTTGGGTATGCGGCCGCAACGGCACATCGGGGGATTCGTTTGATTCGTATGCCAACCACCACTCTCAGCCAAGGAGATGGTGGCGTTGGCGTGAAGAATAGTGTCAATGCGTACGGCAAGAAGAATTTCATCGGATCCTTTGCCGTGCCACATGCAGTCATTAACGATTATGCTTTCCTAGATGCGTTGCCTGAACGGCAAATGCGCGATGGTTATATTGAAGCACTAAAGGTCGGTTTAATTCGAGACCGGGACTTCGTTGAATGGATTGAGGCGCATGCCGATGCACTTGTGTTGCGTGATCCTAGCGCGGTCGAGCGCCTGATTGAACGCTCGGCGCAACATCATGTGAATCATATCGTGCAGGGCGGTGATCCTTTTGAAGTGGGGTCGTCACGCCCGTTGGACTTTGGTCATTGGGTCGCCCACAAGTTAGAGCAAATGAGTGCGTTTCACATTAGTCATGGCGAGGCAGTTGCGTGCGGCATAGCGTTGGACACCTTGTATTCAGCCAAATCCGGGACCTTGCCGCTCGCCGATGCAGAAAGGATCCTGAAGGTCATACAGCAACTAGGTTTTTCAATTTATTACCCGGAACTAGCGGCAACGGATTCTCAGGGCCGTTTGATAGTCATGCAGGGGCTATATGAATTCCGCGAGCACCTCGGCGGTCAATTGACGATCTGTTTATTGAAAGCGATTGGCTTGGGCTACGACGCACACGAAATCAATGCGGAATGGATCCAAGAATGTATTGAATCACTCCATCGTTATTCTGCGACGTCGAAGCAGACTGTAAGCAGATGAACCGGACCGTTGTTTTAAATGTAGTTGGTCTGACTCGATCATTGATCGGCGAAGAGATGCCAGCGATTCGTAAATTGATCGAGCGAGGGAGTTGCCACTCGGTGAAGCCATCGTTTCCGGCAGTAACGTGCACCGCTCAGTCAACTTACTTAACAGGTCAAAAACCGGAGGTGCATGGCATCGTGGGCAATGGCTGGTACGACCGCGAGAGTGCGGAAATAAAGTTTTGGAAGCAGTCCAATCAGATCGTTCAAGCGCCTAAATTATGGGACGAGTTGAAGGCAATGGACCCTGATTTTACCTGTGCTCAACTGTTCTGGTGGTATAACATGTACGCATCGGTCGATTATTCGATCACGCCGCGCCCGATGTATCCCGCCGATGGCAGAAAAGTATTTGATATTTATACCGGACCGCTGTCGCTCAGAGAAGCGATCAAGGCTGATTTAGGTGAATTCCCATTTGCATCTTTTTGGGGCCCGCGAGCGGATATTGCATCATCCCAGTGGATCGCAGAGTCTGCGAAGTGGATTGAGGAGCGCTACAGCCCGACACTCAACTTAGTGTATTTACCGCATCTGGACTATAATCTGCAGCGCTATGGCGTCAGCGACCCGCGAATTAAAAAAGATCTCGTTGAAATTGATAAAGTCGTCGGCGAGCTCACGAATTTTTTCGATCAACGTGGCGTCGCGATTGTTGTGCTATCTGAGTATGGCATCGAAGATGTGAATACACCGATTCATTTGAATCGTATTTTCAGAAAAAAAGGATGGCTATCCATCAAGGATGAGTTGGGGCTCGAGCAGCTCGATTGTGGTGCGAGTCAGGCATTTGCGGTTGCGGATCACCAGGTGGCGCATGTCTACATCAATGACCCTAGCATAAAATGTGCGATGCGTGAGACCCTCGAGCAGTGCGCTGGGGTGGATCAAGTATTGGATCGCGCGCAGCAACAAGCGTGGGGCTTAGACCATCAGCGCTCGGGTGACTATGTCGTCATCGCCAAGTCAGGCGCATGGTTTACTTATTACTATTGGGAGGATGACGCGCTGGCACCAGACTTTGCGCGTTGCATTGATATTCACCGCAAGCCCGGTTACGACCCCTGCGAATTATTCATGGATCCCACGATCCAGTTTCCATTGTTAAAGGTAGCGAAATTTTTAATCAAAAAAAAGATCGGGCTGCGTGGATTACTGGATGTCATTCCTCTGGATGCAGAGCTCGTCGGAGGTTCGCATGGACGTATTCCAGACGATAAAGCGGACTGGCCAGTGCTGATTCTTCCGAATAAAATGGAGGGACAAACAGGCAGTTTGGATTCAAGCCAGGTCTATTCAACGCTGATCAATTGCATGACTCAGCACTAACTTGCCCCGCAGCCAAAGCCGGGACCAAGCACCACGCCTCAATCGACCGAACCGGATTGAACTCGATGTTTATGCGCCCCAGCCAATCGGCCCCTCTACTTTTAGAATGAACGATTGCCTGCCAAAAGGCAGAAATTTCGTATCGCCGGCTCCTCAGATGGCCACCGACTGATAGCCCAAAAAACCTTTCCTAATAAACCATTTGAGACAATCAGCTCCTGCTGGATCGTGTTTGACAAAATAATAGCACAATTCTTTTATTTATAGTTAATATGACTCAACAGAATGACCCTAAAAACCGCGCTCCGGACGAGTTGCTATGTTCGCTTCTCCTAGGCTTTAATTGTCTTTTTTTCACTGGTCTGTTGGCGTTTATGTTGATGCAGCCGTTGAAGGCTACTTTTTCGAATTCGGATACCGATCACGGTGATGCGCATGCCGCGACTGAGGAGGGCCATTCCACCGATGTGCACGCAGCCGCGGGTAAAGTGGAAGCCATCACGCAGGCATCTGCGGGTCAGGCAGCCTATGCGCTCTGCGCGACCTGCCACGGCGCCGAAGGTGAAGGCAATGCTGCGTTAAATGGACCAGCACTTGCGGGGCAAGAACCTTGGTACCTCAAGCGTCAGATCCATAAATTCAAGGATGGGATACGCGGCACTCATGCGGGCGACATCTATGGTATGCAAATGCGCCCAATGGCAATGACACTGCAGAGCGATGAGCAAATTGATGCGGTTGCCGAGTATATCGCAAGCCTACCCGTAGTGCAACCAGCAGCCACCCTCGGTGGTGATATTGCCAAGGGCAAAGCGGGTTACATGCTCTGCCAGGCTTGCCATGGTGCGGACGCCGAGGGCAACAAGGCGATGAATGCGCCTTCGCTGCAAGCACTACCAGACTGGTACATTGTGACTCAGTTGAAAAACTACAAGTCAGGCGTGCGTGGCACGCATGCGAAGGACATTGAAGGGATGCAAATGCGTCCAATGGCAATGACGATTGCTGATGAAGCTGCGATGGCAAATTTGGCAGCATATATTAATTCTAAAGCAACCGCGAAATAGAAGCGCGGCATCATGCCGACTGTCGTGACTCAGATCGATCTAAATTCATCTGAAAATTGACAGGCGACTGCACCGCTTATTCCTCCCATCTTCGGTACCAGCTCAGGTATCGAAACCGCAAATAAGCCACGCGCAGTCCGTCAGCGTACGAGATTAAATCGCGCCCTGAGTACTCTTTAAAGCCCGCTGTTTCAGCGGGCTTTTTTTGGGTTCATGGTTCTGCCTGGGTTAAACAAACTTATAATGCTCAGGAAAAAGTATGCAGGCACCCTGAAGCCACATACAGTCATTTAGATGCCCTGTCTCTTGCTATTCATGCCTTCGAGCACGCTGACATAAAGGAATGTTCATCGCCTCCCACTGAAAGCCCCCAGATCCCTAGTTGGCAATGCGACCCCACTGCCAACGCCTCACCGACACATACGTACAAGACGTCCGCGTAAACGACAAAACGTTTCACTCGACCCGTTCCGTAAAGGCCAATGCACGGCCATTACCGCCGAAGCTCCTGCGATTGCCTGTCCCTGAAACGGCCTGTTCAGTTTGCTACTTCCTGGATCTTTAGTGTAGCTCCTTAGCCCATGCCTATGCGAGTAAGCGGACATAAAAAAGCCCTCCTCGTTGCCGAGAAGGGCTCTTCATTTTGGTCGGGGCGACAGGATTCGAACCTGCGACCCTCTGCTCCCAAAGCAGATGCGCTAGCCAGGCTGCGCCACGCCCCGTTTCCAAAAGAAGACCACAAACCATCAGAATTCTTCCTCTTGTCAATACTCTTTCGAAAGAATTATCATTAATTAATATTCGCGATTTCCATTTTCCTACGTACCCCTACCGCCCTAACCATGAGCGATAAGCAATCAGGATCAAACAAAGCGTTCTACATTAGGCATATAAATCAATTACTTGCACTGCTATTAATGACCACTTCGATGGCCGCCAACACATTGCAACAGCAACTAAATTTGGCGATTTCAAGTTTTGGCCAGGGAGAGTACGTCGCCAGCTACTGGCATTTTGAGAGCATGGAGCTCGATTATGGCCAAGAACCGGAGTTTTTACACCGCAACTTCCAACAAACCACCCTACCGGTGCGCGCCTATGCCGCTCTGATGGCAGATCGCCCCACGGATGCGCTGATTTACTTCGGCGAACTACTCAGCCACTATAAGCCTCGCCCCGGCCTGCGTGCGTTTGCGCTGTACAACGCGGCCATCGCGCAGTCACAGACGCAGGCGATCGCCGCGGCAGCACAGACCTTCCGCAATTTCCAACTGACGTTCCCCGACTCCAATGAGGCGGCACTGGCTCGTCTGCAGGAAGCGGACCTACGCTTTGAAATCGGCGAATCCGAGCAAGCCGCGGCACTACTGGACGCGTTGTACGCCTCCGATGCCCCTCAAACTCTGCGCATGCAAGCCCGCCTGCGCGCGCTGCAAATCGCAAGTAAGGTCCATTCAACCGAGCGCACGTGTGCGATTTTATTCGACACCGACTGGAAGGTGGCCGCGATGCCCGACATCGCGGTGCTGAGCTTTGCGGCACTGAATGCCGGCGACCTGCTCCTCCAGCAAGGCCATTATAGCGAAGCGGTGCGCGCCTACCGCTTAACACTGCCGCGCACGATTTTGATGCAAAAGCAACGCGAGCGGTTGCATGCGCTGCAACAGACGATCGCCGAGCAATCCCTGTTCGCCTCGAGCATTTGGAAGCGGCACTCGCAACAACTGCTGGCGCGACTCACCCGGCAAATGGAACTGCTCGAAAAGATGGACGACTACACGCCGGGGCTCTACCTGCGCGCGGGGCAAGCCTACCTATTGAACCAACGCTTTCGCGAGGCGACCATTCTATTTCGCACAGTGGCACGCACTGCCGAATTTGAGGGCAGTATCCGCGGCGAAGCGCACTATCGCTGGATTGTTGCGCGGTGCGAAGCCGAAGATTGGGCAGGCGCACGTGCCGCCGCGCAGGATTTCCTAACCGATCACCCCACCCACCCACTCGCCAACAGTGCGCTCTTTTTGATTGCACACGCTTACCAGGGCGAAGGTCTACTGACGAAAGCGAACAGCGTGTTAAACGAGTTGATCGCCCACTCCCCAAACGACAGGCAGGCGCCCCGCTGGTATTTTACCCTCGGCCACAACTACAGCGTGCTCGAGCAACAGCCCCAAGCACGCAACACATTCGCAACTGCGCTGGAGCGGTTCCCCGACAGCAATCTAGCACCACAAATCGAACTGTGGCATGGGTTGACGTATTTTTTCGAGCGCGACTACTCCAACAGCTTGGACGCGCTGCACGCCCTCAAACAAAAAACAGTCAAACATCCGCTGCACGCGGAAATCCACTTCCGCATCGCCAACGTTTATTATGCGCAGCGCAACTACAGCGCCGCACTCCAAACCGCCGACACGCTGATCAGACTGTTTCCCGATCACCAGCGCATACCGGCGGCGCAGGCTCTGCGCGGTGACGTTTTCATGGGACAGGGCGAACTGAGCACCGCCGCCCACGCCTTCAAGCAAGTGCCACCCGCCAATGCGCGACTGTACGACTACGCCACATTCCAAGCCTCCAAAATCTACAAAGCGCTCGAACGCTACGACCTGCTACGCGCCCACCTGCAGGCCTATATCGACCGACCTGATGCGATCGACCGACCGCGCGTCAGCGAAGCGCTGTACTGGATCGGCTGGTCACTGCAACAACAAGGCCGGGGCTCGGAAGCATTCCCGCTATTCGAGCAGGCCCTACAACGGTTCGGCAACGATCCCGCAGCCCGTGCGGTCGGCTCGATTCTATCCGCCTACGCCAAGCTACACAAAAGCGCCGCGCAAAACGACCCAGCCGCCCTCGACTTCGATGTGTGGCTTCAGAAAGCGAGCCAGCAAAGCCTGACAGATGCCCAGCTCACCTGGTTTGCACGACTAATCCTGTACAGAGCACAGCGCCGCGCAACTGACGATGCGCAGGCCGACGCCACGCTGCTCTCGATTCACCGTTTCGTACCGATCGAACAACAGGACCCCGAAACACTCGCCAGCGTCGGCCTCGTGCTCGCTGAGCGCGGCTACGCATCGGCCGACGACTATTTCGAACACATCCTGACCGACTATCCCAAACATTACGAACGCGCCACCGCATACTATGGCAAAGCGCAACTCGCCGCCAAACAGCAACGCCTGGAGGCATCCCGCCGCTGGCTGTTGCGCTTTTTGGAAGAAACACCCACGCATCCACTCGCCGCCGACGTACGCCTGCTGAGCGCCGAAGTGCTCACCCGACAAGGCATCTATGCAAGCGCCCGCGAGGTGCTGAATGAAATCCTGCAGATCAAGCAAATGCGTGGCCGCCCGCATGCCCGCGCGCTGGCCGGCCTCGCACGCATCGAAACCGAACTCGACAACCCGAAACGCGCCATCCCGTATTGGCAACGGATCTATACCCTCTATCGCGCTTACCCCGAAATCATTATCGCTGCCTATTGGCAGAGCGCTCAACTGTTCGAAGCCATCGGCGACCCCACCGCGGCACGCAACACCCTGCGCGAACTCCTCCGCGATGAACGACTGAAAGCCTTTAAAGCTTACCAACTGGCGCAAGCGAGACTTCCTGAATTGGAAGCGCTGCTGCTGCAACCGCAGGCACTCGCCAGCCTGCGGACAACGAAAACAAAGGAACTTCGATGAAATTCAGAAGTGCTTGTCAGAATCGCGCTGGCGGGTCCCCCACCCTAAAAACAGCTGACAGCTGCAAGCCATACAAACAATGCTCCGTCTGGACCGTGTGCTTACTTGGCTGCTTTTTTAGCAGCGTGCGACTCCCCGCACTCCCCGCCAAAATCCCAGCAGCCACCTATGACGCCATCTACGCCGAACTGCATCGACCGATACAAGTGCACTTAACCAATGGCCGAACCATCTCTGGACACTCAATCGACGTCTCCGAGAATCAAATACAAGTCGCCACAGCGAAAGGCGCTGGTGAAGCGATCTACACTTTCGACAGTCGTGAAATTCAAGCATACACGATACCCGGCGACAGT
>Ga0115569_10001951_pt1 | contig 15786 bp, 15 predicted proteins | sample COGITO_mtgs_1205_2_FD_87295 | JGI IMG/M metagenome (GOLD analysis project Ga0115569, IMG submission 87295) | Pelagic marine microbial communities from North Sea - COGITO_mtgs_120503 | ecosystem: Environmental > Aquatic > Marine > Epipelagic | place: Germany:Helgoland, sampling site Kabeltonne... | reverse complement strand
ATAAAATCATTAATTCGGGCTACCATTCTAAAGAATTTATAAAAAATATATGGCAAACGATTGCCTCAGGTGGAATATGGAAAGGGGAGATTAAGAATATCGCAAAAGACGGAAACCATTACTGGGTAGACACTACTATTGTGCCTTCTTTAAATGATAAAGGAAAACCTACTCAATATACAGCAATTCGGGCAGATATAACGGCAAAGAAAAAAGCTGAAGAAGAGTTAATCGAAGCTAAAAAAATAGCAGAAAACTCAGTGAAAATTAAAGATGAGTTTTTAAGAAACATGAGCCATGAGATAAGAACTCCTATGAATAGTATTATTGGTTTTACAGACCTCTTACTCGAAACCGATTTAAATTCTGAACAAGATGAGTTTTTAGGTCGAATTAAAAAATCGAGCAGTACTCTTTTGGTATTAACTAATGACATCCTAGACTCCTCAAAGTTAGAATCAGGAAAACTCATATTTGAAAATATAGATTTTGATCTTATAGAATTAATTGATCAAGTTATTAAAATGATAGAGCATAAAGCAAAAAAGAAAGGCATTGAATTGTCTCTATTTATTGATAGTAAATGCCCTAGATATATTAATGGAGATCCTACGAGACTTAATCAAGTTCTTCTAAATCTTATTAATAATTCTGTCAAATTTACAGAAGAGGGAGAGGTTAATATATATGTTAAACCTAAAACAGAAAATGATGATTCGATTAATATTACATTTAAAATTGAAGATACGGGTATAGGTATGAGTGAAAAAGCTCAAAAAATCATATTTGAACGTTTTACACAAGCAAGAAGCGATACGACACGTAAATACGGTGGGTCTGGATTAGGACTTGCTATTGTAAAAATGATCGTTGATCAAAGGAAAGGTGAAATACATTTAGATAGCACACTAGGAAAAGGAACCACATTTACAATTATGATTCCTTTTAACAAAAGTATTAAAAAACAAGTTGATTCGGACAGCAATTCCCTATCAGGAACAGAGGTTCAGAAGCCTAAAGTTTTTAGTCTGAATCATCTAAAAATATTGTTAGTTGAAGACAATCTTATGAATCAGGCATTGGCAAAAAGTAGAATGAAATCTTGGAATTGTAAGATTGATATTGCTGATAATGGAAAAATAGCATTAAAACAATTAGAACATACTATGTATGATTTGATATTAATGGATATTCAAATGCCAGAAATGGATGGTTATGAAGCAACAAAAAGGATTAGAAAACTAAAGCCTCCTATTTGCGAAATTTCTATCATAGCTATGACTGCAAATGCATCTTCTAACGATGAAGAAAAATCACTAAAAACGGGAATGAATGATTATATATCAAAACCATTTAATCCAGAAACCCTTTATAATAAAATAATAAATCATACAAAAAAAAAAGCTGACAATGAAAGTATAGTTGAAGATGAAGATGAAGATGCAATCGAGTACGTTGACTTATCATTCTTAAAAGAAGAATCAATGGGTGATGATGATCTTTTAATATTTCTAATTAACACATTTATAGGCAATTTTGAAAGTTTCTTAACAGATGTCAAATTAGGCATTAAGAACGAAGATTTTGAAATCATGTATAAAGCCTCTCATAAAATTATATCTAATGTTCGCATGATTGCTACGGAACCAATGCTAACTAAAATTAGCTTAATTCATGATTTGAGCAAAGAAAAAAAAGAAGCGTCTCAAATTTCAAACCTACTCATTGAGTCTGAAAAGATATTTGCTAAAATGTCTATTGTGCTGCACACTATAATAAACGAAATAGAGGATGGAAACTAAAAAAATATTAGTAGTAGAAGATGACTTAATGCTACTTTCTCTTTTAAGTTTTAGATTAAAAAAAGAAGGGTATCATGTTATGACAGCTGACAATGGCAGAGATGCAATATCAAAAATTAAATCGGATACCCCTGATTTAGTTATTTCAGATATTATGATGCCTTATGTAAGTGGCTTAGAACTAACAGAGTTTATAAAAAATGAATTTGAAAAAAAAATACTCATTGTTCTAATTTCTTCGGCAGGACAAGAAGAAATGGTTTTAAAGGCATTTAATTTAGGTGCCGATGATTTTATAGCAAAACCGTTTAGCCCAAATGAATTAATTGTGAGATTAAAAAAGATGGTATAAATAGTTTAATACTTTTTTAAAAATGAAACACAATCGGCTCATAAATTTCAGAAAGGGATTGATCCTAATCCTAATGGTGACTTCTAGCACTTTATTTGCACAGAAAAAGCAAAAATCATATAAATCATTTGACGAAATTAAAAGACTTATTTCTCTAAAACAAAGGGATGAGGCAGTACTGTTATGTCTATCAATTTTAGAAAAAAAACCTACTTATTATGATGTAAGAGTCTATTTAGGACGAATTTATTCTTGGGAAAAAAAATATGACGATGCTAGAAAAGAGTTATTAAAAGTCCTCTTAAAAAAACCAAAGTATAAAGAAGCACTAGAAATCATCATTAATATAGAGATGTGGACTGGGAACTATTTAAAAGCACTTGAATACATTGATACGGCGCTAAATTCATACCCGGTTAATGAGCGATTTCTTTTTCTAAAAGTAAAAGTACTTCATAAATTAGATAGAACAGCAGGCGCATCCGAAACCATTTTAGAGCTTTTGGAATTAAATCCATCTCATAAAGAAGCGAATGAATTTGACGAAAAACTAAAAATATACAGAAAGATAAATGCAGTCGCAGTTTCTTATGAACTCGATGTGTTTGATAAAATTTTTGACCCAAGACATTTGCTTTTTGTTACTTTATCTAGAAAAACAAAATATGGAACGGTAATTGGCAGAACCAGTCTTGCAAAACGTTTTGGAAAAGAGGGGTTTCAATATGAAATTGATGCTTACCCCCGTATTCGTAGTGGTACTTACGCTTATCTTAATTTTGGAGTGTCCTATTCCTCACTTTTTCCATCTAGAAGATATGGGATTGAATTGTATCAAAAATTACCTAAAAGTTTCGAGTTTTCAGTTGGATTACGCTATTTAGAATTCTCATCTTCTGCCCCTAAAATAATAACGGGTTCTGTAGGGAAATACTATAAAAATTATTGGTTTTCAATAAGACCTTATTTCACGCCAAAATCTTATGGGACTTCTATGTCGGTAAATTTAACGGTTCGAAACTATTTGAAAAATGCGAATAATTTTATTTATTTAACTGTAGGAATGGGTGTTTCTCCAGATGAAAGGGGAAGACTTGTGAATGAAAATAGTTTGTATAAACTAAAGTCGTATAAAGCAAGTTTTGGTATTCAAAAAACACTGTCACCCATAATGAAACTGCGCTTTAAAATGGGGTATTTTCTAGAAGAAATTCAATTTAGCTTAGGAGATTTTTCAAAAAGATATAATTTTTCAGGAGGCTTAATAACTAATTTTTAATAATAATTATGAATATAATACAAATTATAAATGGAATGCGTGTTTTTGATATAGAACTCATAGACATTGAAGCGTTTACCGAATTGGTTGTTAGATATGTTTTTAATTTAACAGTGATTTTTGTTATTGTTAAATTTGGTTATTCGAGGCTGAGCAACAACAAGGATTATTTCTTTACTTTTTTTGCCATCAATACACTCATCTTTTTTGTTTGTTTCTTGTTTAGCAACGTAAAACTAAGTATTGGTTTTGCATTTGGATTATTTGCAATATTCTCCATATTACGTTATAGAACGATAACGATTCCTATTAAAGAAATGACCTTTCTTTTCTCAGCAATAACAATCGCCGTCATTAATGCTATGAGTACCAGTAAAGTTAGTTTTGCAGAATTGTTATTTACAAATATTATCATCATCACTTTTATATTGATTTTAAGTAAACTTTGGCTTCAAACCAAAGAACCCTCTGTTACAATTCTTTATGAAAAAGTAGAGAATATAAAGCCTACAAATCGAACAGAACTGTTTACCGATTTAGAAAATATATTGGGTGTTGAAATCACACAAGTTAAAATTCTGAAGGTAAATACTAAAAGTCAACTTGTAACATTGAAAGTATATTATTAAATTCTTTAAAAAAAAATCACAAAACCCTAATGAAAAAATCAAACCTAATCGTTTTCGTTTTTATCTTGTTTTTAGGAGGTACCGTAAGTACTTCCTTATGGCTTTATGTAAATATTGAAAACCAAGTTGATATTCCTAAAGAAAAAAAAAAGAGGAAGAAGGTATCGCTCTTTAATGATACGATTGTACATGAAATATATATACAGTTTAATGATCCAAATTATTGGGATTCGTTGGTGTATCATAAAACACAAGAGAATTTGTTGGAGAAAAAAACATATCTAAAAGCAGATGTCGTAATCGATGGTAAAAAAAGATATAATGTAGGCATTAAAATTAAAGGAGAGTCCTCATATAAACATTATCCCACCAAAAAAAAATCGTTAAAAATTAATTTTGACAAATTTATTAAAGGACAAGATTATCAGGAATTTGAAGAAATTAACTTAAACAATAATTTTAAAGATCCAACTTTTATGCGTGAAAAACTATATCTCGACTTTTTGCAAGATGTCGGCGTTCCTGCTCAAAAAAATGCCTATGCCAAAGTCTATATAAACAATCAATATTGGGGACTTTACCTTATGGTTGAAGATATAGATAAAAAATTTCTAAAAAGAAACTTTGGAAATAAAAAGGGGACACTTGTAAAAGGGGAACCCAAAGCCTATTTAGATTGGCACGGTAAAGACAGTGAAAATTATCTTAAAAAATATAAGGTTAAAAATGGGGACAAAAAAAGAACTATTGAACAATTGATAAGTTTAATAGACATCATTAATAATTTTGAAGGAACCGATGAAATGTTCGAGACAGCACTAGACAGTACTTTTAACATTAAAAACTGTTTAAAAGCATGGGCAGTAAACAATGTCTTAGTCAACATAGATGCTTATAATTTATACTACCCACATAATTTTTATCTGTACTATAACCCTAAAACAAACAAGTTTGAATGGATTAATTATGACGGCAATTATAGTTTTGGCGCATGGTCCCCAATTTTTTCTTTAGAACAAATGGAGGCATTAGATATTTATTATGTTAAAGAAGATACTAAAAAGCAACCATTAGTCACTAAACTATTAAAAGAAAACATCAGGATTAAACAGACCTATAGAGCTATTATTGAAAATGAAGTATTAGACTATTTTGTGCCAAAAGAATTAAACAAAAAAATTGAAACCTTAAAATTGCTTATTTCTGAAAGCGTCTATGCGGATTCCTTAAAAATGTATACCAATAGAGAGTTTGATGAAAATATAGAGCAAGCTATTGGAGACATTAAAGACCCTGGAGCATTTATACCTGGTTTAAAACCGTTTATAAAAAAAAGAAGGAAGAATGTAGAAGGTCAATTAAAGAAGGGCTATTATTAGCCCACAATAAAACAATATTACTAGTTTATAAATTACTCTATTAAGGATGAAACTAATCATACTAAATGCACAAACAGGTTTTTCAACGATAATAATTACTATTATTATTGCATTTACTACCATATCAATATTAGTTTTTATGTCTTCATTTATAATTAGATACAAAAGACAAATAAATCAACAAAAAGAAATAGTATTAATTCAAGAATTTCAGGAGCTTTTTTCTGAATTTTTATTTTCTGAAGACGAAAGTTTATCAAGCATAAAAAAGTTTAAACCCTACACTCAAAATAAATTTGACAAATCTATTCTGCTTAAAACACTCTTTAAAATTCGTAACGATATGACAGGGGACATTTCAGATAAACTGAAAATGCTATACGTAGAACTTGAATTGGATAATGATTCCATAAAAAAAATAAAAAGTACAAAATGGAATATTCAAATTATAGGAATGAGGGAGCTTTCAGATATGAAAATCAAAAAAGTTGCAAAGGATATCGCTAAGCTTACTTTACATCCAAATAAAATTTTAAGAAAAGAAGCACAATTAGCTTTGGTAAAGATTAATGGATATGAGGCACTAAATTTTCTCAACACCCTTACTTATCCGCTATCTGAGTGGCAACAACTTCTCTTGTTAGAAACAATTCAATATTATAAAGGAGACAACTTGCCACCGCTAGAACACCTTCTTAAGTCTGAAAACGATTCAGTAATCCTATTTGTGCTTAAAATTATAAAAATCTTTAATTTATTTAACTTAAAAGATAGTATTATACAATTGTTAAACCATGAAAATGAAAAAATAAGAATTGAAACAATCGTGTTATTTGGAGAACTCCAAATAACAGATTCATTAGCTATACTTAAAAGAAAGTATACTAAAAGTACCAAAGCTGTAAAGCTAAAAATAATAGAGTTATTTGGGGAAATCTCTGATGAAAATGGAATACCATTTTTAGTAGAACAATTAAAAATTTATGATTACGAAAATAATTTACAGGTATTAAGGTCGATTTTAAATATTGTAGGAATACAAAAACTTGAAGAACTAAAGCCTAAACTGAGCACAGAACAACAGCCCCTTTTATTGCATGTAATAGAAGAAAAAAACTAAATACTGGAAATGCTTTTTAAAAATGAAATGGTTCTGAATTTTTTTAGTTACGGTATTTTATTATATGGTATAATTTTAGCAACATTATATATAATACTATCCATTATGTCAGCTATAGAAACAAGTCACTACATAAAAAAAAATAGTTTTGTGAATTACACTAAAATTTTAGCCTCACCATTTGTACCCACAATATCTGTAATAGCACCTGCATATAATGAATCACCTACTATTGTAGAAAATATTAGATCATTACTTTCCATACAATATGTAAATTATGAAGTACTGCTAATCAATGATGGAAGCACAGATGATTCTCTGGAAAAACTAATTGAAGCATATGCACTTACAAAAGCGAATTATACATTTCATCAAAAACTCCCAACAAAAAAAATAAGAGCGGTGTATAAATCAACAAATCCTGCTTTTAAAAAATTATTGGTGATAGATAAAGAAAATGGTGGCAAAGCAGATTCTTTAAATTTAGGACTTAATATAAGTAGAAACGATTTAGTAGCCTGTATAGACGCAGATTGTATCCTTGAACCCGATGCATTATTAAAAATGGTAAAACCATTTCTGGAGAGTGAAGAAGAAGAAAAGGTTATTGCTGCTGGGGGCGTTATTAGGATTGCCAATTCATGTCTTGTAAAAGAAGGAAAGATACAAGATATTAAAATGCCTAAAAAGTTTTTAGCTAAATGCCAAGTGTTAGAGTATTTGAGATCTTTTCTCTTAGGTAGAATGGCTTGGAGTAAAATAAATGGGTTATTACTTGTTTCAGGAGCTTTAGGATTATTTGATAGAAAAATTTTGATTGCTGCTGGAGGTTATAATAAAATTGTTGGCGAAGATATAGAACTGGTTACAAGGATTATAAAATACATGAAAGAAAAAGGAGAAAAGTATAGAGTAGTCTATATTCCAGATCCTCTTTGTTGGACAGAAGTCCCAGAAACTTATAGAGCTTTAGGAAGACAGCGAAATAGATGGACGCGAGGCATGATAGAAACCTTAACCATTCATAAAAATCTATTTTTTAATTCATCCTACGGAGTTATAGGAATCCTTAGCTACCCCTATTGGTTGTTTTATGAATGGCTTGCACCAATTGTAGAATTTTTAGGAATTATTTATTTTGTTTTTTTAATTGCCTTTAATTTAATCAACTGGGAATCGTTTTTGTTATTAGCAACAGCTGTTTATACATTTGCAATTATGTTTTCTGCATTTTCAATTCTTAGCGAAGAACTTACGTATCACCAATACCCAAAAAAAGGAGTGCTATTTAAACTTATAATTATTATATTGCTAGAGCCTCTTTTTTTTCATCCTTATGTGATGTGGTCCGCAATAAAAGGCAATTTTAATTTTTTCTTCAATAGAAATAAAGAAAATTGGGGGGAAATGACACGAGCAGGATTTAAGAGTGAAAAAGTAAGCTGAGTTCTATTCATATTTTTATGTATGACCTAAAAAAAAATCTATAACTGTCAATACTATTATAGCATAGGAGGGAAGTCTATAACGATTGAAGCGTAATTATTTTTTTAAATTGAATTTCTTTTCTTCCTTTAACTTGAATTGTTTGTTCTTTAGAAACGCCGTTAGCCGTGGTTAATGTGATTGAAATCGTGTTTTCTCCGTCTTTTAAAGGGATTCTTGCATAGTAGATATCCTGCGGGAGACTTTGCCAATTTCGTGTGTCAGCATGCTCTGTTAGGGCATTAAAAATTCCTAAGGCAGCTCCTAAATCGTCATTTTCTTCTCTTAACAGATACTCAGATATTTTTTTAGTTCCCAATCGAATTGCGGCTTTTCCTATTTCACGTAAAGCTCGGTCTTTTAATGTTTTAAAAGCAATTACATTATAGTTTTGAGCCAACTGAAAATTCATACGAACCGAATCTTTATTCACAGTAGCGTTGGAATAATAGGGGTTTCTTTTTACATATTTTGGAAAAGCGACACTAAAAACATCAATATCAGAAAACTCCTTTTTGGTCTCATTTCCAGTACTTACAGGGATCGGGAGCGTTATCCCAAGATCTTCATTATAAATAGAAACAATACCATCCCTATTGCCTGGTAATACAGTGAAATTATATAAAGTTTGGTCTTTATATGGGACTAATCCATTTTCCCAAAAAAGAATTAATTCACCTCCTGTATTTTCATCAGTTTGGACGTAGGTCGTTTCCAGTAATTTTTCATAACGAAGAAGTTCATTTGTAAAACCAAGAGAAGCCGCTGTTCTTAACACATCATTTTTTAGTTGTTCTGGCAAAGGCGTTCCAAAATAAGATCCATCATTAGCTAAATATAAATCTACCGCATTTCTATAAGAAATAAAGGCATTATTAATATCACCCGATGCTTCATACAAAAGACCTTGAATATTTAAGGCAAATCCATCAGAAGTGTATCTGTTTTTTTTGCCTATCGGATAAGTATCATTTATTTCTTGTAGCTTAATATTAATTCTTTTGGCTTCTACAAGCGCATCATCTAATTTGTTTAAAAAAATATAATTTAAGGCTTTGTAATAATGAATTGCAACTTTTTCAAAATCTTCTCCGGTATAAGTTTCTGTTTCGGGATTTAGGAGGACCCCTAAAACTTTTCCGCCTATATATTCTTTATTTTCTTCAATGAAAGCATCAGCTTTATTTAAAAAAGAATTGCTTAATTCATACTCGCCATTTAAATACAATATTTTTCCTTTCTCAAAATAGTATAGAAGTAAATTTCGTTTCTTTTTTAAAAAAGAATTGGCATCTACAGATTTGAGGGCTTGTTTAATCTCTCCTTGTTTAAGGGCTGTTTCAATTTTCTCGCTTTTTACACGGTAAGAAGCACAGCTATTATAAACCAGAGAAAACAGCACTAAAAAGCTGCAATAAGAGATTTTCTTAAAGGTTGTTAGTTTCATATAAGAAGGTTGGATAAGTAAAAAAGCTTTCTTAGAGTTAGAGTATAAAAAAGCTTTTTACATACCTTTTTAAGTTATATTAATTCTTAACAAACTTTTTGATTTTCTTATCACCGATCCAAACTTTTTCATTGGTTAGAAGACTTGTCAACACTAAATCTATTTGGTAAAAAGTGACTTTCTGTTTTTTATGTGCATCTACAATAGAATTGATACTTCCTTGCAACATAAAATCAGCACCTGTTTCCAATCCGAATTTTTTTACGGTTGAAGTCGCTGAATTTGTTTGTTGATCGGCACGTTCTGCTCTTAATTCTTCTCTCATTTTTCCACCAGAAACGATGCGCGCTCTTTGTCTTTTGATCAACGCTTTTTCAATGTCAAGTATAAACGTTTCAGCTTCAATATGTTCGTGAGATTTATTTCGAACCAGTCCAACAATTATTACGGGTTTGTTTCCTCCGTTTGCTTGCATAAAATCGGTTATCCAATTTCCGGTTAAAATTTGATCTGTTAATTCTTCGGCTGCAAGTCTGGAATCCGTGTCATTCCACCGTCCGCTAATATCTATTTGAGCGTCTGAATTTACACGTGTGACTTGTCTTGCACAAGATCCTAAAGTGAGTGCGCCAGTAATCACTAAGCTTGCAATAATAAATTGTTTTTTAATCGTTTTCATATTTGGGGTTTTTGGATGTAAATTAAAGTTAGTCGAAAATTAAATAGCCTAGCATCCCTAAGTTTAATAAGGATTGACTGTTTAACCATCTGTTATTTCTGTTATTGTAGTTTCGGTGATTGTAATTTCGGTATCTTCTGTTGTTATAGTAAGGGTTTTTTGCGCGTTCCAAACGCTCTTGATGTCTCCATAAAGGGCGTAGAGACCTGTAATACCTTCTGAGCGCTTTACGTTTCCTTTTTTCTTCCATAGGATCTATGGCTGTATAAGTTTCTTGTGCTGTTGTTCCTTGTAATAAAGTGAGATCGGAAACTTTGTTTTCGGTCATGTATTTATCTAAACTAATTTGATAGTTCGGATTTTGATCCGTAACTAATGCTGTTGCGTTTTGCGCTGTCCCTGTAAAACCTACAAGAATCATAAGAAGAACTGTGAAAATTTTATTTTTCATGGGGCTCATTTTTTAGTTAAAATTATACCTTTAAACCAATAACAATTATTGTGCCAAAACAACAAAACAGCATTTTGAATTTATGAAGGTTAGTGGGCTAAGCTGAAACATAATTACTGAAGATATAAAACACTGCGTGTTGCTTATATCTGCAATTATGTTAAATACTTCGTATGCGTCATTTAAACATCATAATTTCCCCAACACGCATTTATTTATATATAGCTTCATCCACAGGATAAACCTATATATAAAATGTACTATAATTTATATTATGTAAAATAGATAATTTCAACATCCGATACCCTATATTCTTTTAAACTTCATTAATTTTACACCATTCATAAACCATACAAATGAAAACACTAACCATATTTCGAATCATTGCCTTTTTAGAAGGCTTATCCTATATACTATTACTATTTATTGGCGTGCCCTTAAAATATTTTGGCAATGACGTCACACTTGTTAAAATGCTTGGAATGCCACACGGGTTTTTATTCATGGCATATATCGCATTTATAATTGTCTTACGGTTTGACCATCCATGGTTCAAAAAACATTTTATTTTAATTGCCTTAGCATCCATCGTTCCTTTTGGAACGTTTATCGTTGAACACAAACTTAGAAAATTAGCATAACACAAAAAAAAATCCATAACGAAAATTTGACGTTTTAGAAAATGATTAAATGGATGTAACAAGTGACCGTTAAAAAACAATAAAAAAGACACATGAAACATATTATCGAATTAATAGTTCAATTATTAACCTCTTGGGGCTTGCCCGCAAATGTTGCAACAAATCTAAGTATTACGATTTTATTTATAGGATTAACGATTCTCATCTATATCATTGATCTGATCCTGAAAAAAATTATTCGTGCGACCTTTACGAAAATCGCTCACAAATCCAAAACGGATTTTGATGACATCATGCTTGCCAATAGAGTTCCTAGTAGTATGGCTCAAATTGTTCCTTTCATACTTACCTACAAACTCATTCCTAATTTATTTTATGATTTCGAAAAATTACAAGGATTTATTGAAAAAACAATCTTAGTAGTCGGAATTGCCCTTACGATTTGGGGGTTAAGAAATGTTCTCAACTCTTTAAAAATATATTTTAAAACCCTGAGTTTTCTTAAAGACAAACCTGTTGATAGTTACATTCAGGTATTTATGATTTTTGTATGGCTTACGGGTGTTTTTGCAACTGTTGCCATAGTCTCAGGAATCTCATTTTTAGAATTTATTGCGGGATTAGGAACCATTTCAGCCATTATTATTTTGGTGTTTAGAGATACCATTCTAGGGTTTGTAGCCAGTATTCAAGTGTCCATTAACGACATGGTTCGTATTGGTGATTGGATCTCCTTTGAGAAATTTGGTGCCGATGGCGATGTGATTGAAATTAACTTAGCAACTGTAAAGGTTCAGAATTTTGACAATACCATCACCACCATCCCTACTTATGCCCTCATTTCCGATTCGTTTAAAAACTGGCGTGGAATGGACGAATCTAAAGGAAGACGCATCAAGCGCTCTTTAAACATTCGAATGCAGAGTGTCAAGAATTTGACGCAAGCCGATATTCTTAAAATCTCTAAAATTCAACTTATTTCGGAGTATATTTTAAATCGTTCAGAAGATATCAATACTTATAACGAAACGCATGCGGTTGATAAATCGCTTTTGATCAACGGTAGAAATCTGACCAATATTGGGGTTTTTAGAAAATATATGGAAACCTTTATCGAACAGCATTCTGCGATCAATAAAGACATGATGATTATGGTGCGCCAACTGCAACCCTCTGCTCAAGGTTTACCGATTGAAATCTATGCATTTAGCAGTGATAAACGCTGGGCAAATTACGAGTTTATCATTGCAGATGTTTTTGATCATATGATAGCATCTGTCAACGATTTTGATTTGGAAATTTCAGAAACGCCTGTGTTTACAGCTTTAAAAAAATAACCAATGCAATCTAGAAATTCAAGTTTAAATGCCATCCGTTTGGATCGTATATCCAACACCATTAAATCAGAAATGTCTTCTGAAGAATACTTTCAAAACAGCGTTTTAAGACCTATAATCAAGTTTCAAAACGATCTATTACTTGCCGCTTTTTTGAATTTCTCAAACAAATATAAAAACGTATTTTTTGACCTGTCAACAGAGAAAAAAGTAACCTACATAGAAAACGCCATTGCAAAAGATAGCATGTTTAGAAACAGTCTAAAAGACATGGTTGTGGGATTGTTTACCATAGAAGAATACAATCAGTACATCCCCAATGCATCCGCCTTAAATAAACGCATGACGGGAATTATTAAAGAGCGTCTCATCAGTCATGTTCAATTACTCTCAAAAATGGGACCTACAGCGTAGATTCTCCATTTAAATTGGTAGTCAACACAGAACTCATATAGTCAAAATAAGGTCGAATGACTTTAAAATTTTCGATTACATCTTCTTCAAAATTCTTTGATAGCACTTCTTTGTCAGAATATTTTTTAGTGAAAATAAATTGTTTTCTACGGATCAAATCAATGTTTGGATCCAACTTATCAAACCCTCTCGGCGCAGACTTTAACTCGTCTCCTTGCATTGTTCCCCACACATTTTTAAATTTAGGAGCTTCCATCAACGCACGAATTTCTTCTGAATCCATTTGAAATTCTTTCCGAATTCTAAGAAGATCTTCTTTATTCGGATCCCAAAACCCCGTGGCAATAAAACTCTCGTTTTGTGGTGCCAGATGTAAATAATACCCACCTCTTAATTCTGGTTTAGTTCGATGAAAACTGCCGCTAAAATGAGCTTTGTAGGGCAATTTATTTTTTGAAAATCGGACATCTCTATAGATGCGAAAAACTTTAAACGTATCAATAGAATCCACCGTATTTAGCTGCTCAAATAATTGAGCATAAAACTGCTTCACTCCCAATTCCACTTCTTTAAATGCCGCTTTATGTTCGTGAAACCAATCGCGGTTATTGTTTTTTTGTAATGTTTTTAAGAAACTAAATACATCTTTAGAGATCATGTCTTATATTTTTAAAATTCAATCTTATGTAAAATCAAACCCGAAGCGGGCGCGATATAATCCATCACTTCTTGACTCTCGGGTTTTAAACTGTTTTTTATATACTCCAAATCAATCTCTCCTCGTCCTAATTTGATCAAAGCGCCCATCATCAATCGTATTTGATGCCGTCCAAATCCCTTTCCAATCACTTTTAAAACATAACTTTTCTCTGGAAAAAAACTGGCCGTATATAAGGTGTTTTCTATAAGCTCACAACAGATGAGTTCTCGATCATACACCCCTTCATTCGTGGGTTTATAACAATAGGTTTTATAATTGTTTTGTCCTTCAAAAAGCTGCGCCCCTTTTTTCATCAGTTCGATATCCAAAGAATCTAAAATGGTAGTCATAATCGGAGCCGCAAACGGATGAAACTTAGCGCCCTGCGCAAACACATAATGGTATTCTTTTAATTTTGAATCCTGAATGATGTTAAATTTAGCATCCACTTCTGTGATACTTAAAGCGCGGATATCTTGAGGAAGATTTTGATTGAACAATTCTAAAAATGCCGTTAAATCTTCTAAAGGCTGTCCATCTAAAAACAATTCAAATGCAGCCTCACTGGCAGACACCATGGCGTCGGTGCGCCCCGCTCCTAGTGTTTTGAATTTTTGATCTTCCAGAATGAACTTCAATGTACGATCGATCATCAGATGTACTGTTTTGGTGTTCGGCTGTTTTTGCCACCCATGAAAACGGTACCCTAAAAATTGAACTTTTACTACATAAAAATAACGCTTTTGCAACATCTTTACAAGGTCGTAATTTTATAAACAGTTACAAAATTAATGTCTGGATTTTAGAACTTCTATGACCGCATCGAGTTTGAACCCTTTTGCTTGCAATAAAATCAAATAATGAAATAACAAATCCGCACTCTCATTTAAAAACAAATCATCGTTTTCATCTTTCGCTTCAATCACAACTTCAACAGCCTCCTCGCCTACTTTTTGAGCTATTTTATTAAGACCCTTTTCAAACAATTCAGAGACATAGGATGTTTCTGAGGAAGCATTCTCTTTCCGATCCGTGATGATCGTTTCGAGTTCCGATAAAAACCCATAAGATTCGTTATTGGATTCTCCCCAACAGGTATCAGATCCTTTGTGACAAGTTGGTCCTTGTGGCGTAGCTTGGATTAACAAAGTGTCCTTATCACAATCATTCTGTAAACTTTTGAAGCTTAGAAAATTTCCACTCTCCTCCCCTTTTGTCCAGAGGCGTTGTTTACTGCGACTAAAAAAAGTCACCTTATTTGTTTCCAAAGTTTTGGCAACCGCTTCAGCATTCATATAGCCGAGCATTAAAACGGTTTTCGTGGTTGCGTCTTGAATAATTGCAGGAATTAACCCGTCACTGTTATACTTGATGTCCATTAGAGTCGTATGTTAATTTGATTTGTTTGTAATTCTTTTTTTAAATCGTTTATCGCAATTTCACCGAAATGAAATACACTGGCTGCCAAGGCAGCATCTGCTTTTCCTTCTTTAAACACCTCCACAAAATGCTGCATCGTTCCAGCACCTCCAGAAGCAATAATCGGAATATTGACCGTTTCTGACAATTGCGCTAAGGCTTCATTTGCAAAACCTGTTTTAACTCCATCATTATTCATTGAGGTAAATAAGATTTCACCAGCGCCACGGCTTTCCACCTCTTTGGCCCATTCAAATAAATCCAAATCTGTTGGGATCGTTCCACCTGCCAAATGCACCAGCCATTTACCGTCCACTTCCTTAGCATCAATAGCCACCACAATACATTGATTTCCAAAAGCATTTGAAAGTTCGTTAATCAACTCTGGTCGTTTGATAGCGGCAGAATTCACACCTACTTTATCAGCTCCTGATTTTAGGAGTGTTTCAACCCCTTCTTTGGTACTCACACCGCCGCCCACAGTAAACGGAATGTCTATTTGTTCTGCCACATTCCGAACCATCTCTATGGTGGTCGAGCGGGATTCTAAAGTCGCAGAAATATCTAAAAACACCAGTTCATCCGCGCCGTTCTCAGCATATTGTTTTGCCAAGGCTACCGGATCGCCTGCATCTCTGAGGTTTAAAAAATT
>Ga0115569_10001949_pt1 | contig 15787 bp, 11 predicted proteins | sample COGITO_mtgs_1205_2_FD_87295 | JGI IMG/M metagenome (GOLD analysis project Ga0115569, IMG submission 87295) | Pelagic marine microbial communities from North Sea - COGITO_mtgs_120503 | ecosystem: Environmental > Aquatic > Marine > Epipelagic | place: Germany:Helgoland, sampling site Kabeltonne... | reverse complement strand
TTTGCAATACTGAGACCTAATCCTGTACCTTTAATTTCTGTAACATTATTTGCCCGAAAAAACGGGTGAAACAAGTTGGACATTTCCATCTTTGGAATACCAATACCGTAGTCTTCTATGGTTAAGTTAAATTCTTTTGGTTTGAAGGAAATTGATAGTTTAGGGTTCTTTTTTCCTAGAGAATACTTGAAGGCATTACTAATTAAATTGGATAGTGAATGAGTCAGCAACTTGGCGTCTAAATATACATTATATGGCACTCCTTCTTTTACAATATTGACAAATCTTCCATCCATTTGTAATTCATTAAATTCTTCAGCCAATTTCTCACAAAAATCGACTAAATTTAATTCTTTTGGCTTAGTGCTAACATTCCCTGATGTCAATTTGCCTAAAATAAGAACATCATCCATTAATTCGGTCATTTTACGTATTTCTAATGTAATACGATTAGTTATTTTTTTAAATCGTTTATTAGTGCCTCCCTCAATTTTATTCGATAGCATTTCAAGTAATTCCGAATTTGACTGAATGGCTGCCAACGGAGTTCTAAACTGATGAGAAGCGGTTGAAACAAAGCTGGTTTTTAATTGCCCCAATTCTTGTTCTTTTATTAAGCTACGATTCAATTCGATAGTTTTATGCTCTAGATGTTTGTTTTGATCTTCTAAACTCTTTTGCATTTTTGTAATAGAAGAGTTAAAAAAAAACAATATAATTATTAGCATCCCGCCGGCAGATAAAGTATTCGCCATGGAAAGATATTTTAAAATTTCACTGTCAATATTGTAAACACCATTAAAATTTGAGAAAGTCAAAAATAAAACTACATAAATAGTACCAATTAGAAGCAAATAAAGTGTCCTTTCCCAGTTTTTCCAGCCTGTGTATATTAATAGGGTTGATGGTAAGATAATAAAATAAATATTAAAATTACTTTGCCATCCAATGAAATAATTTGCCATAATTATTCCCAGACCTACATTTATACTGGCCAAAACAAATGGCGTTTTAATCCATTTATTTTTGAATAATTTTCGCCATAACAAAAACAGAAAAAATGTTATTGAGCTATAGAGCCACATTTCTGGGACTTTAATAATCAAATAAAAGATTGTTAAAAAAAAATGCAGAAAACAAGTAGAAGACGCCGCAGCGACCATCGAATTTGTAAAACGATCGTTAGTTATCGAAGCGTGTTCTTCACGTTCTATAGTTTTTAACATAAAACCCTATTTATTTCTTTTCGCCGGCGAAAAACTAATGCATTGCACACAAAAATAAGTGAAATCAAGAAAATTTCCCGATTTATTACTGAATTTAGTTGAAGAGCAAAAGTTAATAATTATCGCTACCGCAACTTGCTCAACCTTAACCTCTCTGCTTGTAATGTTTTTCCGTAGCTCTTATCTTTTAAAGCTTATTTTGAATCTACTGCCGACTCCTTCAGCTGATTTTACTGTTAATATTCCTTTATTTATCTCTATATATTCCTTTGCAATACTAAGGCCTAATCCCGTACCTTTAATTTCTGTAGTATTTGATCCGCGAAAAAACGGGTGAAACAAGTTAGACATTTCTGCCTTTGGAATACCAATACCATCGTCTTCTATTGTTAAGCTAAATCCTTTTAGTTTAAAGGAGATTGTTAATTTAGGATTGCTTTTTCCTAATGAATACTTAAAGGCATTACTTAATAAATTAGTGAGTGAGTGCGTGAGTAACTTGTGGTCTACATAGACATTATACGGATTACCTTCTGTTACAATATTTATAACTCTTCCATCTGTTTGTAATTCATTAAGCTCTTGCACTAATTGGCCACAAAAATTGAATAAATCTAATTCTTGAGGTTTGAAATTAACGTTTCCTGAAGTCAATTTCCCCAAAACAAGTATCTCATCCATGAGTTCAATCATTTTATGAATTTCTAGTTTAATACGGCTAGTTACTTTTTTACATTTTTCATGGTATTCAAAACTAGCATTAGAAGAAACTATTTCTAACAATTCAGAATTAGCTTGAATAGAAGCTAGTGGAGTTCTAAATTGATGTGATGCTGTTGAAACAAAGGATGATTTTAATTTGCTTAATTCCTTTTCACGTTCTAATGATTCTTCAAGTTCTATAGTGCGATGTTTTACTTTTTGTTCTAAGTTTTCCTTGTATTCGTTAACAATGCTAATATCTTGGGCTATTCCAGTCATGAAAAAGGGTGTGCCGTCAGTGCGTTTAATAATTCGAGTGGTACTGCGAATCCATTTTATCTTTTTATCTGCAGTTATTACCCTATATTCTAACTCAGTAATACCCAATTTAAAAAGAGACTCACCCTCCTTTTCAACCTGTTTTATATCATCTGGGTGAATCATGTCGGACCATAGATTTGGATTTTCATACCAATCTGCCATGGGGAAACCGTATAAATTAACTACTGAATCACTAACATACTGCATTTCGTAATCCGGCAGATTACGACCCCAAACAACTTCATCCAATGACCCCATTACAAGTTCTAGCATGTTTTTGCTATTACTTAACAAACTTTTTTGCGTTTCAATTTGTTTAAAGTTATTTTTCTGGTCAGTTATATCTTGGGCTATTCCAGTCATGAAAAAGGGTGTGCCCTCAGTACTTTTTAGAATTCGTGTTTTGCTCCTTACCCATTTAGTTTTTTTATCTTTTGTGATTATCCTGTAATCCAATTCTGAAAATCCGGCGGTAAAAAGACTTGTATTTTCATCATCAACACGTTTTTTATCATCAGGGTGAATAGCTTGCTGCCATAAATCGGGATTTTCATACCACTCTTCAATAGAAAATCCATACAACGACACAGCAGATTTTTTACTAATATATTGCATTCGATAATCTGGTAATGTTCGTCCCCAAACAACCTCATTTAATGACTCCAGTAGAAGTTCTAACTGATCTTTACCTGCTTTCAATAAATCTTTTTTATTCGCAACTTCCAGGTTGTTTTGTTTGTGTATTTCAATTAACTCAAGAAAGTGTTTTTCATTCTGTTCTTTCTCTATTGTTAGATAATCTAAATCCTTTGTGAGCAATCGAATTTGCTCTTTCGCTTTCTGCAATTCAACCGTTAAAGTGTCAATTTGATTCATAATATAGTATCAGGTTAGGCAATTACTTTTTATTCTTGGTAAAACACATTTCAAATTCACTACCGATTCCTTCAGTTGAATTTATTCTTAATGTTCCTTTATTGATCTCCGTGTATTCCTTTGCAATACTTAGCCCTAGGCCAGTACCTTTTATTTCTATAACATTATTTGCTCGGAAAAATGGTTGAAATAATTTTGGTAATTCATCTTTAGGAATTCCGAGTCCAGAATCCTTAACCAATAAAACAAATTCTTTAGATTTAAAAGAAATTATCAGTTCTGGGTTGGGCTTACCTTTAGAATATTTAAAGGCATTACTAAATAAATTAGATAGTGAATGATTTAATAACTTTGGGTCTAGATAAACATTGTACGGCTCACCATTAATTACAATATTCATACTTCTTCCGTCATTCTGAACCTCATCAAATTCTTTAGTCAATTTCTTACAAAACTCTACTAAATCTATTTTTTGAGGGTTATACTCAACATTTCTAGAGGTCAACTTACCTAAAATAAGAACATCGTCCATTAATTCAGTCATTTTAGCAATTTCTCCTATAATACGGCTAGTTACTTTATCAAATCGTTTACTAGTTTCTTCCTCTAAATTGTTCGACAGGATTTGCAGCAATTCTGAATTCGACTGGATGGCAGCTAAAGGTGTCCGGAATTGATGGGATGCGATTGAAACAAAACTAGTTTTCAAGTCACCTAACTCTTTTTCTCTGATTAAGGATTTTTTTAATTTTATTTCGCTATTTATCAATGCTGTTCTTCGAAGCTGTTCTTTTGTTAACGATTCTTGTAATTTTTTTTCATTTGCCCGTAGTTCTTTCGTTCGCGTATTTACCTTATCTTCGAGATTATTGTTCAACTGACTCAGTTGATTTTGAGCATTTTTTAATTCTACATTTTTTTTAACTAAATTATTTGAAACCTGTTTTGACTCGGTTATATCCCTAAGAGATATCTGGAAATATTGCTCCGCCCCAAAGGGCAATATTTTTGATAAAAAAGAAACGTACTTCAATTTTCCAGTATTGGTTTCTATTTGAGCATCAAAATTTGTTTGAAGGACACTTTTCAGGTAAGTAACTTTACTTTCTATCCTTGTCTTTTCATCTTTTGGAAATAGATCTAATATAGTTAGTAGGCGAATATCTTCCTTGGTATAACCAAGCAGCACTGTTGCCATTTCATTTGAATCAACAAACGTATTTGTAGCAGCACTATAAATCAAAATCGCGTCACCCGAATATTCAAACAAAGCAACATGTTTTTCTTGAGAAACCTTGAGCTCTTGACCCAGCATGTTGATGCCAGCGATTACTGCATCGATTTCATCCAAAGATTCCGAAGGGGCCACCTTATAATCGAAATTACCTAATGCTAATTGAATTAATAATTTTTCTATTTGCTCAAATCGTATATCCACCTAAGATTTTATTGTTTTTACAATTGTTCATAAAGCCATTTAATAGCTTCATCTTTTTCGTTGAAAATTTTCATTTCCGTTCGTGAATTCTTAAATCCAAGAAAGAAATTAGCAATAATTCTAGTATAAAATGAATTTACGACTAATGCAACGCTAACATTACGCGGGTTGTCATTCTGAACTTGCGAATACCAGTCTCGCGCCTCTTTTGAAATATTCTTAATGTTTGCAGTATCAATTATTGTTGCAAAGTGAGTAATACCTGTGGACATTTCTTCGGAAAGCTGCATATCTTCCTTTGCATCCTCTAACTCAATTTCAACATTCGCTTTGCACTCTACGAATATAATATTGCCTCCAATTAGCCAAGCTTTACTACATCTAGTTTGGCGCTCAGGAGCTTCTTTTAATAGTTTATAAAATTTTTCTGTTTGGTTCATCTCAATGCGTTTTTAACTATTCCGTGTATTTCTATTTAGCGCTTAAACATTATTTCAAAACAACTACCTTCTCCCAATATCGATGTAGCAGTGATTTGCCCCTTGTTAATTTCAACGTATTCTTTTGCGATGCTCAAGCCTAATCCTGTGCCTTGTATATCTACCACATTATTTGCTCTAAAAAAGGGGTGAAATAATTTTGCCAGCTCTTCTTTCGGAATACCCATTCCATAATCTCTTACCGACAATACAAGTTCTTTTGATTTAAAGGATGCTACTAGTTTGGGATTCTCCTTCCCTAAAGAAAATTTGAAGGCATTGCTTAATAAATTAGATAATGCTTGAGATAATAATTTAGGGTCTAAAGAAACACTATACGGTTCGCCATCTGTTAGAACATTTAAACTTCTTCCGTCAGCTTGTGTCTCATTAAATCTTTTTGCTAATTGCTGACAAAAATCGACTAAATCAATTTCTTGAGGTTTGACATTATAACTTCTAGATGTCGATTTACCAAGAAGAAGAACATCGTCCATTAATTCAGTCATTCTAGCAATTTCTGCTGTGATACGACTAGTTACTTTATTGAATTGGTTAACATCTTTGCCCTCCAGACTTTTAGACAGCAATTGAAGCAATTCTGAATTGGCTTGGATGGCAGCTAAAGGAGTCCGAAATTGATGCGATGCTGTTGAAACAAAGCTTGATGTTAATTCGCCTAGCTCTTTTTCTTTCTTTAAAGAATTTTGAACTTTTATATTTTTTTCTTGTGTTAATTTTAAGAGTGAAATATTTTTTTTTCGCTGTTCATTCAGGCCCGTAATAAAGTTTTGAGTAGTAATAAATATTACTGAAAATGGAGTTATTATATTCATCAGGTAAAACATAATGCGCACATTTTTGTTAACTAGCAATGCATCCCAAGAAAATGTTGGAACAATAATTACCGAAATTCCAACAATTAATATGAATAAGATTAGCCCAATTATTGCGTGCTTTTTTTCGAGAAACAGGAGTGCACCAAGAGGCCCTAAAAAAGACCAAGCAATAACAAAACCAGAATCGTGAAGAGACCCTAGACTCCATTGAATGAAACACGGCACCCAAGTAATACAGATTAATTGCATATGTACCAATATTTTATAATTGGATAAGTAGTGAGATAAAAAAATTGATGGACCTACTAAGCCAACAAATACTAAAGGAAGGAAAGAGGTTAATCCAAATCCAAAAGCCCAATAATAAACAAGAGCCCACACTAAACCGAAGAAGCAACACAAAGAGGCAATTATCAAAATTAAAGACTTCTCAAGTCTTATTACTGCAGAATCTGACTTATCGTATTGATATTTGGCGATTATCTTTTTAAGATTATGCATACAAAAATTAATTATTAAATTTTATTTCAAAACAACTGCCTTCGCCCATAATTGAATTAGCTTTTATCTGCCCTTTATTTATCTCAATGTATTCCTTCGCTATGCTAAGACCCAAACCCGTGCCTTTTATTTCTGCAACATTATTTGCTCGAAAAAAAGGTTGAAATAATTTTGAGAGTTCATCTTTCGGAATTCCAATGCCATAGTCCTTAACAAATAAAACAAACTCTTTAGTTTTAAAACTTACTTTTAACTCTGGGTTATGCTTTCCTAAAGAATACTTAAATGCATTACTAATTAAATTAGATAGCGAATGGTTTAACAATTTAGAATCTAAATAAACATTATATGGTTCTCCTTCTGTTACAATATTTATAATTCTTCCATCAGCTTGCAGTTCATTGAATTCGTTTCCAATTTTATTAATAAATTCAACCAAGTTTAATTCTTGAGGTTTGAAATTAACGTTCCCAGTTGTTAATTTTCCTAAAATAAGTATCTCATCCATTAATTCGGTCATTTTATATATTTCCCCTTTGATTCGTCCTGTAACTTTTCTAAATTTTTCTTTATGTTCTTTTCCAATTGTACTAGAAAACATCTCAAGTAGTTCCGCATTTGATTGAATAGCAGATAGTGGGGTTCTAAATTGATGAGATGCTGTTGAAACAAACCCTGATTTTAATTCGCCTAATTGTTTTTCTTTTATTAGAGCTTTATTCAAAGCACTATTTTTTTTCTGTAATATTTGCTTATGGTTTTTTATAACCGTTTTGTGTTTATTAGCAGTAGAAAGTCTCTCAGCAATAACAATAAATGACAATAAAATAAACCCTAGTAAAATAAATAGTGACCAACGATATGTTTTTTCAGATTTCAGCTTATTTTCACTTACGTTTAACTCTAATTCATATCTAATTGCATTTTCTTTTTTTCGGTATTCAAATTCTTTTTGCAGTCTTAATTTTTCTAAATTTTTATCTAGATTAATTGTTATTAAACTATCTTTTAATAAATGATGTTGCTCATACATTGAAAGTGACTTTTCGAAATCGCCTTGTTCTTTGTGTATTAAGTATAATATCTCATTAGCAACTAAAACTATTTCCGTGGCATTAATCTCTTTAGCGATTTTCATTCCTTTTGTGCAACTTAATAATGCAGAATCATATTCTTTCATTTTATTATATGCTGATCCAATATTAACATGTGCAGAAGCTATTCCCCGGTAATCTTGAAATTTTTGTGAAATATTTAGACTTTTTTCATAATAATCAATAGCATTGGTGTAATTTTTAGAAGCCCAAAATACGTTACCTAAATTTGAGTAGGTAGAAGATAAACTTTTTTGATCATCTTCATTTTTCTTTATTTCTAGACTTTTATTATAGTTTTCAATTGCCAATTTCAAATTACCATTAACTCTATGTATGTTGCCAATATTATTAAGTGAATAGGCTTGTCCATGCAAATCATTAGTCTCTTTAGAGATTAATAATGCCTGTTCGAAATATTTTAATCCTTCACTATTATTATTAGCTTCTAGATAGAAGTTGCCAATAAAATTATTTGTGTTAGCAATGCCTTTTTTATATTGAACACTATCATAAAGGTGCAAAGCTTCCAAAGAATATTCTAGGGCATTTATGTAATCTCCCTTGTATTTACAAGCATGCCCTTTTATGTACAATGCATGTGCCATTTCTATTGGATTTTGCAAGCTATTAGCAAAAGAAAAATAAAGGTCTGAATAATATATAGAGCTGTCGGGATTAGTTTTTAAAAACCCATCCCAAGCTACAGATTTTATAGCACCAAATCTAGTTTCAGCTGAAAGCTGGTCGTTACTCCATAAATTAATTAGAGAATCAACTTTAGTTTCAGCAGATACCACTATGCAAAAAAATAAGCTATATAGAAAAATGATGAACTGCTTTTTGCTAAACATGAGTTAATAAAATGATAATTAAGCTAACTTTTCGTGTGCTTTATTTCTGTCTTGTAAATTTTATTTCAAAAGAGCTGCCTTCTCCAAGAATCGATTTAGCTGTTATTGCTCCTTTATTTATTTCAAAATATTCCTTTGCAATACTTAACCCAAGGCCGGTGCCTTTAATTTCTGTCACATTATTTGCACGAAAAAATGGTTGAAATAATTTTGTAAGTTCATCTTTCGGAATACCGATTCCATAATCCTTAACTGTTAAAACAAATTCTTTTGACTGAAAAGAAATAATTAGCTCTGGGTTATTCTTGCCAACCGAATACTTGAAGGCATTACTAAATAAATTCGATAATGAGTGAGTGAGCAATTTAGGGTCTAATTTAACATCGTATTGTTTGCCGTTAGTAACAATCTCCATAATTCTACCGTCAGATTGTATCTCATTGAAATCTTTCGCCAACTCAATGCAAAAATCAACTAAATTTATATCTTGCTGTTTTAAATCAACTTTTCCTGCTGTCAGTTTACCTAAAATAAGCACATCATCCATTAACTCCGTCATTTTACCAATTTCTGAAGTAATTCGGGTAGTTATTTTGCCAAACCTTTTTCTTGTTTCCTCATGCAAGCTTTCCGCTATGATTTGTAGCAGCTCTGAATTAGATTGTATTGCTGCTAAAGGAGTTCGAAATTGATGGGAAGCCGTTGACACAAAACTAGTTTTTAATTCGCCTAACTCTTTTTCCTTCAATAATGATTTCTTTAATTTCATTTCGCTAGCTGATAACTCTTTTGTTCGTTCAGTTACCTCAATTTCTAGCTTTTTATTGAAATTTTCGCTGACTTGCTGTGCTTCTTTTAATGATTCGGTAAGCTTCTGCAAGCTAACTTCCGTAGCTTTTATATCTGTTATATCTGCAGTGTACACATTAATATAGTCGAATGGCTGAAACGGAACTACGTCAAACCTAATTGTATTCTTGCCAATTTGCATATCAAATTGATGCTTAACTCCTTTTTCGAATGAATAACCCAATTCGGAAGTAAAATATACTTTTAATTTTTTTCTTAATGGTTGATTAAGAAATTTGATAATGGCATCACCATGTTTATTGGAGTACATTAAAACCCGCCCATGTGCGGAAAACCTCATAACGGCATTCGGATTTTCCTCCGGAAATAAATTCGTGTTCGTTATTACTTCTTGTAGCTGTTTGTTTGTATTATATAGCTCTAAACTCTTTTTTTCGAGTAAACTCTCGGCCTCTTTTCGTGCCCTCTTTTCTCTGTCTAGGGCTTTTTTATATAATTCTATATCCAAAACTATATCAAATTAACAAAATTTTGAGCCCAACTTTTTCACCTTCATTAGTTTCTGCTACTTTTTCGATTTCGACTTCCTCATTAAAATACCTCGCAGCACCTTTAATCAAGCCAACAGCCAAATCAGCCATTTTTCTTGATGACGAGTATTCTAAAATCATCTCATTTTTACTTTTTATCTCTGATTCGAATCCAGGTAATTCAGCTTCTGGATATAGCTTTAAAACTTCTGGATGTATATAGCGTTCAATTGATTCTAAAAATGAAAACAAATTATCCTGCTCCATGAATTTCGGATAATCTCTGCTCAATGTTTTAAAGAAGTATTCCCCGTAAATGTTTAACAATGTTGGAACTGGAATATCTTTTATTTCAGATAATTTACCAACCATCTTAAACATGTCCTTATGACTATATGTGCCTACTGATGAATAGACACCGTCAGTCTCTAGTTCACATTCATCAATTATCTTTTGTACTATCTCTAAGCCAAATTCGTTTTCTACTAATTCTAAAAATTCGGTAAATACAACTCCTTTCATAACTATTAAATTTTAATTTACACTACTTAACGTAAAAGTAAGGCTTTTAAACAAAAAAGAGTATATTTTCTGTTTAGAATAACCTATGTTATATTAGGGATTTTCTTTTTAAAATTTAAATCTGACAAACCGTACTAGTTTTAACACACATGTAGGTGCGATTTATTTTAGAAGGTAACATCCAAATACTTTAATATTTTTAAAAATGCAAAGTGAAAACGCGGCAAAATATCAAAAAATCTTATGAAGATAGGCTGAAAAATTAACCTATTGAATCATAGAGGCGACATCAGCTATTCCTGAAAGTTTTTTTACATTTTTTGGCATCTGTACTTTATCGAATAATTCTTTTCTTCCAGATACGTAGAGCCTTGCTTTTTTAAAATTACTGCTATAGTCATTCAAAAATTCTTGATTAGATTTCCCACTAGTAGCATCGGAAGTAATAAAGCATAAAAGAATAGTTGCAGAACAATAATTATAAGTCTCAATGACTTCATTAAATGGCACGTTCTGGCCTAAATAGATAACCTTAATGTTCATGGATTTGAGCATATAAAAAGCCATAAGCAAGGCCATTTCATGGAGTTCTCCTTCAGGCAGAAACAATATGGCAACATCCTCTTGTGTCTGCTTAAAATTGAGTGTATTAATCGCAACAATTAATTTATGGCGTATGAGGTTTGACATAAAGTGTTCTTGAGACGGACTAACATCATTAATTGGCCACATAAACCCTACCCTGGTTAAAAATGGATATATTACATGAACTATAGTGTCTTGAAAACCTCTTCGCATAATGGAATCGGAGAACAATCGATCGAATGATTCTTCATTATAATCAAGCATTGAGATAATTAACTCATTTATAACTGCCTCAATTCCATCATCACTTACGGTATTGATTAATTTATCAGTGATTAACTCGCTAATACTACCTTGGTCCAATTTACTAAGCTTAGAAATTTTATGCCCTTGATTAAGCAGCACCGAAATATTTAAAAGCTTTTTAAGTTGTTGGTCATCATAAAATCTAATATTAGTTTCAGTTCGTTGTGGCACCAATAAATTATAACGTTGCTCCCAAATACGTATAGTGTGGGCTTTAATTCCTGATAATTGTTCTAATTGTTTAATTGAATAGTGGCCCATTGGCAAAGTTGTTGTCATACAAATCTAATAAATGTTATCGCTATTTAAGTTTTCTAGTTAAGAGTTAGTTCAGAATCCAGTCTATTAAACTAAATAAATCGATTTTAGGCCTTAATTTCTATAATCTTTAAAGAATATTATATTAACTCTAATTTTCTATTCCATTAATATAAATTGAATATTCACCACTAACTCAAATTCACTTATAAGTAAATCAATTAAATAAAGAAAATCGGTATCTGCAATTATCCAGTACATATATAATTTTTAATTTTAGTTGGTATACAAACTGTTCTTTTTGAACCACGATGTTTTATCTTTCTATGTGCTTACCTCGTGTTCCTCTCAATCTTTCTATTACTGTTTCTCTATTTTTCACTGAAACAAATCCAATATCAATGGCACTAGCTAGGTTCACTGATGGTTCTTTGTGATCCATCGATCGTATCAAATTCAATTTTACTGGCAGTTTGTCAACATTAAGTTTCTCCTGCTTCATAAAATGTCTTAATAAAAACGTTAACTGAATCCTGTCAGTTGCTACGGCAACCTTCTTGAAACCCTGTTTTTTTGCGACGTTCATAGAATAATAGATATTCTCCTTACTGTGTTCGGCCTCAGTTTCTTTGAATATATTTGCTCTTGGAATACCCATTGCTTCTGCATAAATTGCCATTACTTTTGCCTCATTATATTCTGTATACACAGATGATCCAGAAACTATAATGTTTTTTGCAAGACCATTGTCAAATAGGTATTTAGCCTAAAGCAGTCGCATTTTAACTGTTAAATTCCAACTTATTCCATCGCAAGGATACCCAGGAATAATAATTGCGTCGTAAACAGTTTTATTGGTATTTAATCTAACATTCTTATGTGTTAAGCCATCCGAGCCCTTAACTATATTAGGTACAAAAAACAACAATAATAAGTAGGTAAATATATTCGCTTTTGTCATTTTGTTTAATCTTTTGATTAATTTATTAAACAAATATAAGGCTAATTAGCCAATAAACATTAAATTTGTCTAATATTATTTAGTTTTTATTAAACGTTAAGGTTCGGAGATGAATAAATATTATAGATTCATATTTTTATTAGGCTTATTTGTGACCATTTTACAATTTACTGTTACTGCTCAGAATGCTAAAATCACTGGAACAGTTACAAACGAATATAATAGCCCTATTCCGTTTGCAAATGTCCTTATTCAAGGTACTTCAATTGGAGCTACCACAGATTTTGATGGCATATTTGAATTTAAAACACTACCTGCAGGAATAGTAACTTTAGTAGTTAGTTATGTTGGTTATGAAACGAAGTTAGTATATGAAATCGAAGTATTTAATTCAAAAACTACGTTTCTTAAGGTGCAACTTATGGAAAGTTCTGCCAATTTAAAAACAGTGGAAATTACCAGTTCACAATTTAACAAGACAGAAGAAAGTCCTTTATCAATGCGAACGATAAACGCGACAGAAATTCAACGAAACCCTGGTGGTAACAGAGATATTTCTAAAGTTCTTCAATCTCTTCCAGGTGTAGCTTCGAGTGTTTCTTTTAGAAATGATATAATAATTAGGGGTGGTGCTCCTAGCGAAAATAGATTCTACCTAGATGGCATCGAAGTTCCAAACATAAATCATTTTGCTACCCAGGGTTCTTCTGGAGGGCCAGTTGGAATGTTAAACGTAAATTTTATTGACAATGTAGATTTCTATTCCGGGGCATTTCCTTCAAATAGGGGTAACGCTTTAAGCGCTATACTTGAATTCAAACAAAAAGACGGTAACAGCGAGAAACTTGAAACCAATTTTACCATTGGATCTAGTGATATTGGTTTAACACTAGATGGCCCAATATCAAAAAAAGCAACCTATATATTTTCTTTTAGAAGATCGTATTTGCAATTTTTATTTCAAGCCCTGAAATTACCCTTTCTTCCAGCTTATAATGACGCACAGTATAAAATTACTTACAATATAAATCAAAAAAATCGACTGACGTTTATTGGGCTAGGTGCCTTGGACGATTTTGAGTTGAACCAAAAAGTTAATGATGGCGTGAGTGATCTTGACATAATCTCAAGGAATAATTATATTCTGGGAAATATACCAGTCAGCGATCAATGGAATTATACGGTTGGTGCTAAGTATAATCATTTCAGAGAAAAAAGCTTTCAAACAATAATCTTAAGTAGAAACTACCTAAATAATAAGGCTGTTAAATTCAAAGATAATAATGAATTGGATGAGGATAATCTCATTTTTAATTATAAATCGGAAGAAATCGAGAATAAATTTCGATTTGAGCATACTTTTCGAAATAATGGATATAAACTAAACACTGGTATCTCCTATGAAAATGTAACATATGTAAATGAAACTTTCAATAAGATTAATATAAATGATGATATAATACTAATTGATTTCAAATCAAGATTAAACTTCAATAAATTTGGGGCGTTTGCACAATTGAGCAAATCCTTACTTTCATCACGTCTTATTCTCTCTGGGGGTCTTAGAACTGATTTTTGCGACTACTCAGAAACTATGTTGAATCCCCTTAACCAACTTTCGCCACGAATTTCAGCGTCATTTTCAATAACAGAAAAATTAAGTTTCAACTCAAATATAGGTCGATATTTGCAGCTTCCAGCTTATACTGCAATGGGCTATAGAGAATCAGATTCGCTAGTAAATAAAAACAACTTATCTTACATTAGTTGTGATCATTTTGTTGGCGGTCTAGAATATGCAATTGGATCAAATTCAAAGACGACCATTGAAGCTTTTTATAAAAATTATTCGGGATACCCCCTTTTGCTAAGCGATTCTATATCGCTAGCAAACTTAGGAAGCGATTTTGGCGTGATTGGCAACGACAGAGTATCCTCAATTTCAAATGGAAGAAGTTATGGACTTGAGTTTTTGTATCAACAAAAATTATATAAAGGATTCTATGGTGTAGTTGCTTATACTTTAGTAAGAAGTGAATTTGGGGATAAAAATGACAAGCTAATCTCCTCTGCATGGGACAACGGGCATATAGTTAATTTAACTGCTGGAAAAAAATTCAAAAACAATTGGGAAATTGGTGTTAAATGGCGTTTTTCAGGCGGAACTCCCTATACTCCATATGACCTGCAAACTTCCTCTCTTATTTCAGTTTGGGATGTTAATGGCCAAGGAGTGCTGGATTATGACAAATTAAACAGTGAAAGACTTAAGCCATCTCATGGTCTTGATGTCAGAATTGACAAGCGACTTTATTTTGATAAATGGTCGTTTAACTTCTATATCGACATTCAGAATATTTATAACTTTCAATCAGAATTACCCTCCTATATTGATGTTAATCGTGATGCTGCAAATGCGCCAATAATAAGTGGAGATAACCCCAATTCATATGAAACTAAATATGTTTCTAACACAGCAGGGACCGTCTTACCGTCGCTTGGAATTATGATTCAATTCTAGCTTAACCAAAGCTTTATTAAAATAATTTGATTAATCGATCCAATCACCATTTTCTTTGATAAGCTCAATAAGTTCATCAACTGCAGATTCTGAAGTGATGTTTTTCTTTACGACTTCTTGCCCTTTGTATAACGAAATTTTTCCTTTACCGATCCCTACATAGCCATAATCTGCATCGGCCATTTCTCCGGGCCCATTAACAATACAGCCCATTATACCGATTTTTAAACCTTTTAAGTGGCTGGTTCTTGACCTTATTTTTGATGTGGTTTCTTGCAAGTCAAAAAGCGTTCGTCCGCAAGAAGGGCATGATATATATTCTGTTTTAGATATTCGTGTTCGCGTTGCTTGCAGCAATCCAAAGGCGGTTTGGTTTATCATTTGGTCACTACCGCAATTCTCTGCTGCAATAAAAACTCCTTCACCTAAACCATCTAATAATAAGGCTCCCATATCAGTCGAGGCACGTAATTGTAGAATTTCTGGCTCCAAATTACCATAAGCTCGTCCAATAATCACTGGAGCTTTACAATCATTAGTCATCAACAAGCTCATTATCTTTCTTTGTTCGGCCATGCCGTGCTTGTTATAGGTATCGATTAGCAAAGCAACCGTTGTATCAAACTTTAGCTTATTTATCAGCGCTGGGACCAAGTCCTCTAAACAAACATATACTATGTTCAGCTCTGAATGAATTTCAACAGCTTCATGGTATTGTTTAACTGTAAGAAAAGGATAACGTCTTTCTTGATTTTTGACATTGAGCCATTGATTGTAATTTTGAATAACACCAAGTGTACCAGGAATCTCAAAATCAATCTTTTTATCATTAACAAAAACATAATCGCATGCTAAGTCGGTTATACCCCATTTGTCATCTTTAACATTGTAATTATATCCTAATGCATATAAAGAGGCAGGAGTAATATTTGTTTTTAAGGAGAAATCTGCCATTACAATAGGC
>Ga0115569_10001941_pt1 | contig 15825 bp, 13 predicted proteins | sample COGITO_mtgs_1205_2_FD_87295 | JGI IMG/M metagenome (GOLD analysis project Ga0115569, IMG submission 87295) | Pelagic marine microbial communities from North Sea - COGITO_mtgs_120503 | ecosystem: Environmental > Aquatic > Marine > Epipelagic | place: Germany:Helgoland, sampling site Kabeltonne... | reverse complement strand
GTGGCATCAAACGAAAGGTTTCCTATGTAGAGTCGAACAGACATAATTTTGTAAAGTTGTATTTTATAAGTTGCAGGTTGTCAGCTGGACGATGCCCGAATACCGATTGAAAAAGTGCGCAACCGACACAAGACACAACCATAATTTAAAAACGACCGATATTTGCCAACCTCAGACACTGAGAATTTGTGCTGCCAATCGCTTAATTTACCGTGATTTCAGATAAAAAAAATAAACCAAGCACGATCCTACGGGTCTCGGCTTATCTTTTTCGCTACAAGTCCCTCTTCTGGCTGACCATCGGACTGGCAGCGGGCATGACCCTGATGGAGATCGCGGTCCCGTACGCGATCAAAGTTATTCTGGATGACATTCAATCCACCGGCGCACTCACAGGGCTCTTCTGGGGCGTCGGCGTCATTGCATTGCTCTACATCGGCAGTGAAGTGTTCAACAGCCTGCGCATCCGAGTAAATAATACTCTGGAACAACAGGTTCTATTGGAAATGCGGCGCGACTTACACTCGAAGTTGCTGCGCCTACCGGTGTCTTTTTATGACCAGCGCAAGAGCGGGGAAATCTCCTCGCGTGTGATCGAGGATGTCGCCGCAGTCGAACGCGCCCTGCTCGATGGAACCGAGCAAGGCACTGGCGCGCTGCTGAAAATCATCGGCATCACCACGGTGCTGTTCCTGATGCAGCCCCTATTGGCGTGGTGCGTCTTCCTCCCGGTGCCGATTCTACTCCTCTGCGGCATCTTCTACTCCAAGCGCTCACGCGTCATCTGGAAAGGCGTCCGGGAAAGCTCGGGCGAGTTAAACAGCCTGCTGGTCGAAGACATCCAAGGCAACCGCCTGATTCAAACGTTTGGGCTACAAGCGCGCGAAGCCGCTCGCTTTGAGGACCGCGCGGAAGATCTCAAGTTCAAAACCCTAAAGGCCATGTTCCGCTGGTCGCTCTACAGCCCGATCACCACTCTCGTCACAAAGCTCGGCTTCCTCAGTATCGTCGGCGTTGGCGGCTATCTCGTGATGCAAGACACGGTCGACTTCAGCATGGGCAAGCTGCTCGCGTTCTTCCTCTACGCGAACATGCTCTACCAACCAATCTCACAGCTTCACGGGTTAAACCATCTGATCGCGGCCGGCCGCGCCTCCGGCGAACGTGTGTTTGAAATCCTCGACGCAGCCGTCGACGTCGATGAACCCGCCACACCAACTCCGCTGCCCGAGGGGCCGATAGAAGTCGCATTCAAAGGCGTTCAATTTGAATACCACGGCCGCCCGGCAGTACTCGAAAACCTCAACCTGACACTCGAGGCCAACAAAGTCACCGCGCTCGTGGGCCATACCGGTGCCGGCAAATCCACCGTCGCCAACCTCGCAATGCGTACCCATGACGTCACCGGCGGAACCGTACAGCTTAACGGCGAAAACATCCGCAACCTCTCTTTAAGCGAGCTCCACGATAAAGTCGGTCACGTCGCACAAGACCCGTTCCTATTTGAAGGCAGCGTGCGCGACAACCTGCTGCTCGCTAAGCCGGATGCCAGCGAAGCCGACATCACACACGCACTCGAGCAAGCCTGCGCCTTGGAGTTCGTCAACGCCTTGCCCCAAAAGCTCGATACCAACATCGGCGAAAAAGGAATCCGACTCAGCCAGGGAGAGAAACAACGCCTAACCATCGCCCGCGTGCTATTGAAAAACCCACCGTTCGTCATTCTTGACGAAGCTACGGCCAGCGTCGACACCATCACCGAGCGAAAAATCCAACAAGCACTCGACTATCTGGTCGAACAACGCACCGTCCTCGTCATCGCACACCGGCTGTCTACCGTGCGCCGTGCGGATAAAATCGTGGTTCTCAAAGCTGGCAAGATTCTCGAATCCGGCACGCACGAAGTGCTACTCGCCCAAAATGGCCACTATGCCAAACTCTGGAGCCACCAGAGCGATCTGATTCCCGAACATACTTGAGCCAGACATCTGGATTATCTTGCTCAAGCGAAGGAATATCTCACTAGACAACACTACGATAGGCAGCTTAAACACTAGCTTGGCTTTCTGTTTCCCCCTTGACGCTGTTTTCATCAACGGCTTGTTTGTGCGTTATTCATTGATGACTGGACTTTAAAAATAAGCTAGTTTACTACTTGATTTAACACGTTCCGGTATCTTTTTTTGCGAGCCTCCAACATGACCACACAAGAAACAAGCGACACCGACGAAACACTGAGCAAAGAACTCATCGTGCAGAACAAGATGGGCATCCATGCTCGGCCTGCTGCAATGATTGTGCGTATTGCCAACACCTATTCAGGTGAAGTGTGGGTCGACAAAGATGATGAACAGGTGAACGGCAAGAGCATCATGGGCTTGATGATGCTAGCGGCGGGCAAGGGCTCCAAGCTGACCTTTCGCACCGAAGGACCGATCGATGCCGCGACCAAGATGCTCGGAGAACTCGAGGATTTGTTCGGACGACGCTTCGAAGAGGCTTAAGGCTGCACACCCTTAGCTCCGGCCCTTTGAGTCAGTTCGAAGGGCTTTTTTGTGCCCGTTTGGCTGCGCCCGCCCCACCCGACCGGCACCCAGTGATGGCTTACGGCAAAGACTGTAGAACTGCCGAGTTCAGTTTGCAGCCCGAAGGCATAACAGACATGGCCAATTGACTCGGCGACGATTTTAAACAAATGTTTGAAACATGCCCCTCGCGTCAAGATCTCCCAAGGCCGATAAAACCCGCAACGATATCGTTCGCGCCGCCGAGAAGCTCTTCGCCGAAAAGGGATTCCGCGCCATGACCTTGCGCGACGTCACCCGCCAAGCGCACGTCAACCTCGCAGCGGTGAACTACCATTTTGGCTCCAAGCGCGAGCTGATGCTGGCAGTGATCCGCAATCGCTTCGAACCGATCAACGTCGAGCGGCTCAGGCGATTGGACGCACTGATAGCCAAACATTTGACAGCACCGATTCCGGTCGCTGCAATCTTCGCGGCGCTATTTGGCCCGCTGTTTGAGAGCGCCAACACTGAACACGGCCCCGACCGCGCTCTAATGCAGCTGATCGGCCGCGCCATCACCGAGCCGGCCGACTTCATGCGCAGCATGCACAAGGTATTTTTCAACGAGCTGTCGCAGCGCTTCATGGCGGAACTGCGACGCAGTTGCCCTCAGCTATCGGAGGAAGCCCTGCAATACCGTTTTTTCTTCGTAATCAATACCATGCTCGGGACGATCATTGAGCATGTCCGATTGGAAAATCTTTCAGGCGGCACACTCGACGCGACCGACTTTGACAAGCTGGTCAAACAACTCACCGACTTTGCCGTTGCCGGCTTTATACAAACCGACGCAACGCCCTAACATGACACGCATCAAAATCAGCCGCCTCGCAAGCATCGCCAGCCTCGCGGCATTTAGCGGCTGCGCGACCGCCCCCGAGCGCGCGGCTGCCCCCGAGCTTACAGTTCCCGCCACATGGACTGCAGCGGCTGCCAGCAACCGTGCCGCGCCGCAGGCCTGGCTGGAAGATTTCAACCAGCCCGGCCTGAAAGCCCTAGTCGAAGAAGCCTTGCAGAAAAATGCCGATCTGCGCATCGCCGCCGCGCGCTTATCGCAATCAGCCGCTGAAGCACGCATTGCAGGCGCAGACCTGATGCCCAGCGCCAACCTCGGACTGGGGGGGCGTCGCCAACAGATCAGCACCTTCGGCCCGCAATCGACCGGCGGCGTGCGCTTCGAAAACTACGATCTGAATCTGAACGTGAGCTGGGAAATCGATCTCTGGGGACAACTGCGCGATCGCACGTCCGCCGCACTCGCACGATTTGAAGCCAGCCAAGCCGAATTCATGGCGGCTCGCCTTTCACTCGCCGCTCAGGTAACGAAGAGCTACTTCAATTACATTGAGGCACAGCGACAAGTCGTCCTCTCGCAGAAAACGGCGCACAGCTACAGCGAGAATCTTAAAACCGTGGAGTCCCGATTTAAGCGGGGACTGAGCGAAGGGCTCGACCTACGCCGCATTCGCACCCAAACCGCCAGCGCCGAAGCAGAAGTCGAAGTGCGCCGCCGCGCGCTCGACCGAGCCACCCGCAGCCTTGAAGTACTGCTCGGCCACTATCCCGCAGCCGCCCTACAGACCGAACATCGTCTCCCCGCACTTCCTACAACGATCCCGGCAGGCCTGCCGGCAGAGTTACTCCAGCGCCGCCCCGACCTCGTGGCAGCTGAGCGTCGACTCGCGGCATCTGATAAAACATGGCAGGCGGCACGCAAAGACCGACTGCCCGCCATCCGCCTGACCGCATCCGGCGGCAGCGCCTCGCAGGATTTTAACAACCTGCTCAACCGCGACTTCTCCGTCTGGAGCCTCGCCGGCAATCTGGCACAACCCATCTTCCAAGGCGGCCGCATTCGTGCCGGAATCGATCGATCTGCATCCCTGCGCGAACAAGCCGCAGCTAATTACCACAACACTGCCCTACAGGCCTTTCTCGAAGTCGAAACGACGCTCGCCGCCGAAACCTACCTGCTGCGCGAATACCAAAAACTCACACTCGCCGCCGAAGAAGCCACTGCCGCCGAAACCCTTGCCTGGAAACGCTACCGAAACGGCACTTCCGACTTCCTCAACACACTCGACGCCCAACGCACTGCCGCGCGCGCACGCAGCAACCTCCTTGCCCTACGCAACCGCCTGCTGCAAAACCGGGTCGATCTCTATCTCGCACTCGGCGGCCCCTTTCAACCCGCATCATGAAAAAATTACTGGCACTGCTCATACTCGTCGCCGCGGCCACGATCACGGCCGCACTCATTTTCCTCAAACCAACTGCGCCGGAAGTCACTCCGCAGCGTCCGGTTCCCACGGTGGAAATCATACTAGTGCAGCCGCAATCCATTCAACTGATGGTGCGCAGCCAAGGCACCGTGATGCCGCGCACCGAAACCGCGCTCTCGGTCGAGGTCAGCGGACGGATCCTCGAAATCGCCGACAACTTTCGCGCTGGTGGCCACATTGAAGCAGACGAAGTGCTGCTGCGGATCGACCCCGCGGATTACCAAGCTGCGGTCGCCACACGGATTGCCGACCTCGCCAGCGCTCGCCTCACACTGGCGCAAGAAGAAGCGTTGGCCGAACAAGCGGTTGCCGACTGGGAGGCACTGGGCGAAGGCACCCCCAGCGCCCTCACCCTGCGCAAGCCACAGCTCGCCGTAGCCCGAGCGCGAATTGACAGCGCCGAAGCCATCCTCAGGCAAGCTCAACGCGACTTGGCACGCACCGAAGTTAAAGCGCCCTACACCGGACGCGTGCTCTCTAAGACAGTCGACCGCGGGCAATACGTGACCGCCAGCCCGGCCGCCCCGATCGCACGCATTTATGCCACCGACAGTGCCGAGATTCGCCTGCCAATAACCGAACGTGAAGCCACCTTCCTGCAAACCACTGCTGCGGAACGCATCGACGTTCGCATCACCAAGTCCAACAGCATAGAACCACATATCTGGCACGGCAAGCTCAGCCGGATGGAAGCGACCATCGATCCCGCCAGCCGCCTACTGTATGCCGTCGCCGAGGTGCAGAACCCGTTCAAAGCGCCTGTGTTGCGGCGCGGTCAATTCGTGCACGCTGAGATTACGGGCAAGGTCATGGAGCAGGTGTATTCAATTCCCCGCTACGCACTGCGCAGTTCCGACACTGTGTACATCGCGACGGCCGACAACACCCTGCAAACTCGCCGCGTGGACATTGTAAAAAGCGATGCCAAACAGGTCATCATCCGCGCGGGTCTCGAACCGGGCGAGCGCGTCGTGAGCAGCCCCATCGCCTACTTCATCGAAAACATGCCCGTGGAGGTCACTGAAACACCATGATCCGCTGGTTCACACAAAACGGCGTCGCCGCCAATCTGCTCGCCGGGATCGTAATGATTGCCGGGCTGTTTATCGCGTCGAACATCAAGCTCGAGCTCTTCCCAGAACTCGACCTCGATCTGGTCCAGGTACGCGTGCCCTACCCCGGCGCTGCCCCCGAAGAAGTCGAGAGCGGAGTCATCGAATTGATCGAAGATCGCATCCAGGATGTCGAAGGGATTAAGAAAATAACCGCCACCGCCGCCGAAGGTTACGGCTCGGTGGTGATCGAAGTCGAACGCACCTACGATGCCACTGAAGTCAACGACAAGATCAAGGTCCGCATCGATGCGATCGACAACTTCCCCGAAGAAGCCGAAGAGCCGGTTGTGGAAGAAATCCTGATCCGTAACGAGGTCATTTCCCTCGCGATTTATGGAGATACAGATCCCACCACGCTCAAAGAAATTGCCGAGCGCATCCGCGACGAACTCAGCAATCAAGAACAAATCACCCAAGTCGACATCAAGGGCATCGCCGCGTTTGAAATTTCGATCAACGTCTCCGAAACCGCACTGCGGCGCTATGCACTGACTTTCGACGATGTCGTGCAAGCCATCCGCCGCAGCTCAGTCGACATCCCCGGTGGCACGATTAAATCCATCGGCGGCGAAATTCTGCTGCGCACCACCGGCAAAGCGTACACAGGTGCGGACTTCGAATTGGTACCGCTGATCACTCGGAATGACGGCGCAGTGGTCCGCGTGCGCGACGTGGCCGAAGTCGTCGATGGGTTTGTCGACGATCCGCTGGTCACCGAATTCAATGGCCAGCAGGCAGTCCTCATGCGCATCTTCGCGGTGGGCGATCAGAACGCCCTCGACGTCGCTGCCCGCGTGCAACGCTTCGCCCAGGAGATCGAGAGCCAGTTGCCGGCCGGCGTCGAGGTCGAGGCCTTCCGCGATTTCACTTACTACCTCAAGGGCCGCCTGCAAATGCTGATTGAGAATGGGCTGTACGGCCTGCTGCTCGTCTTCCTGATCCTCACCCTTTTCCTGCGCCCGTCACTGGCATTTTTCGTAATGCTTGGCATTCCGATCTCGTTCCTCGGCTCGATGATCTTCCTGCAGATGCTCGGCATCAGCATCAACCTCGCCTCGCTGTTTGGGTTCATCCTGGTGCTCGGCATTGTGGTCGACGACGCCATCATCGTCGGCGAGAGCGTGTTTACCCAATTTCAAAAACACGGCGGCCCCGGGGTTGAGGCGTCGGTCGCGGGCACGCACAAGGTGTCCATCCCCGTGACCTTTGCGGTGCTCACCACCATCGTTGCCTTTCTGCCGATTCTCACCATCCCCGGATTCCTCGGCAAATTCTTCTTTCCGATCCCGGTGGTAGTCATCGCCACCCTAATTTGGTCGCTGATCGAATCGAAACTGGTACTCCCCTACCACCTGACACTGTGCAAAGTCGGCGGGCACGATCGCGAAAACCTCGGCTGGTTCCGGCGCCAACAGCGCAAAATCGCCGACGGCCTGGAGCGCTTCATACAGCGACGTTATCGACCAGTTCTCAATTGGGCGATTCGCTTCCGCTACGCCACCGTCGCTCTGTTTGTCGGCATCCTGATGATCATGATCGGCATGCTGGTCGGCAAACACATCCCGTTCGTGTTTTTCCCCGAAGTACCGTCGGACTACATCGTCGCCAAGCTGGTCATGCCCGAAGGCACGCCGGTCGAGGTGACCACCCGCGCGATCGAACAAATGAAGCGCGGCCTCGATGAACTGACACAAGAGACGGAGGACAAAGGGTATGGGCAGCCGTTTCAAAACGCAGTGATCACCATCGGTGGGCAACCGTTCGAGGGCAGCGGTGGCCCGATGGGCGCCACCAGCAGCACTTCCAAACCGAATCTCGCCGAAATTGCGGTGGAACTGGTCAAGAGCGAAGACCGCGCCGATGGCGGCAACATTGACGCGCTCTCCGCGCCGAACCTAGCCAGCCGCTGGCGCGAGCTCATCGGCCCGATTGCGGGGACCAAAGAACTTTCCTTTAGCGCCAACGCCGCCGGCGGCGTCGGCATGCCGATCGATATTCAACTCTCGGGGCGCAATTTCGACGAACTCCGAGCCGCTGCGGAAAGTATCAAAGCCCAACTCGCCACTTACGAAGGGCTGTTCGACATCAAGGACAATTACAGTAGCGGCAAACGAGAAATCCAGCTTCAGATCAACCCATCGGCTCAAACGCTCGGTCTGCGTCAGAGCGATCTCGGTCGCCAAGTGCGCGCCGCCTTTTACGGAATCGAAGCGCAACGCATCCAGCGCGGTCGCGACGATATTAAAGTAATGGTGCGCTACCCGCTCGATGAACGCCGCTCGGTGGAAAACCTCGAGGAGCTGCGCATCCGCACGCCCGACGGCCGCGAAGTCCCGTTCGAAGAGGTGGCCGACTTCACCATTACAGAAGGCTACTCTGCGATTACGCGCGTCGACCGTCGCCGCGTGATCAATATCACCGCCGATGCCGACAAAGCAGTCGCACAACTCGACTTGATCAAAGCTGACCTCAAAGGAAGCAGCTATGTGTTCGAAAATGGACGCCTGCGCCAGCTCGAAACACAGATTCGCACACTCACCGAAAAACCGGTGCGAGCTAGCGTGATGGACGAGCTTCTCAACAATCAGGTTGGCATCACCTGGTCGTTTGAAGGCGAAGCCCGCGAGCAGGCCGACATATTCAAGAGCCTGCAATTGATGACGATCATCGCGCTCTGCATCATTTACGCCCTGCTCGCCATCCCACTGCGCTCCTATATTCAGCCCTTCATTGTCATGATTGTCATCCCCTTCGGATTGATCGGTGCGATCGGCGGCCACATGATCATGGGGCAACCGATGAGTATTCTCTCGGTGCTGGGCTTCGTCGCACTCGCCGGGGTGGTGGTCAATGACAGCCTGGTGCTGGTCGACTTCATCAATCAGGAACGCGCGGAAGGCATGCCGCTGCGACAGGCGATCGAAGAATCCGGCGCGAAACGCTTCCGTCCGATCATCCTCACCTCGCTGACGACCTTCGGCGGGCTGATGCCGGTGCTGTTCGAAACCAGCCTGCAGGCTCAATTCCTGATACCGATGGCGATCTCGCTCAGCTTCGGCGTGCTGTTTGCCACCTTCATCACGCTATTGTTGGTGCCAGCATTCTACACCATCCTCGAAGACTTTCGCGAACGGGCGATGCGACGCTGGAAATTCTTTTTTGAACTTTGAGCGTCGCGGCAGGTCCGCTAGTCTCCCAACAATCACTCGCAGACGTCTCCCGCCGCTGCGCTGCGCACGCTGACTTTTCGACGGCGGCGATTCATTTTAATTTCGTCTTTCGCGGGCCTTTAGTGCTTCAATAAAAGCAATGCTACGCATGACCTTTCAGTTTTTCATCCTGTGCCTTATCAGCTGCAGCGCGCTCGTTGCGACCAGCGATGCGACGACGCGTTCCGACCTCAATAGCGAGCGCCTGTCCGCGATCACTTCGCGCGAAGACAAGATCTATAAGAAGATCGTCGAGGACCCCGAGTTTTACAGCGCGGCTGACTTGGAACGTCGCATCGACGAACTGGTCCGCTCCTATCACGCGTATCTAACCGAAAACCCAGACGACGTCAGTGCACTGATCCTTTATGGAAAATTGCTGCGCCGCATCGAGCAGAATGAGCAAGCCTTCAAAGCCTTCCTCAAAGCCGACGAACTCGATCCGAGGATTGCGGTGGTCAAACAACAACTGGGCACTCACCTCGCGGAGACCGGCAAGGGCAAAGCCGCGCTCACCTTCTACCTCAGCGCCGTCGAGCTCGAACCGGAAACCCCAATCTACCACTTCGCACTGGGGGAGCTGCTGTATCAGTTCCGCGACGAATTCCTAGAGGACAACCTCTTCAGCCGCGATGCACTCGATCGAGAGATGCTCAGAGCATTCCAGAAAGCAGTGCAACTCGCCCCCGAGAACTTCGACACTCAGATGCGCATGGGTGAGGCTTACTACGACTTAGCCAGCCCCGACTGGAAGGCCGCGCTGTTACACTGGGAGAAACTGCGCAAAACCGTTGCCGCGGACCAATCGCTGCGCCGCGAAATCATCCACCTCCACAAGACCCGGGTGCTCGGCAAACTCGGCCGTGCGGCTGAAGCTAAGGAACTGGCCGCCACGATCCTGCAACCCAGCCTACAATTTTCCAAGCAACAGGTGCTCGACGAGATTGCGCAGCATTGATTGACGCGGCCCACATCTACGCTCCATATTTTCCGACCATGACCGACGACAAATCGCTAGAATCCTTCCGCTCCTCGCTAAACGCCAACTACGAGTGGCCCTGCACCTATCCGTTTAAATTCATCGTGCCCAAGGAGCACACCGAAACCGTACTGGCCCTGTTCGCCGATGATCCGGTGCGCGCCAAAGAGTCGTCCAGTGGGCGTTTTACCGCCTACACCATGGAAATGCACGTACACTCGTGCGACGAAGTCATCGCAATCTACCAACGCGTGACGCAGATCCCGAATGTGATCTCGCTGTAGATTAATTCAGTGAGCCGACATGCAAAGGAATAGACGCCGCTACTTACGACTCACATGCGCATGCCACAAAAAACACATACTCGCCTAACCCAAGCAGGAGTCTTGTTTCTCACATGCCTCTTCAGCTCCCTGTCCTGTGCTAAACAACCACCCACCTCGAAAACCACTCCAATGACTACAGAAGACAACTCCTCTCTCGAAACCGCCACTTTCGGCGCTGGCTGCTTCTGGTGTGTCGAAGCGGTATTTGAAAATATTGATGGCGTCCAAGCAGTCGAATCGGGCTACATGGGAGGGCAGGTAAAAGACCCGACCTACCGCGAAATCTGCACCGGCACCACTGGGCACGCGGAAGTGACACGCATCGAATTCGACCCCGCGGTGGTTAGCTACGAGACGCTGCTCGATTGGTTGTGGCGCTCGCATGATCCGACAACCTTGAACCGCCAAGGGGCGGATCGTGGCACACAGTATCGCTCAGCGATTTTTTATCACAGTGAGGCGCAACGCCAGGCAGCCGAGCTGTCGAAGGCCGCCGCGCTTGCAGAGTTTGCCCAGCCCATCGTCACAGAAATCACAGCGGCGGAGACATTCTATCCAGCGGAAGCGTATCATCAGGATTACTACCGGCTGAATCAATCAGCACCGTATTGCCAGATGGTGATTCGCCCAAAGTTAAACAAGCTCGCGCTTGAATAACGGGTCGAGTTCGCTTTGCTACGCGTTAAATGGCAGTTAACAAACGCGCAAAAAAGAAACGTCCCCCCGCACGAAAACGAAGCACTTCGCGCAAGCGGGGGCAGGCAAACCAGCAACGATGGCCACTCCTGCAGACACTGTTGGCTGTATTGATCTTGGTTCTAGGCGCCATCATAGCGACCTACTACTTCGGCTCGTTCGAGCTGCGTGCTAAAATGGAGCGCATTGCGATTCGCACAATCCACGCGGCGCGCGCCCCCGAGTCGATGCCTCGACCGATCGTGTCGGCGCTCAACAGGATCTACGATACCATGCCGGAAAGCCAGGGACTGGTGGTCGAAGGTGGCGAACTCGGTCATGAGGAGACACCGCTAATTGCCGGCGTTCCTTTATCCAGTTCCCCCATCCGCGTGCTGCGCAACAAAAGCTACCTCAACCTCTACAACGAGCGGCAGCGGCAATCGCGTTGCGTTGCTTTCAAGCTCAATGAGCGTGACCAGCACACAGCCAAACTGCCGAACATTTTTTTTGAAGACCCGCGCATCCGCCAACTAAGCACACACGCTATGCAACTCGGCAAATGGACACCTCAGCCGATCGCGCCGGTGGCGGCATTGGCACACGCGTTCGGTGCAGAGGGAGCCAACGAAGCCCACCTAGTGACCAACCTAGCACCGATGACAGATGACTTTGCACAAGGCCTGTGGCAACGTCTCATCCACGAGCTGGCCGTCACCTACCCCAAGCGCTTTGGTGAAATCTGGATCTATGCAGGCCCCGTGATACACGCGAAAAGCTCCAAACTGGCATCTGGTGTACCGATCCCCGACAGCTTTTATGCGATCGCTTTTGACCTGACAGAGACCGGTGGCCTGCGCGCCATTGCCTTTCTGGTCCCTCAAGACGCCAAAGACTCCTCCCTGCGCAGCTATATCACGTCGATCTCACGCATCGAGCAACAGACCGGACTCCAATTCCTACCAGAGGTGGACTATCATGCACGTGAGGTAATCGGCTCAGCAGTCAGCCCGCAGCTGTGGTAACGCAGCGCGGGCGGGCGATGGTCATACAGACCAGATGCCCCCGAGGCGAGCGCCTCGCGCCTGAGACCACTGCGCAAGAGCGCCGCTACGCTTCCGAGTCCAGTAGAATCTTATACTCGACCGAATCGACCAATGCACGCCATGTGGCTTCGATAATATTATCGCTCGCACCGACCGTCCCCCAGGTCTCTTGACCGTCGGTGGATTCGATCAACACTCGAGTAATCGCATCAGTGCCGTGCTCGGTCTCTAGGATACGCACGTTATAATCGATCAACTCGACCGCCATGATCTCGGGAAACACTGGGGCAATCGCTTTGCGCAGTGCGTGATCCAATGCACCAACCGGACCAGTTGCCTCCGCCACAGTGTGGTGAATTTGGTCGCCGATTTTGACCTGCACGGTCGCTTCCGAAATCATGCGATTGAGCGTGGGTTGATGACTGACCATCACGCGGTAGCCAATCAGTTCAAAGTCCGCTTGCTTACCCTTGAGAAAGCGGCTGAGTAACAACTTGAATGACGCGTCTGCAGCTTCGTATTCGTACCCCTTGAACTCGAGTTCCTTGAGTTCGCCGAGAAAATGCTTCAGTTCAGGCGAGCGGGCGTCGAGCTCAACGCCGATTTCTTTGGCCTTCATCATCACACTGCTGCGGCCGGACATGTCCGAAACCAACACACGCGTGCGATTGCCCACCAATTCAGGGGCAATGTGTTCGTAGCTATGCTTCACCTTGGCGGCGGCATCGGCGTGCACCCCACCCTTGTGCGCAAACGAGCTGGTGCCGACAAAGGGCTGGGTCGCATCTGCGGCGCGATTGGCCATCTCATCAACGAACAGCGACAGGTCGCGGAGCTTGCTCAGATTCGGTGCGCAGTTCAGCTCGGCGCCCATCTTGAGGATCAAATTTGGGATAATGGTACTGAGGTTGGCATTGCCATTGCGCTCTCCAAAACCATTGATCGTGCCTTGGATCAGGCTCGCCCCCGACTCGATACCGGCGAGCGAAAGGGCCACGCCGAGACCGGAATCATTGTGGCAATGCACCCCGACCGGCGTATTAGGAAAATGCTCGCATACGGCGCTGACGATTGCCTGCACCTCACTGACCAGCTTGCCACCATTGGTATCGCAGAGCGTCAGATTGATCGCGCCGCCACGTTGGGCTGCTTCCAGCGTCTGCAGCGCATATTCGGGATTGTCACAATAACCGTCAAAAAAGTGCTCGGCATCGTAGATCACGTCACGGTCGTTCTCGGTGAGAAAACGGACCGAATCCTCGATCATCTTCAAATTCTCTTCCGCCGTGGTGCGGATGATCTCGGTGACGTGCAACAGCCAGGTCTTGCCAAAAATGGTGACCACCGGCGTCTCTGCGTCCAACAACAACTTCAGTTGCGGATCTTCCTCGGCCGTCAGGCTGGCGCGGCGAGTCGAGCCAAAGGCGGCAATCTTGGCATGCTGCAGCTTGAGCTTCTTGGCTTCTTCAAAAAAAGCCATGTCGCGCGGATTGGAGCCTGGCCAACCGCCTTCAATGTAATCAATTCCAAACTGGTCCAACTTTTCAGCGACGCGGATTTTGGCCGCGACCGTAAAGGATACCCCTTCACCCTGCGTGCCGTCACGAAGGGTGGTGTCGTAGATTTTTAGTGCTTGTTTCATCAGTTAGAACGCTTTGGAAAGCGATGAAAACAAAGGTTTGATTGAACGGGGGCAAACCAAAAAGCCGCCGCAATACGACACTCACCCGGCACTTACGATACACGACTCAAATACCGACCAAACGCGCGCATCACCAATAAATGCGCCCTCGCCTGCGTGTTGACATATAACCACCAAGGTAAAGTCGGCACAAAGCCGTGAATCGAGGCGATTAAACAACCCCGTTGCGCAAACGTACGAAACTCCAAACGCCCGGGCGGATCGACCGTACGCGACAACAAACCGCCGCTGATATAAAACGCACAACGACGCTCATCTTCACTAAACGGCGAAGGCGTGAGCTCCAACAAAACGATCCGGCGACTCAAGAGCGAGAAACGCACGACTCCGGCCGAGTCCGTATCGACCTTCAGCAATCCGCGATAGCGACTGCTCAACCAGATGCCATACTCACGGGCCACCTGCCCGGCGCTCCACCCAGCAGGCAATGCCATACGCTGCACCGAACGCACGCGCCGAGCCTGCCGAATATGCTGTTGATCTGCCGATTGCGTGCGGCTACGCGGATTCGGCAACGGCCGACCATCCGGATCCACCGCACGTGCCAAAGAATCTTCAAAACCGATCAAACGAGGTTTTAAATGCTCCAGTAAAGGATTCGGAGCCGCGCGCAGGTCATGCAACAAGCTCTCTTGCAAAGGACGCACCAATGCCACAGGCACGCGACCGAAGTACGAAACCCAGCGCCGAGACAGCGCGAAGAAATGCCACGGCAATGAGATGGTGCGAATCGACCGCCCCATCCATTCTCCCGTGCGACAAATCATCGCACCATAACTCATCGGCTCATGCCCGCCCAAATCATAGGTTCCACCCGTCCATTGTGGCTGACACAAGCATTCTTCAAACGCGTCGCAAATATTCTCGATATCGACCGATTGCGTCATCGAAGAGGCCCAAGCCGGCAAAATCATATACGGCAGACGGCGCACCAGATTCGTCAACATTGAAAACGAAGACCCGCCAGGGCCAAAGATCAAGCCGGCCCGCAGCACCGTGACCTGCACGGAGCGACTCTTCAACACCGCCTCCACCTCGGCTCGACTGCGTAAATGCGGCGACAGCGGCTCATCTCCTTGCGGCAAAAGACCACTCAAATACACCACGTGCTTGAGTCCCGCCGCCTCTGCCGCGCGTATAAAATTATCCGCCAACAGTAAGTCAGTATCCTCAAAGTTCGCCTGCATCAGGCGGCACGAGGGCGCCATCGAATGCACCAGATAAATCCCCAGCGTGCAGCCCCGCAGCGCCTCGGTCAACCGAGGCAACGAATACAGATCACAATGCTGCCACTGGGTGGCCTGACCCGAATCACGCTGCTCCGCCACATTGTGACTGCGCGTCAAAGCACGAAATCGGAACTGCGCTTCCAGGCGCATGCGTAAATGAGTGCCCACAAATCCACTCGCACCTGCGAGAGCAACCAGAGGCTTGTCAGTGATCTCCATAATGTGTCGCTCAGTCATCCTTATGAGCGCTGTAAATAAACCACCTGTGTCTGCATGAACTCATACAGCCCGTGCTTACCGTCCGCCCCACCAATACCGGACTTACGCCAACCCGCGTGGTAACCTTGCATCGCTTCGAAATGCTCGCGGTTGATGTAGGTCTCGCCAAAATTGAGCGCCTCAACTAAATTCATCGCTTCGTTGATGTCATTGGAGAACACCGAGGAGGTCAGCCCGTACTCAGTATCATTGGCCATCGCGATGGCATCCTCGAGTTCATCATAAATCACCACGGGCACAACCGGACCGAAAATCTCTTGGCTGACGATGTCCATCGCCTGCGTGCAGTTAGCGACGACTGTGGGCTCGAAATAATAGCCGCCGTCACCCGCGCCGCGCTTGCCGCCGCATAGCACCTGTGCGCCATCGTTCACGGCGCTCTCCACCAAGCCGACGATTTTATCGTAGCCCGCCTG
>Ga0115569_10001935_pt1 | contig 15844 bp, 11 predicted proteins | sample COGITO_mtgs_1205_2_FD_87295 | JGI IMG/M metagenome (GOLD analysis project Ga0115569, IMG submission 87295) | Pelagic marine microbial communities from North Sea - COGITO_mtgs_120503 | ecosystem: Environmental > Aquatic > Marine > Epipelagic | place: Germany:Helgoland, sampling site Kabeltonne... | reverse complement strand
TAACCCCGAGCGACCATTCCAGCGAATATGCCAATCGCCAGCACTAAAGCAAAAACCGATGAGATGACGGCGGTCCGGCCCGCGACTCTATGCGTAAGAACGATTTTCGCATCAGGTGTCGGATCGGAAGGGTCGTGCGTCACGATTTGTGTCAGCGCCAGCTTGCGTCCTTGAACCCAAGCCACCGCGCCACCGCCGATCATAAAGAGCACGAAGAGCTCATGAATCCGGAGGACCCAAACATCGAGGTTCGACCATACGGATTGATCTTCGCGGCCGATCACACCGACCTTGAGAAGGTAGGCTCCCAAAAAAGCAACGACCAGCCAAGACGAAATCTTCATGGCGTGGCGATGGCGTGCGATCTCGCCGCGGCGCGCGTAGCGAACACCAAAAAGCGCGACGCCGCATAGCACGGCCAAATTCACCAAGGAGGCCGCCCAGAAAAGAAGCTGCAGGTTCATTATTCGTCGTATCCGAGGAGCGTGTGATTTAACAAGACCACAACGTAGCGAATAGCGCTACCGCGCACAGGGTTCGCGCGAAGGCGCTCGCCTAGATCCTCGATTGAAAGCCGATGCCGCTCACGAGTCTGACTGATGCTGACTCGTCGCTTCGAGTTCGAGTCCTGCCGTCTCCGGCATCAATCGCACGACGAAGACCGAAACGAGAGTGAGTCCGCTGATCCCAATTGCGGCGGGGGCGATCGAAGCATCCGTCATGGTGAGCGCTCCTACGAGTGCATAACCAGTAGCGCCGCCAAGCGTTTCCATCAGTGTCTCCCAACCCAGCGCCGTATTTCGCGAAGACGTCGGAAAGAGCTCGGTCGAGACGATGCGCATCAAAACATTCGCGCCGGTCAGGAGAAAGACGAACGGGACCCAGACAAAAGGAATCGCCCACTCAGGGCCAGCGTAGAGTGTCAAAGAGCAGAGCGGAAATAGACCAAAACCAAACATCGCGACGGGACGCCGCCCGAGCCTATCTGCGGCCCAACCCATGGCTGAGTTACCGACGACTCCAAATGTCCCGGCGACTAGAGCCATGATCGAATAGTCGCTCGGCTCCCAGTCATGGGTCGATTGCACGAAGTCGGCGAGCAGCCCGAAAGCTGGACTCGATCCCGTCGCAAAGAAGAAAGCCATGGCGGCCACTGCGAGGCTACGTCCCGGATACTCACGGACCATTTCCAAAATAGGACCGATCCATCCTGAATCACCCCGCTCTCCACGAAGTCTTGCTTCGTGTTCCTCAATAAAGCGCTGGGTTTCCGGTACCAACCTCCGAAACATCGGCATCAACAGAAGCGGAATGCCGCCGACCAAATACATGCTGCGCCAGCCGAAAGGCAGGTCGTCGATGAAGGCGAATAAGATCGCACCGAGTCCGAAACCAAAGGCGCCGATCGCGCCAAGAATGCCGATCCCCCAACCGCGATTTCGGGCGGGGACTTCTTCCGCCACGATCACGATCGCACATGCGGTGCTCGCGACGAGGAAGGTGCGCGTCACCGTCTGCGCCAGTACGAATTGCAAAGCGGTCTGCGCGAATGCCGATGCAAGCGTGCCAATGCTCATACCTACGATCGCGATCAGGAATACTTTGCGACGGCCAATGCGATCCGCGAGCGGCAGAACGAGAAATGCAGGAATCGCGCCTAACCGAATCCAAGCGAACAGCGAGGACGCTTCCGCCTGGCTGAGTCCAAAGCTCTCACGAATCTGCTTGAGCGCAGACGTGAGCATCGACATGTCGTAGGTCTCGAAGAGTGACGCCAACGCCACAACTCCGACGAGCGCAACGTGCCGATCCTCTACGCCAAGTGGAATCCGGCCTAAGAAATGCGGTAACCACCACGGGCGGGAGGCACGTTTTTGATCGTCTGTGGAATTGGGTGCTGAGCCGCCATCCGGGGCGGGTTCTTGCACAGGTGGATCCTAGCAGTCGCAGCCTCCCACGGAGAGGATCTGACCGACAGTTTGGGCGTATGAAACACGGCGACACCCCAGTTCGAAAACTCACTTTCGGGTCGAGAGAGCCGCTTTCCGGTAGAGTGGTGGCATGACCGTTCTAGCGATCCTTCCGGCCCGATATGGCTCGACCCGCTTCCCGGGCAAGCCACTAACGCAAATCGCGGGCAAACCCATGATCCAACACGTCTGGGAGCGCACTCGCGCAGCCAAGTCTGTCGACGCGGTGGTCGTTGCAACCGATGACGAACGAATTCGCGATGCCTGTGAGGCGTTCGGAGCCGATGTCGAAATGACACGCGTTGATCATCCGACGGGAACGGACCGTCTCGCGGAAGTCGCGCTTCGGCACGACCACGACGTGATCGTGAACGTCCAAGGCGACGAGCCGTTGATCGAAGGGTTCGTAGTCGACGCGGCGGTCGACGCGCTGCTTTCGGGCGGCGATGCGGCAATGTCGACGATCGTGCACCGCGCCGCGCCTGAAGCCTTTGATGACCCCAATCGCGTTAAGGTCGTGCTCGACGCGAATGGCTTCGCTCTCTACTTCTCGCGGGCGCCGATTCCTTTCCGGCGCAAAGACACGGGCATCGCTCCTTTGCAGCACGTCGGACTCTACGTCTATAGACGCGACTTCCTCCTCAACATTGTCACATTCGATCGTAGTCCTGCCGAATGTGCCGAAGAACTCGAGCAGCTTCGCGCGCTCGAAAATGGCTTCCGCATCCGTGCGGCGGAAATTGAAGGCTGGATCAGCGTACCAGTCGATGTCCCAGAAGACGTGCCGATCGTCGAAGCGGCCCTCTCGCGTCAGGCTAAAGCATGAGCGCGAAGATCACCTCCGATACGGTTCGCGAGTGGGGGCGACGCTATTCCAACTGGGGAAGGTGGGGCCCCGACGACGAACTTGGCGCGCTCAACTTCATCACGCCTGAGCGAATCCTGACGGCGACCGCTCTTCCCCGTCGCGGCCAAGTTATCTCCTGTGGGCTGAACTTTGATCAAAACGGACCGCAGACCGGGCGCGGCGGACGCCACAATCCGATTCACGTCATGCTCCAAGATGGCGGCGATGTATTGGCGGGCGCACAAGATGGCATTCCCGGCGGCTTTCGTTATGCGGACGATTCCGTGACGATGCCGCTGCAATGCGGCACCCAATGGGACGCACTCTCCCATGTTTTCTATGACGGAAAAATGTACAACGACCGCGACATAGCCCTCGTCACCAGCCGCGGCGCACAGCAGAACGGAATCGAAGCCGCCAAGAATGGAGTCGTTGGGCGAGGCGTTCTGCTGGACATTCCGAGGTATCGCGGCGAACTCTGGCTAGAAGATGGTTATGCGATCGGCCCCGAAGATCTGGATGCCTGCGCAGAAGCCCAAGGCCTCTCGATTGAGTCCGGTGACATAGTGCTCATTCGAACGGGAATGATGACTCGATGTCTCGACGCAGAATCCTGGGAAGGGTACTGCGGCGGGGCGGCGCCTGGCCTCTCCGTGCATTGCTCGGGATGGCTATACGACCGTGAAATCGCCGCCGTATGTACAGACACTTGGGGCGTAGAGGTCATCCCCAACGAAACCGAAGACTGCTTCCAACCTCTGCACATGATTTCACTCAGGAATACCGGCGTGCTCTTCGGAGAGATTTTCCACATGGACGCACTGGCTGCCGCTTGCGCCGAAGATCTCCGATACTCATTCCTTTTTACGGCGCCGCCTCTTCCAATCACGGGCGCAGTCGGATCCCCGATCAACCCTCTCGCCATCCGTTAGGCACGGCCTAACGAGTAACCGCACCGCCTTGGTCACCCTTCAACGTATGCGCAGGCATTAAACAGGCCCGAAGTACCGAAACGCGAACCAATGCGGCCCTGCTCGCGTAGGCCTCGTCGAGTGCTTCCGCGCTCGTACCGAAGAATTACGATCTCGGCTCGTTGGGCTCACTCGACCCACTCGAGATGCGCCGCCAGAGCTTCACGGGGGGGAGCCCCTCGCTCGGCTGCCGGTATTTGTGATAGATCGGGTCCGGTCGGTTTTCGTACGGCACATCCAAAGCCTCTAAGCCCATCACCTCGTAGCGATCTCGCTCGAGGTTCTTGGCGATGAAGCGCTTCAACCGGCCATCTCCCGAGCGATGTGTGTGCGCTCGAACGAGCAGCCAATCCGCTTTCGCATACGGAGTCGGGTTCTCTCCGGAGAGGCCGCCAACGACCTTGAGGTCGGTGTAGAACTGCAATGGCAGGTCACCGTAGGTCGCAACGATCGTTTCTTCTTGTTTCGCGTGCTCGCGAAGATATTTCACGACCGCTTCAAGCGGCCCGACATGATCGCGAGTGATCTCAAAGAGATAGCCGGCCATGGGAACAAAGCGCGCCCAGCTCCCCACAACTTCCCCAGGATCTTCGTCGCCCGTCTGCATATGTCGGACGCTCCCAAGCGGCACTTGGTTCGGGATAGGCAGCACTCGGCCAACGCCGTCAGTCGCTAGCAGCGCGAACGCGATTGCTAGGCCGGCGGCGCTATGCGTTCGCAAAATCGGCCCGAGCAACAGAGCCTGGCCGATTGCTGCAATCGGAATCAATGCAACGTAGTAGCGAAAGAAAAACCACGGCATGACCGTGACGAGCAAGCCAACGCTCACTAGGCCGACGAGCCAAAGCGCCAATCCACCCCTGACGCGACCACTCGGATTTTCAGCGTCTTGCTTAAAATCGGAGGGGTCGGCCATCCTGGCGGCGCCGGATCCCGCCTGCTGCCGATTCGATAGCCACCACACGGTCGACATTCCACCAATGGCTAGAGGAAGGAGGAAAGGGAACACGTATCGATTGATGTGATAAACGGCTTCGCCGAGCGAAGCAAGGCTCCGATCGAGGCCCGGTACGGCTTGGCCAGAACCCCTCGCAAGGAACCCCAGCAAATAGGGCAGCGCCAGCAGGACTGTCACGACACCCGCGACGGCGAAGCGCTTAAAAATCGCCCGGCGGCGATCGGTAAACACGAAATGGATCGCGAGCCCAAGCACGAAACCTGCACAAACGACGTAATGGCTATGAAAGAGGCCTGTTGCTGCGATGGTGAGTCCTAGTAGCGCGCCCCTCTTTTCTTCCAACGCGCGCAAATACTGCCATACGAGCAAAGAGCCGAAAAAACACGCCGGCGCGTAGTAGCGACACTGCCGCGCATGCAACAGAAAGGGAACGCTCGTCATGAGGATTAAACTCGCAAGTCTCGCCACACGCAGATCGTGGCTGATCTCGAACGCAAGCGCATGACATAACAAGAGCGTCCCGAGTGCGAAGAGCACAAAGGGGAATCGCGCGCTCCAGGTAGACGGCCCTAATACCGCGAAGGAAGCAGCGGTTGCATAGTGCTGAAGCCACGGCGTCCAAAACCACGGAGAGTCCGGCGCTTCAAATGCTTGCTGGCCTTCCTGAGAAATCATGGTTCGGCCATCGAAGGCGTACGGGACGCCGTGGACGAGGACGCGCTGGGCGAGAAGCGCTGTCTCCGCTTCATCTTGCCAAAGGAAGCGATCATCCAGCCGGGCAAACAGGAGGCAGCCAGCGATCAGGAGAAGCATCGCGAGGAAGAAGCGATCGCGATTCTGCCACTCAGGCAAGTAAATCGATCTCCAAACAAAAAAGACCCTGGGAACAGGTCTCAGACCTCAAAGCGGCTACGACATCCGCGTTCCCAGGGACGGCGGCGTTGGGAACATGCGTCCCTTCGCAACACCTAGCTTTTCGATGAACAGTGAGCGTTGCTAGGACGCCACCACCTCACTCGCCGTAGTGCTACGTTGGTCCATTTCTACCTCCCAAAGCCGGCATAGTCGTTTAAGGCAAGCACCCCAAAGCGCTTGCCGGTACCCGGGCCGAGGTGGCCGCCGTCGCCGCCCCTCCGAGCCGCTCCCACACTTCGCCCCGTTATGGACGAAACGCGAAGAACTCGGGGATGAGTGATTCCCCTCTCCCTAAATTTATCGGACGACAGCAAGACAGGCCATAGCTGAAGTAAAACCCATGCTCGCAACTACCTGAGGCGGTCTCCGCTACCCTACGCCGGTATTTGCTCCACGGAGAAATCCTGATGGTCCTCCCCAAGAAAGACTCTACGACTGCCACGTTGTTGGTGAGCTGCAGCGATCGACCCGGATTGGTCGCCGCACTCTCTCAACTGCTCTTCGCGCTCGGGCTCAACATCCTCGACTCTGACCAGCACACAGATTCCTCAGCCGAAAAATTTTTTCAGCGCATCCGCTTTGACCTCGCCGTACGCGACAGCGGGTCTGTGATCGACGAGGCAACGCTCTTGGGTGCGATCCGTGAAGTCGCCGATCGGCACGAGATGGAATGGGATCTGCGCCTCGATCGCGACGTTCCGAGAATGGCCATCTTCGTTTCAAAGACCGACCACTGCCTCTATGACCTACTACTACGCCATAGATCAGGCGAGCTTCATTGCGACATTCCCCTCATCATCAGTAACCATCCCGACCTTGAGCCGATCGCCGAACAATTCGGCATCGACTATCGCGTCTACCCCATCACAAAAGATACAAAGACCGCGCAGGAACAGCTCGAGATTGAGCTCCTTCGCGAATACCGAATCGATCTCGTCGTGATGGCGCGGTACATGCAAATCCTCTCGGACCAAATGATCGAAGCTTTCCCGAAGCGGATCATCAACATCCATCATTCATTCTTACCCGCCTTTCAAGGTGGAAGGCCCTACCACCAGGCCTACAGCCGAGGCGTAAAGCGGATCGGGGCGACCGCGCATTACGCGACCCTGGATCTCGACGAAGGCCCAATCATTGAGCAAGACGTCCAGCGGGTCTCACATAGGGACACGCCTAAAGACCTCGTGCGGAAGGGCCGTGATGTTGAACGAACGGTTCTCTCCCGCGCGGTCGCATGGCATCTCGACGGACGCGTATTGGTATACGACAACAAGACGGTGGTCTTCGACTAAATTATGGACGGAAAACTCTTCTTCATCGGACTCATGCTCGCCATTCTTGTTCTTGCGTGGGTCGGAGCTGGGGTGTTATGGCGAGCCGCTGAAATGGCCGAGATCGTCGCACCGATCGACGAGGTCGCCTACGAGGGCTTGACCGTCGTCACGATTGGAACTGGTAGCGCGAACGAAAACCCGGAACGCCATGGCCCGTCGACCGTCATAGGCTTTCGGAATTCGTTGGTATTGATCGACGCAGGCCGCGGCGTCGCCGAGGGACTCCGAAGCGCACAGATCCCGCTGAACCAGCCGGCGACCGTTCTCCTCACAAACTTGCTGCCCGTAAATACGATGGGCCTCGACGACCTTCTCTTTACGGGTTGGCTCACGCCGCGGGAATCCCCCCTTCGCATTATTGGCCCGATCGGCACTCAGGCCCTTGTGGAAGGGCTCAGCGCCGCTCACTCCATAGGCCGCGACGCACTCGGGGCAGCACTCGAGCTGCCTGCTGCAGGCGGACGCATCGATGTGATCGAAGCGCCCAATGGCTACTCCGAAGAAATTGGCGGCATGCTCCTCGAGGCCCGATCGCTACCGGGCGGACCTCTCCCAGCCCTTGCTTGGCGCTTCAGCCAGGGTGCTACCCGCGTTGTCGTCTCCGGCAGTGGTTGGGGTCGCGAAGAACTCGCTAGTTTCGCCGGAAGAGCGGACGTCCTAGTGCATGAAGCCGCCTACATCCCAACGGTCGAAGAGCTAGAGGGAACCGGCGCAGAGATCCCCAACCCCGAGCGCATCGAATTCGAACGCAAGATGCACACATCGATCGAAGATGTGGGAAAGATCGCTTCCGAGGCGCAGGTTGAGCAACTCGTCCTCGTCAGGCTTCGTCCCCCGCCCTTCTTCAAACTTCAGATCTCGAGTATTGTCGGCGCCGACTTCAACGGCGAAATCTCAGTCCCCGACGACGGCGACGTAGTCTTCGAAGGCAAATAGAGTCACGTAACTAACACTCAGGATCACTCGACGGCAGCAGCGACCGGAAGCGCGTACGCAACATAGAGCGAGCCAGAGGGTTGTCCGAGCTTCCCACCTCCGGCCGCTACGACTACGAATTGACGACCGCCGACCGAGTACGTCGCGGGCGTCGCGAAGCCCGCAGCAGGCAGCGTGTCCTCCCAGACGATATCTCCCGTACGCTTATCGAAGGCTCGAAGCTTCGCATCCGGTGTCGCCGCAAGAAAGATGAGTCCCCCGGAGGTCACCACAGGCCCACCGTAATTTTCGGCGCCCGCTCCCAAAATGCCTTTGGCGAGTAGCTGTGGGTAGTCTCCCAAGGGCACCTGCCACCTGAGTTCTCCGGCCGCGACATCGATCGCCGTCAGCGTCCCAAAGGGAGGCGCATTGATCGGCACGTCTTCTTCGTCGCGCAGGTAGATGTAGCCCGCGCTCACATAAGCTGAATCGCTCCCTGGTCGCCCTTCCAGTTCCGCAAGCGCCTTCCGCTCATCCTGCGGATCGGTCACGTACGCCGCGAGTCGCTCCATAATCGGCAAGGGCAGATCGATAAAACCAGGCATCCGGCCGCTTCCAAGGGCGATGGTCGTCAGTACCTCGAGGTCCGTTCGGCGCTCTATCACGCCAACGAGTGACGGTCCCACGCCCGTCCCGGCAAGCTCAGGCCCGTGGCACATTCCGCACTTTTCCAGATAGAGGCTACGCGGATTCACATTTTCGGGCCGTCTCATCAGAGGCAGTACGGCACCCACTTCGTTCGCGTTGACGTAAAGCAGCCCCGTGGACGGGTCCCAAGCTGCCCCACCCCATTCCGCGCCCCCGTCGAATCCCGGATACATGAGGGAGCCTTCGAGGCTCGGAGGGATAAAGGGCTCGCCCATCCGCATCCCTGTTAGGCGCTTGGTCTGCTCCGCCACGAACGCCTCCGAGCGAATTTCTCGATCAATATGAGACAGATCAAAGTTTTGACGGGTGAAGGGCGGCGGTGCCGTTGGGAAGGGCTGAGTCTTCGCAACCGACTCCTCTGGGAAATGTGAACCGTGCACGGGGCGCTCTTCGATCGGGAAAATTGGTTCGCCCGTTTCGCGATCGAAAACGAAGAGATGTCCGCTCTTCGTCGTCTGAGTAATCGCGTCGATCTGGCGGCCGTCTTTTTCGAAGGAAACTAAGGTGGGTGGCGCAGGAAGGTCGCGATCCCATAGATCATGGTGCACGAACTGAAAATGCCAGACGCGCTCTCCTGTTTCGGCATTCAGTGCGATCAATGAATTCGCATAGAGATTGTCACCCGGTCGTTCGCCGCCCCAAAAATCAGGGGTCGCCGAACCGGTTGGCAGGAACACAAGGCCCCGTTCACGGTCGAGGGTCACCCCCGCCCAGCTATTCGCACCACCGTGGGTCTTCCAGGCTTCGCTGGGCCAAGTCGCGTTTCCGTATTCGCCGTCGCGTGGAATCGTATGGAAGGTCCACCTGATCTCGCCTGTGAGAAGGTCGAAGGCGCGAATATCTCCTGGAGATGCGCCGGCACTCTCCCCGACCTTCGATCCCAAAATGATTACATCGCGGTAGATCACACCGGGCGTTGGCGAACTTACATCCGCCGCTTTCGTCCCGTGCGCGAGGCCCTTCCTTAAATCGGCACGGCCGCCTTGCCCAAAGGACGCGACCGGTTTTCCGGTCTGCGCATCGAGCGCCCATAAATCGTGCCCGGACGCGGCTATGATCCGCCCGCCCGAAGGCCCATCCCAATAGAGCACGCCTCGGTTATGCGCCTGTGACGCACTTCCGTGTTCCGTAGGATCGAAGCGCCAAAGCGGGTTCCCCGTCAGAGCATCCAGAGCGAAGACATGCGCGCGAGACGTTGTCGCGTAAAGCACTCCGTTCACCACGATCGGATTGCACTGAATTTGGGTCAGCGCCCCATCGAGCGGCCCAGTATCATATGTCCAGGCAACCTCGAGCTGGTCGACGTTCCCCGCGTTGATTTGGTCAAGCGGCGCATAATGCGTGCGCCCAGCATCACCGAGATACTCGCGCCATTCCCAATCAGCCGGGGGCAAAGTTTCCTCATCAACACTCAAGGTCTGAACGCAGGCGCTCAATGCGACGACGCAGGCGAGCGCGATCGGCTTTAGCGTGGATCCATTTCGTTCATGGCGCATGGGTAGCTCCTCGGTTTATGGGCGAGTCGAATATAGGCGATTTAGGCTTCATGCGACGACCGCTGGCAAACGCTAGTACTTTCCTGAATCGCTTGTCCGTATTCCCCAAGAGAGGCCACCCCAATGAATCAGCTCGCAGCAGGCTTCGAAGTTCTGGACGTACACCATCATGTAGGCAACGCGTTTCGCGCCCTTGGTGGAAACCTTGAGAGCGCCCCCCATCTTGCAGCGGAAGACTACGCATGCAGTGAAATCGAATCGCGCCTCACGATCATGGACGCAGCAGGCGTCGCCCAGGCTCTAGTGATCCCCGGTCATGGGTATGAGCGGGCGGGTGGGATAGCGGATACGCGGCGCGAGAACGATGCAATCGCTGCTTATCGAGATGCCATGCCCGATCGCTTTCCCGGGGCCATCGGGATCGTTGAACCGCGCGACGGCGAAGCCAGTTTCGAAGAGCTCGACCGATGCAAAAATGAACTAGGACTGGCTGGCATCAGTTTCCACACGCGCTTCCAAGGCGTCTCACTCGATAGCCAATGGATCCTTCAATACGTCGCAAGGATGGCCGAGCTCGGACTCGTGCCGGTCGTGCACGCGATGAACGAGACTCCCGAGGAAGCGCTCTGGAAGCTCGCCGTCGTCGCGCGGTCTATTCCGGAGACGCAGATTCTCGCCCTGGATGCATTCGGCTCCTACGAAGCAACCCGGGAATGTTCATTCATCGCTGAAGTCGCGCCGAATATCATCTTCGATACCAGCCTTAGCTATAACTTCGACTTTATAGAAGACTTCGCCCGCCGATTCGGATCGGAGCGCGTCGCATTCGGAACGGATCTCTACTCGACACCAGTCGGCCGGCGAATCAGCCACCTGCTTCCCCAGATCATCGAGTCATCACTCCCCGATGTCGACAAGCAGCTAATTCTCGCAGGGAATGCCCGACGGCTCTTCGGGCTCGACTGAGCCGCGGACGCGCACCCGGCAAACCGAGGGCGACACGCGAGAGCGACTCAAATTCGTAAGTCGTAAGTCGTGTTAGTTAGGCGCCTGGGATCTGGACAGTGTCTGTATCTCGCCCTGATCGCATCACATGGCCAGGAAGCGCGTCCGTTGGCGTCCCGTCTATGAGCGTCACTTCGCCGTTCACGAAAACTCGACGGATCCCGGTCGATTCTGCGAAGAGGCGCGCGGCCCCACCTGGCAAATCGCTTCGCTCATGAATCTCACCCGACCCGATCTCAGACGGATCGAAGAGCACGAGGTCGGCATGAAAGCCCACTTCGATGCGCCCCCGGTTGCGAAGACCAAAGAGTCGAGCGGGTCGGTCGCTCAGCGCCTGAACAGCCTTTTCGAGCGGCCACAACTTTCGTCCGTGCAGACAGTCGGCAAGAAAGTCCGTCGTGTAGGGCGCGCCGCACATTCGGTCGAGATGAGCACCGGCGTCGGATCCGCCTAGCATTACATGCGGATTCTCCCACGCACGAAGCCGGAGACCCCAACTTCCGCCGTCCTCCTCCGGCGGCTGTGGCCAAAGAACGGTCCGTAGTTCGTCTTCCAGAACCAGATCGACGAGGGCGTCGAAATGCTCCTGCCCTCGCTCCTGCGCAATATCCCTAACAAGCCTACCTGTAAGTCCTTCGTTTGCCTTGGAGTACGTTTCGCCGATTCGGAAATTGCCCCAATCCGCGACGCGCGCGAAGACACCCGCTTCTGGCGACCGTGCACCCTTTAGCAATTCGGCTCGAATTTCAGGCTTTCGCAACTCGGCCATTCGTCGAACAACTGGCAGCGAGAGAATCGGAAGCCATCCAGGCAGTTGATGAATCGCCGAATATGTCAGGAAGCTCATGGTCAAGCCGACAACCGTCGGCATAGTCAGGGCAACAATTTGCGCGCCTTGTTTAGCGGCATCTTCTTGCGCGCGGAGTTGATTCTCGAACCGAGCCGGTTCTGATACATCTATCGTAAGAACGTTCCAATTGAGCGGCCGCCCTGCGCGAAGCGACATGCGCGTCATCAGTTCGATTTCCGGGGCCTTGAATCCTTGAAGACATCCATCCGTGATGAACTCGAGAGTGGTTCCCGGCAGGCTGCCTGTCACATCGCATAGCGACAGCAGTTCTTCCTCTGTCGCCGAACGAGACGGCACGGGGTTACCGTCCCCATCTCTATGCGTGAACGAACGCGAGCTCGACAGACCGAAGCCACCCGCCTCGATCGACTCACGAAGGAGCTTGCTCATCTTCGCGACTTCATCTTCAGTCGCTTCTTCGCCGACCGAGCGAGCACCCATCACCGTTCGCCGGAGCGCGCAATGGCCTACTAGAAAGCCTGCGTTGACGGCGGTCTTGCCGTCGAGACCATCCAGCCATTCGCCGAAAGATCGCCAATTCCAATCGATGCCTGTCTCAAGCGCTTCGAGCGGCATCCCTTCGACCACGGCAAGCATTTCACGAATATATTGGGCGTCGTCGTCTCCGATCGGAGCGATCGAAAAGCCGCAGTTGCCTCCGATAATCGTCGTCACGCCGTGCAAATTTGAAGGCGAAGCCGTTGGATCCCATCCGAGCTGGGCATCGTAATGCGTGTGCGGATCTACGAAACCTGGCGTCAGAATCAAGCCGGTCCCGTCGACTACCTCGCGATCGACTCCGTCACGACCGCTCGCAGCAATTCCGTCATCGCTTCGCGCAATGAAATCGATCTTGCCGTCACGTACACCGACATCACCCAAGAAAGCGGCCGCCCCGGTTCCATCCACCACCTTAGCACCACGAATAACAACGCTGGACATCAGGAAACCCGAACTGCCGGCGCATCTACTTCAGTGCAGTTCTGCGGCCACGGCATAAAGAACTTCGACGAAAGATCGAGTGAGATATCAATCTGGGCATCCGGGGACAAGTAGAAGTGACGGATCAAAATGAACTCCCAGAGGCGTTCGGAGGCCTCGTAATTGCGAAATCGCGATCGAGAAAACAGTTACTTCCGGGTCCAGCGCTTGAAGGCTAGAGGCGCTTCAAAACAGCTCCCTGGGAATTGAAGAAAAATCCGCCACAGCCAATCAAAGCCGTCGACGCCTCATGAACCTGGCGGTCTCCAGCCTCCCTTCGTAGCTGTGTCACCGCTTCTCTCAAATGACCAGTGCCGCGGGACGCGCCTTCAGATAGCGAACCACCGTGGGGATTCATGGGCACGCGGCCATCGATCATCACGCAGCCAAGGTCGTCGTCCCAATGCTCCTGCATGAAGCGCCCCGCCCCACCCGGCTTCGCGAAGCCCATGTTTTCGATCCAGCCAAGCGTGATGATGCTGAATCCGTCGTAGGGAAAGAAGACATCGATGTCGTCAGTCCAAACGTCACTGCGATCTTTGAGCGCTTCGACGACGACATGTTGTCCGTGTCGCGCCAAGCTGGGCAGCTGGTCTTCAGTATTGCTGCCGACCATGCCGGCTGTTGCCGCATGCACGACGACCGGGTTAGGCGTCAACTTCTTCGCCTTTTCCGTTGTGGTCAAGATGAAAGCATCCGCACCATCGACCGGGATATCCATGTCGAGCATGCAGAGCGGATCGCGAATCATCCTCGCCTGCAAGTAACCCTCCATAGTCAACGGAGCCTTCATGGCAGCTTTCGGGTTCCGTGCCGCATTTGCGCGCATGTTAAGTGCTACGCGGCCGAAATCCTCACGCGGCACATCGTATTCATGGATGTAGCGCGCGGCCCAGGCCGTATAGGCAGCCGACGGATCAATCGACTCGGGCATGGGCGGCGCCTTAAGGCCACCCCCCATCATTCCGCCGAGGTAACTACGGAAAGGGTCCTTCGCCGCAGAACGAGAGTTCCAAGGCGCGCGCGTAAACGCGAAATACAGCAGGACCGTGTCGCACTGGCCCGAGAAAATCGCGGTCATCGCATCTACGAGACCAAAGACCGCCACGGGCATAGGACTCGAATGATGAGTGATGTCCTTGAGCCCGAGAATCGTCGACATCTCGTTGGCACGCGGAGCCCCCGGCTCGAGAGCGCCAACGACCCCGTCGATCTCACTCTTATCGATCCCAGAATCGCGAATCGCATTGATGCATGCTTCTGCAGCCAAACCAGCGGCAGAAGTCCCTCCCGAATCGCGGCTGAAATCAGTCGAGCCAAGTCCAACGATCGCGATCTCATCGCGCATGGGATTACGGCGACTCATGATTCACCTCCTGCAGTCGCTCGTTTGCGGAAAACGGGGAACGGCGAGCCATACCGCTCGACCCAATCGAGTTTAACCGGCAGCCCAATCACCACTTCCTCAACAGGAAGATCGATCACCGTGCTGCTGAAGCGAACACCCGGAACGTCGTCGAGGTCGACAGAAACCACCGGGTGAGCCCCCTTTGCGTAGTCGACTCCCGGAGCCGGAGCCCCTTGATGCAGATGCATCGCAAGATGAACCGTGCCACTTCCAGAAACCGCGGTCGGCGTCAAATTGCTCGACCAACACTCCGGGCAGATCGGTTTAGGCGGATGATGAAATTTGCTGCAATCGTCACAGCGATTAATCAACAACTGCTTGTCGAGCCAGCCTCGGAAATGGTGCTTAGAATCGTGGTTAATTTGAACCCACGGAAAGCGCGCAACCAGCGCGGCATCGTCCACAACTTCGCTCATCGATCCTCATTTCATTATTTCGAAAATACAGCCACTTAAGGTGCCTATTTCGTTGCTAGGCCGCGGGGGTCTCAGTGATATCGGCGTCGAGATCTAGGCCGTAGTAGTTCGCCGGATTGGTCAAAATCATTTGCTTCCGAAAGTTGTCATCGATGCCATCGAAGCACTGCCCCAGGAAGGTCTTTGTGTTCGGGTATGTGCCTACCGAATGCGGAAAATCCGATCCGAACATCAGACGATCGAAGGGCAGATGGTCGCGCATTTCGACTGCTCTCGGGTCGCGAATGATCCCAAACCAAAAATGATCCAAGATGTATTCGGAGGGCTTCCGGTCGAGTTTTCGATTGAAGGGGCCGCGGAAGATCTCGTAGTTGTCGTCGATGACGAAGAGGCCCCAGGGCAACCAGCTCGCGTTTACTTCCGCGAAGTAGAATTCCAGATCCGGGAATCGATCGAAGACACCCGCACAAATCAATTGACTCATCGTATACATGGGGGGCTGACCCGAAACGCGCTGGACTAATGTCCCCGCGAAAGGGTCTGCGGTCACGCCGATCCCGACGCTGCTCATGTCCGGCGAAAATTGTCCGAAGCCGAAATGCGGTGAGATTTTCATACCGATCTCAAGACTTCGCTTCCAGAAGGCGTCGTCTTCCGGCTTCGAAAACCCGGAGCCGTTAGGAAACATGTGGAGCGACACGGAACGGATTCCGTTGTCGATCAAGAATTCGATTTCCGCGATCGCGTCATCGATCCCAGTCGTTGGAACGACACCATTGCCAATCAGACGATCCGGCGCGACGGCGCAGTAGTCCTTGGCCAGGAAGGTGTTGTACGCGCGGATCAACGCGCGATAAACGTCCTTGTCCGCAATCGATTCAATCGCACGTGACGCGAAAATTGGAGGAAAGAGCACCTCTGCATCGAGTCCGTCGATATCCTGCTCACGCAGCCGCTGTGCGCCGCCGCCCGCACCTTCTGCGGCGGAGCCGTCCGGATTAAAATAGCTACCGCCCTCGGTTCGCACTGGGCCTCGGCCCGTGATGTTCTGGCCGTTAGGGATTAAGGGC
>Ga0115569_10001934_pt1 | contig 15844 bp, 9 predicted proteins | sample COGITO_mtgs_1205_2_FD_87295 | JGI IMG/M metagenome (GOLD analysis project Ga0115569, IMG submission 87295) | Pelagic marine microbial communities from North Sea - COGITO_mtgs_120503 | ecosystem: Environmental > Aquatic > Marine > Epipelagic | place: Germany:Helgoland, sampling site Kabeltonne... | reverse complement strand
TTAGCCTCGCGCAGCAGGAATCACCATGAGCGGTCGATCTCTCCTCCGGTCGATCGCGCCGCTCCTCGTTTTAACACTCGCCGCCTGTGCCAGCCCGGGCGATCCGCACGCCGCGAAAAGCGATCCCTACCGAACGATCTATTTCGGAGGTCCAATCGTCAGCATGGCTGGCTCGGCGCCAGAGACAGCAGAGGCAGTGATCACGCGCGACGATCGCATCGAATTCGTCGGCTCTCTCGAAGAGGCAAGCTCACGACTAGATCCCAGCGTTCTCCGTGTCGATCTCAAAGGACGCACCCTCGCGCCAGGCTTTATCGACGGACACGTTCATTTCGGCGTGCAAGCACAGACCAAGGGATTCGAAGTCATCGACCCTTGGGAATTCGCGAACGCCGAAACCTTCATCGACCACGTCGGAAACGTCGCGCGAAATACAAAGCCCGGCGAGTGGATCATCGTATTCGGCTTCGACCGCGTCCTTGTGCCGCCCTTTCGAAATCTCACGAAAGACGATCTGGATCGCGCGAGCGTGGATCATCCTATCCTCGTGCTCTACTTGGGCCTGCATTGGGCCACAGCCAACTCCCGCGCCCTCGATCTCGTCGGCATCGACCGCAACACGGCGACCCATCTCCCCGGCGGCGGTGTCTTCTTCAAAGACGATGAAGGCGAGCCCACTGGCCTAGCAACCGAGACCGCCGTCTTTGAATTTGTCCATCATTTGCCCGCGAGTGGCCCGCCCGGAGACGTAGCGCCCTTCCATGCCGTTGGACAAGAAATGGCGTCCTATGGCGTCACGACCTTCGCAGATCGCGCATCCGGCGCGGGCGGCGGCACCAACGAAATCGCGCTCTACAAGGCTCTTGCCCACGACCCCACCTTCCCCCAGCGCATCGTCGCCACGCCGCTCTACCAGCTCCTGCCCGAACTCGATGCGCCCACGCCCTGGGACGGATTCTTTCAGGCGACGCAGATCAAGCTCTTGATCGATGCCTCGTTAGTCGGCGGTACGTCCGCGACCCTCGAGCCCCAGATCGGTGGAAGTCTCGGCAACCTCAACTATCCGGCAGAGGACTATCGACGCGCTCTCCGCGAAGCTGCGGCCAAGGGTTTCGCCACAGCCACCCATACCATGGGAGATCGCGGTCACCGCGTGCTCCTTGAGGTATTCGAATCCCTCGGAGACGAGGTCTTATCCGTCGGTCGCCACTCAATCGAACATTCAGCTCTCGTCGCCGAAGCCGACATCCCGCGCATTGCTCGCCTCGGACTCAGCGTCTCGCATCTCGCCCCTATGGTTCGGGTTCACGGCGACGCCATGAGCGAGCACGTCTACGGCCCCGAACGAACCGAGCGTCTTTACGACTCCGCCCGCATGCGGCGCGCGGGGGTCAATGTCGCCCTGCATAGCGACGCCCCTATCTTCGCCCCGAGTCCGCTCACCTTCGTATCCGTCGCGGCGAATCGAATCACCACGAGCGGAAAACAGCGCGGCGAGCCCATCTCGGTCTACGAAGCGCTCCGCGGCATCACGATCGAAGCCGCCCACCATCTCTCTCTAGAGAAAGAGATCGGCAGCATCGAAGCGGGCAAGCTCGCAGACTTCGTCGTACTCGACCGCAATCCTCTCGACACCCCGCCAAGCGAAATCGAAGAGATCAAAGTGTTACAGACGATTCTCGGCGGACGAACCACCTACCCGCGCCCCTAATATTGAGCTCGGGCGGGACTAAGACTGCACGCGAGACCGAGCCAGTGCTGGACAAGAGCTGAACAAGAGCCACAGGGTCGATTCGCTATTCCGCCGTCGGCACCAAGGCGACCGGAATCGGCATGATGTTCCAGGTTAGGATCGAGCGCTTATCCGTGCGTTCGTAGATCGTCTTTTTCACGAGTCGACGGCCGTTCCAGGCATAACGCCGAATCGAGCCGTCATTGTCGCTCGCCACGTAGAGTTCCTGCATTCCGTCACCATCGAGGTCTAGGGCGATCGTCGCGTGCTCGAAGCTGCTCGAGCGGCGATCGATGGCCTTCTTCTTCCAGGGCTTCGTGTGATCTTCGCCGGGCCGTAACCACCAAACACCCTTAGAGAAAAGCGAGGCAACGATCTCCTTCTTTCCGTCGCCGTCTAGATCAGCGGGCGCCAGGAAGCGAGCAAGACGATCGTTTAGCTCAGCTATGACCACGCCCTGATCGATTGGCGTATCGGCCTCGTAGCGCCAGATCTCAGTGCGGTGCAGCAAGCCTCCGCCGTCCGGATTCTTCTGGCCTTCGACCATCACGTAGAGCTCGTCCTTACCGTTGCCGTCGATGTCATGAACGAGAATTTCTTTGGCGTGACGATCACCGAGGTCGGCGACGACGACGCGGCCTTCGCCCTTGCTCGGTACGTAGCGAACGACCTGGCCGGACTGGTGCGATCCATCCAGCCGATTCGGCTCGGAGGGCGTTGCGTAGATTTCCATGGCGCCATCGCCGTCCACGTCGCCTAGCTCGACCTCATGAACAAAAGTGTCTTTTTCGACATCGAGTTCTTCGACTTCATAGCCCCCGTCCTTAGGTCGCACGACCGCCACGACCCCTTGGTCATGAGTCGCAACCGCGATCACGTTCGTACCGTTGCCATCGATATCCCCGACTTCAATGTCGCGCATACGTGAGAAGCGGCCGCCGAAATTCTTTTCCCAGAGCGTCTGCGAAACGAGCTTCCCACCTTCGAGCTTCCAAAGCTTGAGTAGTGCCTTCTCGCCGCCACCCGTCAAAAGTGCGGTCTCCCCGTCCGGCGTCTCGTAGGTGAGCGCCTTGTGGAAAACGTTGCTCGCAGGATCCGTCATGCGAGTCACGACCCATTCGCCGCCACGCCGCACTATGAACTCAAGCTCCGCAGGAAGCGGCGTCGGTGCGCTGGTATCGCCCGGCGTAGATTCCGGAAACGCGGAGAGCCCAAGCACGAGGCCTATCTCCAGATCGTCGGGCATCGTCTTTTTCTTCGAGGTCTGGGGCGCCTCGGCAGCGGGCTGGGCGGCCGCCGGTGCGGGCGTAACGGCCGGCGAAGAAGCCGAATCCCCTCCTCCGTCGCCACAGCCGAGCCCGAGTGCGAGGCTCGCCAGGCCGAGGCCCAAGACGAGCTGCCGCGGAATCAAATGACCAAGATTGGGAGTGGATAGATTCATGCTTTTTCTTTCCTCAGTGCGGACCGATTTCGGACGGATCCGTCGGTTGATTTCGGTCTGGTGAGATTCCCCGAAGCCCCCTGCGGGACAGGAATCGAAACGGCTTTGTAGCAATCCCCCTCGGACAGTGCGCATCCCCGCCTGAGCGTGGTATCCCCTGATTCTCAAAATGTCAGCTGGAGCTTTGATTCCTGCGGCAGGACTTCAAAGAAAGGGTGGGCCCGTGGCGAAGGGCAAGAGTAGCGGAGGGCTTCAAGCCCCCAGGGGAACCCGGGATTTCTATCCCGAGGACATGCGGCGACGAAACTGGCTCTTCGGCCAGTTTCGCGAGACCGCCCATGCCTTCGGCTTCGAGGAGGTGGATGCCCCGATCGTTGAGCATCTGGATCTCTTCCGGCGGAAGGCCGGCGAGGAAATTCTCGACCAGCTCTACCACTTCGAACTCCACGATCGCGAGTTGGCCCTGCGCGCCGAGATGACCCCTTCGATCGCGCGGATGGTGATCGCCCGGCAGGGAGCGATGCGATTCCCGATTCGCTGGTTCACCGTGACCCAGAACTGGCGCTACGAACGCATGACTCGCGGCCGGCGGCGCGAGCACTATCAGTGGAATATGGACATCTGGGGTGAGCCTGGTGTTGAAGCGGAAGCGGAACTGCTCTCCGCCATGTTCACCGCCTTTGATGGCCTCGGTCTCGCACGCGGCAAGGTCGGTGTTCGTCTGAACAGTCGAGCGCTCCTCGAAGAATCTCTGCGCCGCGGCGTGCTCGCCGACCGACCCGAGGTTTTTGAGCCGCTCTGCGTCGTGATCGACAAGATTGACAAGATCGGCGCACAGGCAGTCACGGACCTGCTATGCGACCCTAACGGCGGCGTTAAGCTGAGCGCCGGCGAAGCGGAACGCGTGATCGAGATGCTTTCAGCGCGGTCGCTGGATGATGCTGCGCGCTTTACCTCCGACGACTCCGGCGCCCTCACCGATCTCCGAAAGCTCTACGACCTGCTCGATGCTTATGGCATCGCCGACCATATTCCCTTCGACGCCTCCGTAGTACGTGGCCTCGCCTACTACACAGGCGTCGTCTTCGAAGCCTTCGACACCGGCGGCGTCCTTCGAGCCATCGCCGGCGGCGGCCGTTACGACCGACTCGCCGAGACGCTCGGCGGCAAACCCGTCCCCGCAGTCGGATTCGGATTTGGCGATGCAGTGATCGCCGAGCTTTTGCAAGACGAAGGCATATGGCCCGACCCGCCACGAGACGTCCAGGACATCGTGTACGCCTTCGGGGCGGAGGAAAAACCAGCCGCAATCGGGGTAGCGACTAGGCTCCGGCGACAAGGACGCAACGTCGAGCTCTGCCTGGGCCAATCGAAGCTGAAGCGCATCCTCGGCGATGCAGACAAAATCGGCGCCGAGAGGGTCTTCCTGATCGGTAGCGACGAATTGGCGCGGGGCATCGTGAAGGTCCGCGATCTCGCAGAAAAAAAGGAACACGAAGAGCCACTTGGCGGCTAGCGCCACCCGGAGTTCGCTATAAAGCTCTAGATCAGGGACCTAGCCCCATCCTCGCTGCATGATTCACGATCAAAAATTTGTCGTCGAACCCGCCGCCCCCGCGATCGCCCGGGCGTAACCTAACAATCTGATTCAGACCGCTGATCGTTGCGCGCCGACCCAAACGAGGGTCCCCCCTGGAGCCGCCGATGTCCGAGTGGACACCAAGACAGAGCGCCGACCTTTACAGGGTCAACGAATGGGGCACGGGATTTTTCTCCGTCTCAGAAAACGGGAATCTCCTCGTCCATCCGCGCCTGTCCGAAACGAACCCGACCGCGAGGGTCGAGGCCGGCGCTTCGGCGCCACAGGGAACGATCGACCTTCCCAAGCTTGTTGGCGAACTCGAGCGGCGCGGGCTTCGTCGTCCGATGTTGATCCGCTTTTCCGACATTCTCGCGACGCGCATAGAGGCTTTGGCGACCTGCTTTTTGGAAGCAATCGCCGAGCACGGATACGAGGGGCAGTGGCGCGGCGTCTATCCGATCAAAGTGAACCAGCAGGCTCACGTCGTCGAAGAGATCATCGAGTTTGGCGCTCCTTTCGGCGTCGGCCTTGAAGCCGGCAGTAATCCCGAACTGCTGATCGCTCTCGCGCTGCTCGATACCCAAGACGCACTACTCATCTGCAACGGCTACAAGGACCGCGCCTACATAGAGCTCGCCCTCCTCGCCCAACGTCTCGGTCGAAATACAATTATCGTCGTCGACCGCTATCACGAAATCGAGCTCATCGTGAAAGCTGCAGCAGCACTTGGCATCCGGCCGCATATCGGACTGCGGGCTCGACTCTCGACGGTCGGCGCCGGGCGATGGATCGAATCTTCTGGCGAACGGTCGAAGTTCGGACTCTCCGCCGACGAGTTAGTTCGAGCCATAGATCGGCTCCGATCCGAGGACCTGCTCGGTTGTATAGAGCTGCTTCATTTCCACATGGGCTCTCAGATCACTTCGATCCGCGCTCACAAAGAAGCGCTCCGCGAGGCGATGCGAATCTATGTAGGCCTGCATAATTTAGGAGCCTCGAATCTTCATATTCTCGACGTGGGCGGCGGATTAGGCGTCGACTATATCGGCGCTGGAACCGATGATCCTTCGTCGATGAACTACTCCATGCAGGAGTACGCGAACGACATCGTCTTTGCCGCGGGACAAGCCTGCTCGGAAGCCGGCATCCCTAACCCCGACATCGTCACCGAATCCGGTCGGGCGATGGTCGCGCATCAATCGGTGCTCGTATTCGATGTCATTGGTGTCAATCGAGACCAAACCCCCTCGAGCAGTGTGCCGTGTCTCCCCGACGACCACGCGGTTCTGCACTCTCTCTATGAGACGGTGGCGAACATCACGCCGGATACGCTTTCCGAGCGCTACCACGACTTACTTCACGACCGTGATGAAGCCGCTTCGCTCTTCTCGCTTGGCTACCTCGACCTCAAGGGACGAGCGACTTCAGAGCGACTCTTTCATGCCGGCTGCGTGCAAATCGGCGCGATATTGCAACAGCTAGGAGAGACACCGGAAGAGTTCGAAGACCTAACAAACATACTCACGGATACGTATTTCGGAAACTTCTCAATTTTCCAATCCGCTCCTGACGCTTGGGCGATCAAACAGGTTTTTCCCGTGATGCCGATTCATCGCCTCGGCGAAGAACCATCGAGAAACGGCATCATCGTTGACTTAACCTGCGACTCTGATGGTCGCCTCGATCGTTTCATCGGCGAAAGCGAAGAACAGAACACGCTCCGCTTGCATCCCTGGAACGGCGAGCCCTATTTTCTCGCTGTCTTCCTAGTCGGCGCCTACCAGGAAATTCTCGGCGACCTGCACAACCTCTTCGGCGATACCGATGCAGTTCATGTCCGGCTCGACGACGAGGGAGGCTATTCGATTAAACACTACGTCGAAGGCGATGCCGTGACAGAAGTGCTCTCCTACGTCCAATACGAAAAGCGCGCCCTCTCTGAGCGGGTTCGTAAGACAATCGAGCGTTCCCTCAGGCAAGGTCATATCAGTCTCGAGGATTCGGCGCGCCTTCGCCGCCGCTACGACCAGGGCCTGGCCGACTACACCTACCTGTCGAATGACGACTGATACGAGCGATCGAACTCGCTGACGATCTATCCAATGACTGCTGAAGGCTGTCTGGTGACGACTCAAGGCTCCCACCTAATAAGGACTCGACTGTTGGCCGCACCCAAGACTACGAAGAAAAAGGGCGATGCCCGTGTCTACTCCTGGAACGTCAACGGAATTCGCGCGTCGACGAAGAAGGGACTCGATCGATGGGTTGAGCAGTCGAACGCAGAGATCATCGGCCTACAAGAAGTGCGGGCCGATCTCTCCTCAATCCCCGAAGAAATCCTCGCTCTCAAAGACTATCAACAGCACTACGTCGCGGCCGAGAAGAAGGGCTATTCCGGCGTGGGGATGCTGTCTCGCCGTAAGCCCGACCGGTTGGACACGAGCCTCGGCGAAGAGCGTTTCGATTCAGAGGGGCGACTTCAAGTCGCTCGCTTCGGACGGCTCGTCGTCGCAAACGGCTACTTCCCCAACGGCTCGGGCAAGAACCGCAGCAACGATCGCGTGCCCTACAAGCTCGACTGGTACCGCGCCCTCTTCGAGCGCGTCGAAAAATGGCGCCGCGGTGGCTACCGCGTCCTCGTGATGGGCGACTACAACACCGCGCATAAGGATATCGATCTCGCGCGCCCCAAAGACAACCGCAAAACATCCGGCTTCCTGGCCGAAGAGCGTGAAGAACTCGACCGCTGGATCGAGGCTGGTTGGATTGACACTTTCAGAGCCTTCGAACCCGGCCCCGACCACTACTCCTGGTGGAGTCAGCGTTTCGGTGTGCGCGCCAAAAACATCGGCTGGCGGATCGACTATATCCTCGCCTCGCCCTCAGCCATGCCCTTTGTGCGCAACGCATTCATCGAGCCCGACACTCTCGGCTCCGACCACTGCCCGATCGGCGTTGATGTCGACCCAGCCATCTTCGACTAGCAGGTGCTTTCCTCGAATCGCTCTGGACACGCGGCGTATAGGCAACGCAAAGCCTCGCGCCAATCTCTCTCGTGGTGATCGGGATTCCAGCTGGGGCTCAGCTGGCCTAGCCCTTCGATCCGATATTGCGCGTCGACGCCGACCAGAGACGGGAACAGGCGGAGAGCGACTCCGAGTCCGCTGCCACTCTGCTACCCACTGACACGGGAGCCGTGCGTATTGAGCTTCCAATAGACCATCGAACGGAAATTTATCATGGGCAGCCTCACCAAAGACCAAATCGATCACTATTGGCGCGAGGGCTACGTCATTGTCCCGAAGGTCCTCGAACCCGATGAAATCAATCGCTACCTCATACGAGCGCGGGACATCGTCTTAGGCGACCACCCCGAGGAAGCCGCGAACCGAGTCATCAAAGACATCGCCTTCGCGAAGAAGCTGCTTCCCATGCCAGAAGATCCGGAGCATGCGATCTGGAAGCTCATCAATCCGGACCGCTTCGATACAACTTTCAAAGAAGCGCTGCGTTTCCCACGAGTGCTCGACGCCGTCGAATCCCTGATCGGCGAAGACCTCATGGCCTTCCTGTTGATGTTCATCTACAAGCCTCCGGGCGTGGCGAAGGCCGTTCATCCCTTTCATCAGGACGCCGCGTACTTCATGTTCAAGCCGCAGGACCGATGCTTAGGCGTATGGATCCCGCTTGACCCCGTGAACGAAGAGAACGGATCCCTCTCGATTGTTCCGCGCTCCCATGAACTCGAAGTCCAAGACCACCTTGTTAAGGACGGCATTAACTTCGGAGCCCTCGCCGCAAGCGGAATCGAAAACAACCCCGAGTTCCATGAGAAGGCGATCACGCTCACGATGGAACCCGGTGAGTGCCTGCTCTTTAACACGCGTTTGCTTCATCGCAGCGGCGGGAACCGAACGCAAAGCCATCGTCGCGTCATCACGCTGCACATGGCGAGCACCACATGCGAAATGACGGGACCCGGGCTCAGTGAGTACGCTTTCAACCACGTTCGTGGTCAACTGCATGAAGGGTGCTTGCAACCCGTCGAATCGCCGACCCTCAAACTCGAAAACAGGTTGCTCGAAGAGCGATTCAGTCCAACGAGCAAGTCGTCTACCGAAGACAAGTCCGAGCGCAGTATCGACTAACTTTCGACTTCCGCCATCAAAGCCTCACGCTCGTATTCACGAAGCGATGCGAACCTAGCGAAGCCGCCTTCAAGAGTGTCTCGATTCGAAAGACAACTGATCATGCAGCTCTGCTCGAACCAGCCGATCCAGGTCGTCAAAGCCTCGAGCGGGTTGGCTGCGCCAGGAACGAACTGCAGGGGATCGAAGGAGTCGCTTCGGAATCGAATCAGTTTCATTGGCTCCGATAGCCCCGCTGTCCAGTTCAGCACGAAGTCAAGCAGCAAGACCGGACGCGGCCCAAGACCGTCGACCGCGGCAACCGAGATCGCTTGGATTCTAGACAGCGGCAGTTTCGACTTCCCGCGGCCCCTCGCGTCGATTGCGATCCATTCCGCGGAGGCTTGAATCGGGACGGCTTCAATCGCTTTCAGTCCGCGTAGCTGCAAGACTCGCGGCGCTTGGTCTTCTACAGCAATGGCGCCACTGCCCCCACCAAAGGCGCTCTCAGTGCGTCCTGTCGGAGGCATGGAAGGTGTGGCGGGTACATCGAAGGTATAGGATGTGTGGAAGAACGCGGTCCGCTGATCGGACACCGGTGCTAAAGCATCGGCAACGCCTCTCGTAGCGATCGGGCTGGTCAGCTCATCAGTCGCGTCGATTAGCGGCGTGAAGTCGGAAAAGGTCTCGTCAGCGCGAAGATCCACGAGATCGGGCTCCTTTGATCCCAGAGCAAAGTCACAGCCCAGATCCGGCGTTTCGAGATCCCCTAGTTCATTCAGATCTCCTTCGAGATCTTCATATTTAAGCGACGAGCCTGGGTCAGGGGGCGCATCTTGATTGAGGCTCGCAGGGTCATTTCGCTGGGACGACATGTCGCCGTTCGCGGGTGCCTCATCCCGCGCGTCGACGGCCAACGGTTCCATCGAGAGAGCCCCTGCGTCGAGCGCTTGATCCGCCAGTGCCGCTTTATTCGGAGCGCTCGCGCCTAGCGGCGAATCCGGAAATTCCTGATCGAGGTCAAGCGGGAAGGAAGTCGTCTCAATTGTCTGATGCTCCGCGTTCACGCCTCGATCCCACTCAGAGCGAGAGTTTGCAGGAACCTTAAGACTAGCCATAGGCATGGCCGCATCCGACACTGCAACGATCAGCTCGAGCTCCGCCCGAATCTTCGATTCTAGACCAGAATCTGCCAAGGCGAACATCGCCGCTCTTCGCGTTAGGCCTTCATCAAGATCCCGAGCGAGATGAACGACGCGAATCGCATGTGCGGAAGACGCACCCGCTTCGAGTGCACTACGCATAGAGAAGAGTGCCTGTTCTGCATACCCCGATTCAAGTAGTGCCTCGGACAAGCGAACCAAAGCCGTCGGCTCGAGTCCAGGTTTGCATTCCTTGCAAGCGAGGGGCAACCAGTAGTCGACGGCGCGCGTGAACTCGCCCTTATGCAGAGCAATGCGAAGCGAGGGAAGAATTGCACTTGCAGCAGCTTCTGGTTGCGCCACTTCCACCGCGATATCAAAGAATGCTTCGCTGACTGCTTGGTTGTCGGGCTCTTCGCGCCAAGCGGCTTGAATCAGATCAAAGGCCTGATTGAGATCTCCTTCGGATCGAAGACCTGCGGCCCGCACGATCACAGGGTGCGGGACAGAAGCGCTCGTATTCCGACTACGATCGCTAAACTTCGCTTCGACGTTCATCAAGCGAAGCGCACCAGCGCAAGCCGCTCCGAGTCCGATTGCGGCAATTAAGGTGGCCCACGGAACCGATCCCAGATCATCGATCCAAAAGTTCCGAACTACAAAGGCTTCAAGTGCCAACCAACCAGGTAGTAGAATCCATCCCGGAAGCACGAAATAGCCACCAAGACCACGGATGAAGTAGGCTCCTAAAAGTGCGCCAGAAAGGCCACCGGCCCCGATCCAGGGAACACCCGAAGACCCGTCTAGCAATCGATAGGCTTGTGCCGTTGCGGGAATACTCGCAATTACGAAACTGGCAAAAACCGGAGATCCCCATGATCGTTCTAAGGGCGCACCGACCAACAACAGCACGAGGCATGACAGAATGACGCCTGCAAATGCTTGATGGATGAATGCATGGGTAACGTAGTCGCGAGTTTCGGTTTGTGCGTCAAGCACGCCGAAGCGCCAGGAGGGGTCCGAGGTAAGACGCGCTTCGTATGCGCCTTCGACCAAAACATCGAGTCTCGCCTGCGAACGAGCGAGCGGTCTCGACGGAAGCTCTATTCTGCGCGATGCAGAATCGGAAGCCTCTTCGGTCTCCCGCAATTCCGCGACCCAAACCGCGTCGAGCAGAAATTCGCCGAGCGGATCGACATCAAGCCCGGGATTGCGTACAAAATAATCGCGCGCTTCTTCCCGCGCATTTTCGAAACGAGCGGCCGCAGCATCCTGGTCCGACAACTCGGACAAGATGAACGGCACCGCGGCGATCGCAGTCGCGAAGAGCAGACTCACGATCGGCGTTTTTTGCAGCCAACCCAATATGCCCACCTCCCACTACATTCCGAATCGCACGCGGACCTTCGCCCTGTTGCCAAAAGCTCCCCTGCTCAACGGATAAATGGGGGACTTTCCTTAGTCCCAATCCGTGTGTCGGGTCACCGCAGCCGGCGTGCGCCCCTCGCCGCCGGACGAGACCTGCACATTTGCCGAAATGTTGCGTCGTTATTGCAGCGCTCCGTACTCTTGGTCCTCGTGCTGTGCCTTGGTTGCGACCAGGATGGGCCGCCCGTCACAGACGAGAACCTGAGCATCTCGGATGAAACCCCGATTCTACCTGGCGTTCCTTGGTTCGAGCTCCCCGGCGACTGGTCCGAGCAACACCCGCTCGTGTCCCCTAACGCGAAGTTAGAGAGCCATTGGATGGCGATGGCAGAAAAGCTCATGCCTCTCCATGCTGGAGATGGCGGGGGACGTGCTTGGCTGAAATCCGTTCGCAGTATTCCGTTGAGGGAACTCGAATGGAGTCACGAGCCGCCCACAAATGAGCGTGCCCCGCAACAAAAACGCCCGGCACTCGCCAATGAGCGCGCCCCGCAACAAAAACGCCCGGCACTCGCCGTCGGTAGTCGCCATCAGTTCGAGGTTATTTTCGAAGTTGGTCCAGAAGGCATCCAGGAAGGCGGGCTGCTTTTTCTGAGCGCAGAACCATTTTGGGAATGGAGCAAAGCGCAGGCCACACGTCAGGCTGCGGACGGCTTTACAACCGCTCGGCTGCTTTCGAATGGGGCGGAGCTCTTGCCCTTGGATGTCGGTGCTGGCTTCGAAGTACGGGGCGGTGACCTTCTGCCTGGCGAGCGAATCGAGTTCATCTACGGGGCGGGAGAAACCGGGGCGCGCGTCGATCGATACGCCGAGCGAAATGCGGAAATCCTGATTGCAGTCGACGCGGACGGAGACGGAATGCGAGGATGGATCGACGACACACCGCGACTCGACATCATTGCTCGCTCAGGATCGCGCCTAGTCGCCTTCGGGCCGGCCGAAATCGCTCCGAACCAACCCTTCGAGATTTCCGTATCCATCACCGATACTCTCGGGAATCGCGCGGCTTGGCCTAACAAGTTTCGCGAAGCCGGGAATCTTGACGACTCGGGGGCGGAGTTCGAGCTCGTTGTGCTCGACCAATCGACATTAGGCCTGCAACAGTCAAAGACATTCATCATTCCGCCCGCTTCCATAGAGTTGCCATGGATCCTTCGCTGCCATCCTTCACCTGGCACGGGCACGCTCCGCCTGCAGATGCGTGGTCGCGGCGTCCTCGAAGGGCTCGCAAGCGATCTGCCACCAATCGTCGTCCGCGAATCCGACACACGGCTAGTATGGGGCGACCTTCATGGCCACACGACCCTCTCCGACGGAACGGGAACTCCTGAGGACTACCTCGCCTACGCTCGCGATGTTGCACGACTTGATGTCATTGCCCTCACGGATCATGACCATTGGGGGCCGCGACCACTCGACGATGATCCATTAGCCGTATCCGAACTCTTCGAAATAATTGATGACGCAGAACGGGCCGGTCGCTTCGTCACGCTGCCCGGCTACGAATGGACGAATTGGATTCATGGACATCGTCACGTCCTCTATTTCGATGAGGCGGATGACGAAACCGCATCACGAAAAATTTTCTCTGCACTCGATCCCGAAACCGATCGCCCCGATGAGCTCTGGAGCGCGTTGCGCGGACGCCGAGCCCTCACCTTCGCGCATCACTCGGCCGGCGAGCCCGTCGCAGTCAATTGGGCATACGCTCCTGATCCCGAACTCGAGCCGATCACCGAGATCGCGTCCGTGCACGGCCAGAGTGAATCTGCCTATGTGAAGGGCGCCGTGCGGGGCGGGATCCCGGGGTACTTCGTCCTCGACACGCTTATGCAGGGGTACCGCTTCGGATTCATAGGAAGCGGGGATTCCCATGATGGGCATCCAGGGCTCGCTCATTTAGCAGCGGGGCAAGGCGGACTCGCAGGAATTTTCACCACGGAGCTCGACCGCGCGAATATTCTGAGCGCGCTCCGTAAGCGGCAGACGTTCGCGACGAATGGAATTCGTCCGTGGCTTGAGGTGTTTATCGACGGCTCACGAATGGGGCAAACAATCGTCGAACCGGAGCGCGAAAGCAGCCAACGAATTCGCATCAGCTACGAAGCAACCGCCCCGCTTGAGCGTATCGAAATAGTCCGCTCGGGCCGAGTTGCGACCGTACTCATTCCCGAGGAAGATGCCTTAAGCCTAACGATTGAACGCGAAATCCCGTCTCTCTCAGCCGGTGACTTTCACTACGTCCGGTTTGTAGAACGCGGCGGTGGGATGGCTTGGTCGAGCCCAATCTACGTCGATCCACGCTAGTCGGAACGAACCAGATCGGAGCGCGAAAGCACTACTGCAGCTAGAAGCGGCTAGAGTCGGAAGCGACCGATCTCTTGCTCGAGTCTCTGCGCAAGATCGGGCAGATCGGCCACGATTGCGGCCGCTGGGCCCGCGAGACCTATGGCAGTTAAGCGGCGATTAAGGGACGGATCAGTCGCGGGAAAACCTCCGAGCTAGAAGTCCGCTTGGCCCGGCGTTCGCGGGAATGGAATGACATCGCGGATATTGGCCATTCCAGTCATAAACTGCACGATTCGCTCGAAGCCAAGACCGAAGCCCGCATGGGGGACGCTTCCGTAGCGACGAAGATCGAGATACCACCAGTAGTCATCGGGCTCGAGTCCTTGGCCGCGAATCGTTGACTCGAGCACATCGAGCCGATGCTCCCTTTGAGAGCCGCCAATAATTTCTCCGACTCCACCGACTAACACATCCATCGCGGCGACCGTCTGCTCGTCGTCGTTTTGGTACATGTAGAAGGCTTTGATGTCCTTCGGCCAATCCGTCACGATCACTGGGCAGCCTGCGTGCTTCTCCGTAAGCCAGCGCTCGTGTTCACTCTGCAAGTCGAGACCAAAGCCGACGGGAAACTCGAAGGGTTCGCCGGACGCCTCCAAGATCGAGACAGCCTCGCGATAGGGGATTCGCTCGAAAGGCTTTTCGATCACGGTGTTCATCCGGTTGATCGCTTCCGATTCTATGCGCTTAGCAAAGAACGCCATGTCGTCTTCGCAGCGATCGAGAACCTTCGCAAAGACGAATTTAAGGAAGCGCTCGGAAAGATCTGCAAGATCGTTCAAGTCATAGAAGGCCGCTTCGGGCTCAACCATCCAGAACTCGGCAAGATGGCGCGCAGTATTTGAATTTTCTGCGCGAAAAGTCGGACCAAAGCTATAGACGCGTGAAAGCGCGAGGGCACCGATCTCGGCTTCGAGTTGGCCAGAGACGGTCAGGAAAGTGGGACGCCCAAAGAAATCCTGTGCGTCGTCGATGGCACCCTTCTCGTCCCGAGGCGGGTCACCTATCGGCAAAGTCGTCACGCGAAACATTTCGCCCGCGCCCTCTGCGTCGGAGGCTGTCACGATAGGCGTATGGAGGTAGAAGAAATCTTCCTGCTGAAAAAACTCATGGATCGCCATCGAAGCGGCGTTCCGCACTCGCAGCACAGCCCCGATCGTATTCGTTCGCGGCCGCAGATGGGCGATTGTGCGAAGAAACTCGAAACTGTGCCGCTTCTTCTGGAGCGGATAGTCCTCCCCGGCCTCCCCTACGAGCTCAACGACGGTCGCGTGAAACTCAAAGCGCTGGCCTTTTCCCGGGGATTCGACAACAGCTCCGCGTGCCTCAACTGAACATCCCGTCGACAGCTGCCGAACAACGTCTTCGTAGCCCTCGGTGTCCGGATTCGCGACGACCTGCATTCCGTCCATACACGAGCCATCGGAGACATCCAGAAAGGAAACGCCCTTTCCGTGCCGGACTGTGCGCAGCCAGCCGCGCACGACGCCCTCTCCGCCTGCAGTTTCTCGTCCCAACATCCTTCGAATCGATTCAGCCATCGATATCACCCCCGACCGGAAGAGTACCCGGGAAGCCGGGTGGACCGCTATCGTGCTCACCCAAGACTCGCTTTTTAAGTTAGGAGCCCCCGGTGGGCACGACTCGTGCTGTGAAAAATCGACTATGACAATTAACTGGTTCCCCGGTCATATGAATCGCGCACGGCGCGAAATCGCTTCGGCGATTACAAAAAGCGACGTCGTCGTTGAACTCGTCGATGCCCGATTGCCCCGATCGAGTCGAAACCCTCTGCTCGGACAACTCGCCGAGGGCAAACCTGTTCTAACGCTCTTCACAAAGTCGGATCTAGCGGATGAATCTGTGACCCAGGAATGGCTCGACGCTTGGGACGGACCGCGCCCCCTCGATCTAGTCATGACAGATCAACGCAGCGTGAAGCGGATTCCCGCGAGGTGCCGAGAACTCGCACCGAATCGCGGCGGCCCGGGTCGAACGCTAAAGATTCACATCGTCGGCATCCCGAACGTCGGCAAATCGACGCTG
>Ga0115569_10001928_pt1 | contig 15877 bp, 10 predicted proteins | sample COGITO_mtgs_1205_2_FD_87295 | JGI IMG/M metagenome (GOLD analysis project Ga0115569, IMG submission 87295) | Pelagic marine microbial communities from North Sea - COGITO_mtgs_120503 | ecosystem: Environmental > Aquatic > Marine > Epipelagic | place: Germany:Helgoland, sampling site Kabeltonne... | reverse complement strand
CCGAAAAATAATGATAGGCCCAGCAGAAGAAATTCATCTCTTGTAGTGGCTGCATTGACAAAGTGTTGACCCATGCCCGGAACCTGAAAGATCGTTTCCACAATAAACGATCCGCTTATTAAAGCAGCAAAAGCGGGACCAAGGTAAGCGACTGCAGGGAGGAGCCCACCACGTAGAGTGTGTTTAAGAATAACTTGAATAGGTGATACTCCTTTGGCACGAGCCGTTCGAACAAAATCCTGGGATAGGACTTCAAGGATTCCCCCTCGGGTCAGTCGGGCCAAATAAGCGGCAGAAACCAAACCCAGTGTAAAGGAAGGAAGAAGGATATCCTCTAGGTTTCCCCAGCCCGCAACTTTGAGTCCCGGTATATGAGCGGCGACATAGATCTGCAGTAGCGGGCCTATCGTGAAAGAAGGAATACATATACCCACCATGGCCACGGTCATACAGGCCCAATCTATCCAACTATTTTTCCGAACGGCAGAAAGAATTCCAATGGGCACTCCTATTCCAATTGCGAATCCCAATGCACAAAGTCCCAGGATAAGAGAATTCGGAAAAGATTGGGTTATAATATCGATCACCGGTCTTCCTTTACTGGTCGAAATTCCAAAAGAACCCTCGGTTATAATATTTTTTGGATAAGCCAGGTATTGTTCCCAGATAGGTTTATCCAAGCCATATAGTTTACGTATATTCGCTTTGGTCTCTGCTGAGATATTTTTTTCAGAAGTGAAGGGTTCCCCGGGCATAGCCTTGGCGAGAAAAAAAGTGATGGTGTAAAGGGCAAATAAAACAAGCACCCCTTGTAGTAAACGATCGATGAGAAAGCGTGGCACTCTATCAGTCCTTCCTGTTTTTTGAACCCGGTTCCAAGCGGAGAAACTTATACGGGTGGTTATCGAGGAGAAGTGGATTCCAACCCTTAACATCGGGGTGGAGGAGATAATTACGGGTATACCAGTAAACCGGGAGAATAGGGCGTTCCTTAAGAAAAAGGGATTCTGCTTCAGCGAGCAATTCATAGCGCGTGGTAGCTTCTCCGGTTTGAGCGGCCATACCAAGAATTTTCTCAAATTCTTCGTTGTGCCAACCGGTGCGGTTGTTGCCGACACCTTTCATCCACATATCAAGAAAGGTAAGGGGGTCCATATAATCTCCAATCCAACCGCCTGCTGCCATGTCATAATCCTTATCAAACATTGCAGTGATGTAGGATGTCCATTCCATTTGTTTGATCTTAATCGTAGCTCCGAGGTGTTCTTTCCACATCGCCTGTAGTGCTTCTGCGGTTACTTTGGAGGATTCTTTATCAGTCGTTAAAAATTCAATATCTGGGAGTCCCTTACCTCCTGGATACCCGGCATCGGCAAGCAATTTACGGGCAAGTTCAGGGTTAAAGGTTACGACATCGGATGCGGGATAATTGCCAAATGGAGGGACCAGTCCGCTTGCAGGCTTCTGCCCGCCTTTTAATACATTATCGATTAAGGATTTCTGATTCAGTGCGTAGGAGAAAGCAAGGCGTACACGAGGATCGGTAAAGGGTTCATTGGACACATTAGTACGAATAAAATAAGTGCCAAGGTAGAGCTCGCTCCGCACATGTTCAGGATATTTTTGCCGGGAATATTCAATAAGTTCTGACGCAATGGTGTAAGTCACATGCATTTGTCCGTCAAAATACATTCGGTCCTCGGTGTAAAGATTACCAATAGGTAAAAAGCGAATACCATTTATGCCCACATTTTCTTTGTCCCAATAATTTGGGTTACGGCTCACTTCAATGTGATCGTTGAAGCGCCATGATTGTAACACAAAGGCACCATTACCAACAAGGTTTTCAGGCTTGGTCCATTTTGTAAAACGTTCGCCGATATTGCCATGCTGTAAAACGACATGTTTGGGAACAGGGTACCAGGTATAATGTTTGGTAATCTCGGGTAAAAAAGGGATTGGTGAATTGAGCTTCACTTTTAGGGTATGTTTGTCAGGAGCTGTGGCACCAAATTCAATAAGTTCCCATAGGTCTTTCAATTCATTTACTTTTAGGTCTCCCCGGTTTGTTTTTTCAAAAGTTAGGTTTTTTAAAATAAGAGAGCGTCGAATCTGAGTTGAGAGATCAGAGGGCCATTTGAAAAGCGATGGTTTATCCAGAAGTTTTTCGAGTTCAGTCAGGTTTAATTTGTCCAGACCGATAAAATTAAAAGAACCCTCCTCCGCTTTTTCATTGGGACCAAAGTCTACCTTCTTAAGGGAATCCCACCATTTTTCGGTAAAATTGGAGTCTGAGCGAAAAAGCAGGTAGGAACGCTGAGACTTATGGTAGAATTCAGCATCCTTTATGTAATACAGCATAAAAGAATAATCTGAAGCTAAAGCAGGTGTGAGAAGCCTACGAAACGAGAAAAGAAAGTCATCCGCGGTCAGGGCTTCTCCATCAGACCATTTAGCATTTTTACGAAGTTCAAAGACCCATTCATCTGGTCGTTTCGGATTCACGGGGTACCATTTCTCTGCGACCCCGGGAACCGCAATTCCGTCTTTGGATGGATGGGCTTCGACCAACCCTTCGAAAAGGGAACGAATGACATTGCTTTCAAGAACACCGCTCACGATATGGGGGTCAAGTCCCTTTGGTTCTCCACTGTTGCCCATAATGAGTATCCCGTCACGGGATGCGTCATCCACACTGCTTGTTTCTCCGCATGAAATTATCAGCAGAGAAAAGAAAACCACCAGGAAACAATTTCCAATGCTAGGTAAAAGTGCTAAGCTGTAATTTGCTTTTTTGATCCCTAAAAAAGGGACGAGCACTTGCTACTTGGCAAGCAAAAGAATTCGCTAAATTGAAAAGAGCCAAGATTTGACTTTGCCCCGTCTGTAAGAAATCGCTAGGTAAGAAATCCGTTACATGCGAGATTATTTTATTAGAAGACTTATATTGATTCCTCCAACTCTTCTTGGAATTAGCATCATGGTCTTTGCAATTACCCGACTGGCCCCTGGTGGCCCGCTTGAGCAGGCAATGATGCAAATGCAGCAGGTTTCTGAAGAGGGGGGCGGAGGTTTAAGTTCTGGTTCAGATCAGGCTTTATCTGAGGATCAACTTGAACAGATGAAGCGATTGTACGGTTTTGATAAACCCCATTGGGAAGCTTATTTAATCTGGCTTGGCGTTTTGCCCCGCGAAACTGAATTTCGGCAAATACGGTTTCTTGATAATGAACTTCAATTAGCGGAGAGGGTAAGCCTGCCTAGTTTCAGCTTGGTCGAGTTGGATTGGAACGGTGATGGATACCTTCAACGCCAGGAAGTGCCAGAGCATCTAAATAAATACATTGATTTCTCTCGTTTTGATCATAATCAGGATGGAGAGATTGATGCAGTAGAAGCGGACACTCCGGCAGCACGGATAGAAGGAGTCCGAGAGAAAATTGTTCTACAACGCGACGGACAGGGTGGAGTAAGGTTGGAAAACGATTTGGACTTATTGGGAAATTGGAAGGTTCGTATGAAAGAAAGGGATCCCGATAGCCCAAATAGAATTCCTGTAGCTGAACTCTTCATGACTCGATATGAGGGGGTTTTGCAGGGGAATTTTGGACAGTCAACCCGATATGGAGAACCGGTTCTCTCAGTGATTACCGAACGTTTGCCTGTATCCACTTACTTTGGTCTGCTTACCTTTTTAATCACCTATATTGTATGTATCCCTTTGGGTATCTTTAAAGCCGTTCGACATAACACATTATCTGATGATATTTCTTCCATACTTATCTTTGTCGGATATGCTGTACCAGGGTATGCACTGGGTTCGCTGTTGCTTTTGTTTTTCTCAGTTAAGCTCGACTGGTTGCCCATGGGAGGATTAACCAGCAGTGGATTTGATGAACTTTCCGCCTGGGAACAGGTTAAGGACTTGGCCATCCATACTTTTCAGCCTCTATGTTGTTATTTGATTGGTGGATTTGCATTTGTAACCATGTTGATGAAAAACCATTTGATGGATAATTTGGCTTCGGATTATGTACGCACCGCAATGGCAAAAGGGGTTTCCTTTGGTGTAGCAGTGCGCAAGCACGCACTGCGTAATTCGTTGGTTCCGTTAGCAACCAATGTGGGTCATCAGGTAACTCTCTTTGTTACCGGATCATTTCTGATTGAGACGATTTTTGATATCGATGGCTTTGGACTGCTTGGTTTTAATTCAGTCATTGACCGGGATTATCCCGTTGTGATGGGCGTTCTTACGCTTTCCGCTACATTAATGCTGATCGGCAATGTGCTTTCCGATGCTCTCGTTGCCCTGGTGGACCCAAGGGTACGGTTTGAATAAAAATGATTAAGCTTAATCCACTAACCCTCAAAAAACTGCGTCGATTTCGTTCGATTAAAAGAGGGTATTGGTCTTTCGTTATTCTGCTTTTCCTATATGTTTTCAGTTTAGCAGGTGAGCTTTTTGTCAATAAACGGGCCTTGCTTGTTTCCTACCAAGGTGCCCTTTATTTTCCCACTTATGGCGAACAGATAAGCGGAAAGGAATTTGGATTGGATTATGATTACGAGGTTGATTATCGATCCTTACAAAAAAAATTCCAACATGAGGAACTCGGTGATTGGGTAATTATGCCAATCGTACCTTTTGATCCCTACGAAATGGACTATGCAAATGAAGGCTCCACCGGTTTTTCTCCGCCCAATTGGAAAACTGGACATTTTTGCGGAACTGATAAAACCGAACGTGATGTTTTTGCCCGCCTGCTTTACGGATTCCGTATCGCAATGACTTTTTCCCTCGGTTACCTTTTTCTGACCTACCTAATTGCAATTGGAGCCGGCAGTGTAATGGGGTATTTTGGTGGTAAGACTGATATGATTGGATTACGCCTGGTTGAAATTTGGGCAAATGTTCCTTTTTTATATATGGTGATTATCTTGGTTTCAGTAATGCCGGGTTGGTGGGGAGTTGGTTGGCAGGTATCCTCACTATTGTTCATCATGGTCCTTTTTTCATGGACGGGAATGACATACTATATTCGGGCAGCAGTGTATAAAGAAAAAGCCCGTGATTATGTTTCCGCCGCCAAAGTAATTGGAGTCGGTCCTGCACGAATTATTTTTCGTCATTTACTGCCAAATGTAATTTCTACTCTCGTAACTTTTGCTCCTTTTACTATTGCCGCAGCTATTTCTTCGATTACAGCACTTGATTTTTTAGGTTATGGCTTACCCCCACCCACACCGAGTTGGGGTGAACTGCTCAAGCAGGCAGTAGGGAATCTCAAGACAGCTCCATGGATCGTCATTTCCACAGTCTCAGCACTTGTTTTAACCCTCACACTGGTTACTTTTGTGGGGGAAGCAGTCAGGGAAGCTTTTGATCCAAAAAAATTCTCCACTTATGAATGATATGAAAAAAATAAAATTCTTTGTTTCTCCATTGGTTGCCAGTATCACGCTTTTTTTTCTGGGGTGTGAAGAACCAAAATTAAAACAACCCCGTGAAACCAAACCCGATCAATCACAAGAGCCTTCCAATAGTTCTGGTAAAGTAGACCGTGAATTTACCCGTGAGCTTGCCCGCGAATTTGCAGCGGAATTTGTGAAGGAATTTGCCAAACAAATTAATCACAAGGGGATCAGTTTAGATGCCAATCAATCTACGGGTGCATTCAAAAATTCAGTTTCGAAAACAGGCCTAGTTGATGCTAGCGGTAAGCCCCATCCTCTATTAAGCCATTGTTCTGAGGATGTTCTTGAATTTTACCAAAAGAATGTGGATTGCTTTTCTATTTTATCACCCGAGGAGATTCCAAATGATTTAGAGTGGCAGGACGGCTCGAGCGAAAAAGAATTTTCTTCCCCCAATGCCAAGAGGGGAGGGACCTTTCATGCTTATATGCGTGATTTTCCACGAACTCTCAGAACGATAGGCCCAGATGCAAATGGTGGATTCCGCAGTTATCTTTTGGATAATAATGTGATCGGGTTAACGCATGCCCATCCCAATTCTGATGGATATTACCCCGGCACTGCAAATGAATGGGCGGTTGGGAATGATGGACGAACCGTTTATTTTCGTCTCGATTCCAATGCCCGTTTTAGTGATGGCAAACGGGTAAGGGCTTCGGATTATTTTTTCTTTTTTTACTTCATGAGAAGCAAGCACATACAGGCACCCTGGTATAACGATTTTTACGGCAAGGATAAGTTTCAAAAAGTTACTTTATATGATGAACAGACACTTTCGATTACATTCTACAAAGCAAAACCAGATGTGGTGGAAAGGGTTTCCATTCGTCCCAAACCAGAACATTTTTATTCAGAGTTGGGGGGAGAGTATTTAACCAAATACCAGTGGCAACCAGAGCCAACAACTGGTGCATATGTGGCATTACCCGAAAATGTGGACAAAGGGAAATCGGTTACCTTGGTAAGGCAGAACAACTGGTGGGCTAATGATAAGCGGTTTTTTCGTAATCGTTTCAATCCCGACCAGGTCAAGGTCAGCGTGATTCGGGATAATGATAAAGCATTTGAAATTTTTCTTAAGGGACAGATAGATGCTTTTGGATTAGCTAAGACCGAATTCTGGTACGAAAAATTAGCAAATGATCATTCTTTGGTGAAAAATGGATACCTGACCAAAGTTACTTTTTTTAACCAAGCCCCTCCTCCCAGTTATGCCCTCAGAATAAATTCCCAAAAGGCCCCTCTTGATAATCTTGATATTCGCGTAGGCTTTCATCACGCAATGAATTTTGAACTCGTGCTTGAAAGAATATTTCGTGGAGATTTTGTTCGTATGAATACGGTGGCGGATGGTTTTGGCGAAAGATCGCACCCGACCTTGAAGGCACGTGAATTTTCGGTAGATAAAGCCGTGGAAAGTTTTGCCAGAGCCGGGTATTCGAAAAGAGGAAAAGATGGAATTCTGATAAATGAAAGGGGAGAAAAACTTTCCATTGAAATAATGACTGGATATAAACATTTTGAAGATGTTCTGGTCGTACTGAAGGAAGAAGCCAAAAAAGCTGGATTAGAAATTAAGCTAAAAGTACTTGAGCAAACCGCAGCCTGGAAAATGGCAAATGAAAAAAATCATCAGGTCATCTTTTCCGCGTTCGGTACTTTTGTGGAGCTTTTTCCCAGGTTTTGGGAACCTTTTCATTCTGATAATGCGTACCAGGAAAAAGGTGATTTAAAGTACCTAGAAAATGGAGATTTAAAACCAGGTCTTACCACCAAGACGAGTACCAATAATTTCACTCAAACTGCGGTTCGTGAATTAGACCATTTGATTAATCAATACCGAGAAGAAGAGGACCTCTTACAGATAACCAAAATGGCTCACCGCTTAAGTAAAATAATTCATGATCATGCTGTCTGGGTGCCAGCCTGGAAAAACCCCTGGCTTCGTGTGGGGCATTGGAGCTGGCTTCAGTTTCCTGATGACTGGGGGCCCAAAGAATCAACAGATTACGAGGAATTTCAGGTTTTTTGGATTGATACTCAAGAGAAGAAAAAAATCCTCAATGCAATGGAAAAAGGGGAACCCGTTTCTTCACAGCCCACCGTTCGTGAATACAAAAAGTATGAGTCAAAATAAAAAGGGGCTCAAATCCTTATGAACGACGAAGCCAAGACCGATGCATTATTGGAAGTTAAAGAGCTTTCTGTCTCTTTTGCCACCGATGAGGGGGAAGTGGATGCATTGGACGCGGTCAATTTTGATGTTAAGCATGGACAAACCCTTGGGCTCGTTGGGGAATCGGGTTGCGGAAAAAGTGTTACCGCTCTTTCGGTTATGCGACTCTTGCCCCGACCAATTGGTAAAATAACCGGGGGAAGAATTCATTTTAGTGGAATGGATTTATTAAAACTAACCCCCGATGAAATGAGGCAGATTAGGGGTAATGAAATTGGGATGATTTTTCAGGAACCAATGAATGCACTAAATCCAGTCAGAACGATTGGGGATCAGATAAGTGAATCCTTTCTTCTCCATCAGAATATTACTCCCAAAGAAGCATGGGAGAAATCAATTGATATGCTGGAGGACGTTGGGATTCCTGCACCGGAAAACCGGGTCTTTGAATATCCTCATCAGTTATCGGGTGGAATGAGGCAGCGTATCGTGATCGCTATTGCATTGGCTTGTAAGCCAAAACTTGTAATCGCTGATGAACCAACTACCGCATTGGATGTGACTGTGCAGTCACAAATTCTCGATCTTCTGCAAAGCATGAAAGAAAGACTCGGATCCTCTGTTCTTTTGATTACTCATGACTTAGGTGTTATAGCCGAAACCTGTGATGAAGTTTGCGTTATGTACGCGGGTAGGGTGGTTGAGCGAGCTTCCACTGTTGATCTTTTTGCCAACCCGATACACGCCTATACACGCGGGCTACTTTCATCTATTCCCCGGCTTGACGGGATTCCCAAAACTGTGCTTTCAACAATTGACGGAATGGTGCCCAGTCTTTCTGAACTTAATAAGGGCTGTCGTTTCGCTCCGAGAAGCGGGCTAGAGCATTCGGATGAACAGCTTGCCCTGAGACCTCCCTTTACTGAAGTAAATCCAGGCCATTGGGTGGAGGCTTGTCCAGTATGCACAACACTATGACCGACCGGGAAAAATTGTTAGAAATAGAAGACCTTCGAGTTCATTTCCCGGTTAGGGGAGGGGTTTTTCGTAGAGCAGTGGGTGCCTGTAAGGCCGTGGACGGAGTAAGCCTGAGCTTGAAGAAAGGCCAGACCCTTGGCTTGGTTGGGGAATCAGGTTGCGGGAAATCCACCTTGGCGAAAGCGGTGGTTAAACTGGTCGAGCCAACCAGTGGATCGATTAGATTTAAGAATCAGAAGGTTACCCAAAGCGAAGATCAGATTAATTTTCGAAAATCCGTTCAGATGGTTTTTCAGGATCCTGCGGAATCCTTAAATTCCCGAATGACTGTTGGGTCGATTATAGGTGAAGCCTTGGAAGTTCATAAAATCGGAGATAAAAGCGAGAGGCAGGGGCGGGTTGAACAATTACTTAAGCAGGTCGGTTTGTCCAAGAGTACGTCCCGGCGTTATCCTTTCGAATTTTCCGGCGGACAGCGGCAGAGGATTGGTATCGCACGAGCCTTGGCATTAAAGCCTGAACTTTTGGTGCTGGATGAACCGGTCTCCGCTCTGGATGTTTCTGTGCAAAGCCAGGTGTTAAACCTGCTTATGGATTTACAGACTGAACTTCAGTTGACTTATCTTTTAATCGCTCACGACTTGGCAGTGGTTAAGCATGTCTCAGATATAATAGCGGTTATGTATCTCGGTAAAATTGTCGAATTGGGCCCTGCTGAGGAATTATATTCGAACCCGATTCATGCTTACACCAAGGCTTTAATTTCTGCGATTCCTATTCCTGACCCATCCAGGAAAAGAAAAAAAGTCATTATTCCTGGTGAAGTTCCCTCTCCCATCAATCCACCAGCGGGATGTGCGTTTGGTCATCGGATTAACCATCCCCTTTACCAGGAAAGCATCGATGGAAAATTTCAGTTTATGGCAGTCGGCAGAGATCATTGGGTTCTTGAATGCCCATGTTGTGTGTAAAATTCATTCAGTGCGAAATTGCTTTTTTATAAAAAGCTTGCGAGACATAGTTTGAGTCTCTTTTATGAAATTTTCCCTTCAATTCTTAAAATGCCCCTAAGAAGACAATTAGATAAAAATTTTCATTCAGTGCCCTTATTTTTAATAATTACGGTGACTGCTCTTTTTTCCGTTTGTGCTTTTAGTCAAAGCCCGGCTGATATGCCTTTGAGGCAAGTCATTTCTGAAGCCCAGTCGTTGATCGGGCAGGGTGATTTTGCTGGTGCATCCCCACTACTTGATGAGTTAGAAGTTCGTTTTGAGGATGAGCAAGATCCTCAAGTGGAGAAAATTCTTCAGCAATTTGGATTTGTCCGTGGGGTTGGGTACCTCCAAAGCTTTGCTAAAACCGGTAACGAGGACTTTTTGGGTAAAGCCTCTGGTGCTTTTGGTTTTTTTGCCGAAAAGTTCCCTGACGATTCCAAGGCAGTTATGGCCTTGCAGAAAAGGACGGACTGTCTGCGTGCTTTGCACGACTGGAAGGAGGCAGCGCGTGTAATTGAGACATTACTTGACTCTACTAAGCCATACCGTAAACAAATTCTTAAGCGCTCCGAACTAATGAATCTGTATTTCGGGCGAGCTCAATGTTATCACATCGAGCAGGATTGGGTTAAAGGTGAACCTGCATTTCAGGAATTAAAAAAATATTCAGAATTAGCGAAGGATGAGGACCGTCTTGCTTATGCTGTCTCCTGTTTAACCGAAATGTATGTGCAGACGAAACGTATCGATGAAGTTTTCCCTTTGTTGCCCCTTCTTTCCGGAGATACCCCTGCCCGCTATGATCTTCGCTTAAATGTAAATTTAATGCAGGGTGCCGCCCAGTTATCAGAAAAAGACAGACATGTTGATGCCTCTCTATTTTATGCATTGACCATGACCACTGAAGAAATTGTCGCCTTTTACACTGAAAGACAAAAGCAGTTGCAGGCGGAACTTAGTCAATATGAGCAAGTGATTGCTTTACAGGGAAGGGTTATGCCTAAAAGACGTTTGGAAATCCTTAAGGAGAAGACAAACACGATCGCAATGAAGCTTACCAGTGCGAAGGGACATCTGAAACTAGCAGAGGATACCCCTTCTTTTACTACAACTCTCAGATGGAAAAAGGCAGATAATTTTCAGCTAACCAAAAGAGACTTTGAGTCATTTTGGGGATTCTATTGGCTCTTCAAGGATTTCCCTGAAAATGATATGGCGGAAAATTTTCTTTATGCAGCATTTGCATCATCGAACAGTGTAAAAGAACGGGAGAAATCAATCGAGCTTGGGGAAGAATACTTAGCCAGTGAAAAATGGACGAAATTTCGGGCGGATGTTACTTTCATTATGGCCAATGCTTATCGGCAGGAAGCCGAGAATTTAAAACAGGAGGCAGTCAGCCTACAAAATGAAATGGGTACGGTAGAAAGAGATCGTGCAGAAAAGGCATCTATCAAATCTGAAGAATATTACGATAGATTTTTTAGTATTTGTAATCAATTCATTGAAGTTATGCCTGAGCACAAATATGCCAAAGAATTTGTTGGTATGATGGGGGCAGTTTACTTTAAGGGTAAGAAGTTTGACCAACTTCTTGAAAAATTTGCTGGTTTTGAAAATGGTCAGATGAGTAAGGCAAAGGGGTATGTTAATCGTGAGGAATTTAAAAAAAGCCCTGCTATGCCAACCGCACATTACATGAGTGGATTAGCACTTTTAGCTACGGGCAAATTTAATGAGGCAAAACCTTTGCTTGGTGCGGTTGTTGGAGTAAATATTGAAGGTCTTTCAGTTGGCGAAAACACTTCAGAGGATCCCGAGTAAGATGTTTGGAGCTAGGATAATGCATTTTCGCTTTTTACTTTTAGTTTTAATTGCTTTTCTTTTTTCATGCGGAGGTGATGAAGGGGTGGTAGATGAAACCTCTGCTCAGGTTGATGAACCCAACACTCCAGTTCTTGATAAACCCGAGGTAGCAGAAGTGGAAGAGTTTGTGGAGGAGGAACCCGAAGAAATCCCTGATCCTAATGGAGTTTATCTGCCTCTGAGTGAGGAACAGAATGGTAAGCCTGTTTATTCAAATGGTAATGGTTTTTTCCTTTGGTTTAATGGTTCAATATGGAAAATAACCGATAAGATAGGAAGTGGAAAAGCAATCGCAACTGGACAGGAATCAATCAACGATAAATGGAGTGATGGTGGAAAAGCTCGGCATTATCCGCATGAAGAATATTCCAAGGATGCTCTTTTTCGTTTGGCTGTTGCATACCAGGGTTCTCAGGATAACGGGAATGCAATTCGTTTGTTTAATCAATTTGTGAAACAATTTCCAGAGGACAAAATGGTGCCTGAAGCTTATCTAAGTATGGGGGATCTATCAACAAGTGGATTACAGCCAGACGAGCAGCCTTCGGTTAATCAAATTAACCAAGCCCGTGAAAATTATTCATTTGTAAGGGAAAAAACACAGGATGTCAGGTTGATTACTGATGCTACCTTTAATGAAGGCGGATTAATTGAAAGAGTTGCTGAAAACCCAGAAGGTGTAGTTGAATACTACTTGTCTTTTGATAAAAATAAGGACGATCTTTTGCAGGCTCAGGAGTATGCTGCTATCGGAATAGAAAGCACTAAATCCTTTTCAGATTTCGATATGAATGAGGATAAGGCCATTGATTATGGAGAAATGTTCGATGTTGCAACTTGGGTGTTTTATTCCGGCATGGAAAAGCTGTTCAGGGAGTACTCTGAAAATAATGCGGGTAAAGATGGAGCCCGTACATCTGAAGCTACTGAGAAAATAGGCTTTGCTAGTGAAAAATTAGGCAACCCTGCCATGATGCTTAATCTTTACTACAAAGACATTGAGAATTACGGCAGCCAAAAGAATAATGTGGGGGTGGACGGTTTAATAGTTAAATATATAGATAAATTCCAGGAATATGATCTACTATATGGGCGTACCCTTGATCTTCTCGAAAAAATTCAGTCTCCCAGTGAAATTGTTTCCTTCACTTTCCGTGATAGAAGAGGCAGTGAAAAATCCATTACCGGTTCCGTAGAAGAAATCATTAAAGATAGAAATAAACTTCTTCCCTTCTTGGCAACATCCTATGCCGGTTTAGATCCTGATGTGCAATCCGATCTAGTTTCGATGAAAGGGGCAGTACTAACAAACCCCAAACATGCATCAAAATTTAAGGGTTATTTAAAAAAATACCAAGTCTTAAAGAAGTCATTCCCATCTGATTTATCTCCTCTGTCTGCCTTTACTAATTTGCTGGATAAGGCTAAATCAAGCGGGGAAAAGGCCCTGGAATTAAGAATGTTATCTGCTTTGGACTCCTTAGGTGAAAGGTCTGCATCAGCCTATACTCCTCAGCGTAGTGACTTCCCTCAGGCAAGTCCGGGTGTTCTCGTTTGGATGGCAAAAAAATTTATCGCTCAAAATTCTTCGGAAGATGCCATTGTTGCCATGAATATATTACTCGATCAATTTTCAGTTAATGGTGGAGATTTCATCTTTGATGCCCACTACATTATTGGCATGGCTAAGCAACAAAGTCGGGATTATCCTGAAGCAGTTGCAAGCTTTGCTTCTGCGCTAACTAATTCTTCATGGCATCCGAGTGCCAATGATGCACGCATTCGACAGGGTGAATCCATGCTCGAGGTTGGCAAGTCTTCGAGGGATGCCACCTACTTGGAAACTGCTGAGGAGCTACTATCTGAAGTCCGTGGCGACACAGAAGCGACCGTGGAACAGCGAGCTCAGTCATCTCATTTAATGGGGGAGTGCAAACGTGCTCTTAAGGATTATGCGGGTGCGGCTTATTACTTCAAATACACGACGTTAAATTTCCCCGCCTCTACCAAATGGGCACCCAAGTCGTTTGAACAAGCTATGAGTTGCTACGATCAGACTGGCGATTCAGAACAGAGAACCCAAATGGAAAAAGCTTTCGTTAATTGGCAGCGGAACTACTTGAAATGAATTGCGTTTTTAAATATCTCCTCCTGATCAATTTAGTCGTAATTGGGCAGGCAACTCTTCTCTCTCAGGCAAACCAAGATTATTTTAAGATCCATGCTGGTGCACTTCCAGTAACTATTTATGTAGGTAATGCTGGAAAACCTGGAAGTTTGCTTGGTGTTGATGGGCAAAAGGGAATTATTTATGCCCAAATGGAAGGAGCTGGAAGGATGCAGCTCGAACTTCGTGGCCTTGATAAGCAAAATATAAAAGGATTTGCAATGGCTTGGCCAGCTGATGCGATGAAAACCCTCAAATCGTTTTCAAACGAACAGTACAACGCTCAGTTAATTCCATCTTTGCGTCCGATTATGTACAAGGCAATGCTCTGCCTTGAAATTCCCCAGCAATACTTCGCCATTCATGATAATTGCTTGGTATATGTTAAGGCACTGATTGCTATGGAGCAATATAACGAGGCGTTTTATTTACTCTCGCGTATAAATCTTAACAAACTAGATGGTTTTGGTTACAGAGATTTTTCTGAGGCAGCACTTGATCTTGTGGGTAGAATGATACGGGCAAACCCAAAGTCAGCAAAGGTTGCCCGTGCACTGCTTCAGCGAATTACTATACGTGATAACAGTGCTGATCATGCATCTTATTTAAAATTAGCGGATTCTCTTCGTGCACAGGGATTGTTCAACGAGGCAATATCGGAATACGCGAGATTGGGACCCCTTGTCAAAAAAACCCCAGGAAGTCCATATGCAAAGATCGTTGATATATGGCCTATTTATTGTTACCTTAAACTTTACGAAACTTACGCCAAAGCCGCCATTAAGGACGCTCGCTACAGGGACTACGCAGGCAAGACATTTAATGCGGCTATGCAGTCTGTCAAAAAATTGGATGAAAATCCTCCTGCCCGTCAAACCAACGAATATTCCTTGTACAAATTAATTCGAGCATTAATGCGTGTTCAATACGCCAGACAATATGAGCAGGCGGGAAACCAACTAAAAGCAAACGATTTTTACAGGGAATCTGTTCTTGAGGTGACTGAAGGAATTGTAAGCGCTCGTGTCGGACTGGATTGGCTTCCGGAATCTCTGATGATGGCTGGTTCTGCCTATGAAAAATTAAAATTAAATAAATCAGCTGAAAATGTTTACAAGCAAATCACAAAATTCTACGAAGGTTCAAAATGGGCAACCGAAAGCCAAAAAAGACTCGAAGCTTTACCCGCATCCTAGAAAATCCTTTTCTTGACCCTTCAAAGCATAAAAGTAATTCTTATAAAAAATCAAAAATTCAAAATTATGAAATTAGGTTACACACGTAAACTTACCATTCTTGGAATACTCTTCGTCAGTTTGTCCCCAAGTTTTTTAGCGAATGTTGTTTATGCTCAGCAGAAAGGCTTTGGCACCGCACTCGTCGATAACTTGGGTCCATTCCTTGTTCCATTTATTATTCTTATTCTAGCGGGCTTTACCCTTATGATTTATAATGGTATAGCCATACGTAAAAAAGCTTTTGTCAAAGATGATGTTGTGCAACCTATCATGCAAGAACTACAGAATCTTAATGTTGAAGGTGCTATGGCACTTTGTGAACAGTATAAATTGCCTGTCACATCTGTTCTTAAAGGTGGACTTGCACGAATTCAAGACGATGAACTTGATATAGAGTCTATCGAGAAAGGATTGGAGGAAACCTCAGGTCTTGAATTGGCAAAGCCTTTTACATGGATTAACTTACTTAACACTGTAGGTTCAATTGCACCTATGGTTGGTCTGCTTGGAACAGTTACAGGTATGATTGGTGCGTTTCAGGTACTTCAATCATCCGGTATGGGGGGAGAATCAAGTCAGAAAATGGCGGGTAACATTGGTAGTGCTCTATGGACTACTGCTGCCGGACTGGTAGTTGCTATTCCGACCCTTATTTCATACTTCATTTATAAAACCAAGTTTGGGACAATCGTTGCTGAAGTGAACCGAGTGGCTGGAGAGATGGTTTTTACTCTTGTACGTGCTGCTCGAGGTGGCTTTGCTGAAGGGGAAGAAGCAGCAGAGGAGTACTACGAGGAAGAGGTTGCGCCCGCAGAAGGAATACCTGCTCCGGAAGCACCCCCTGCTCCACCCCCTGCCTGATTCTACCTTTAAAAGTTTGGTTTACTAGGAATTAAATGAGTAAATATAAACCGCCTGAGTCTAATGACTCCCCCGATCTTACACCGATGATCGATGTGGTTTTTCTTTTAATTGTTTT
>Ga0115569_10001919_pt1 | contig 15937 bp, 14 predicted proteins | sample COGITO_mtgs_1205_2_FD_87295 | JGI IMG/M metagenome (GOLD analysis project Ga0115569, IMG submission 87295) | Pelagic marine microbial communities from North Sea - COGITO_mtgs_120503 | ecosystem: Environmental > Aquatic > Marine > Epipelagic | place: Germany:Helgoland, sampling site Kabeltonne... | reverse complement strand
CTCTCTCTCTCTCTCTCTCTCTCTCTCTCTCTCTCTCTCTCTCTCTCTCTCTCTCTCTCCCTCATATATCACTCATTCACTCATTCATCCACAGACACTTCCTTATTAAAACATGATGTTGTTCATAGTATAGATTCGCGCAGACGGAACAATCTTGAAGCAGTCGTCGCCGTCCGAGGATCCGCTTGAATCCTCGTCTACAGCGGCATCGTCGTTCACCTCCACGACTCTCTTTTTCATCGTCGTCGCCTCTTCAGAAGGACACTTGGCGCACAAAGTCTCGTCGAAAATCCACTGTCCCCACTCGAACTTCTTCTTCCTCATTTTGATGCTTTCCGGCGTCCCGCCAACTTTTTCCCACACCAAGTAATCGTGGACGTTATCGAAACCGTTCTCGCGCGCGATTCGTATGACTTGGTGCGTCGGTGCCAACCCGGCTTTCTTCCTGCACGGTCCGCAGTTGCAGCAGTTATCGCACCCGTCTCCGCACGATTTGCGACATTTCGGGCACTCCCAGCACCCACTCGCGACGGCCAAATCGATATCCTCCCCGTGCCTGTTTCTCAAACACATCCCGCAAAACTGCACCGGCCTCGCCGCTTCGTTTTGGCACTCGTACCCGGTGCACTCCACGTGCGTTTCCACCGTCTTTTGACGACACCAGTGACAGGTCGTGCCTTTCTCCGAATCGTACACGCGACCTCCGACGGAATACACGCTTCGTCTGCACACTCTCGTCGCGCTTCTTTGCGACCGCTGCTGATTTTGTTGCTCCTTCCTCTTGCGATGCGCGTCCTCTTCCTCCTGCCCCAACAAAATGGACCGATCTTCGGCGTAATTGATCTTTCGCACGACTCGAGACGTTCGTCGGCGTTCGCTTTCCGGTATACACTCTTTCCGCTTTTGCTTCTGTGTATAATTTTGTTGTTGTTCGTATTATTAAAGAAGATATAACACACGCGTCAGTCAAAGCAAAGAGCGAGACAGAGACAGAAAGAAAGAACAAAAGAAAGAGACAGAAAGATGAGACGAATGCGAGGAAGTCCTCTCTCGTACCTTTCTCGGCGTCGGCGTCGCGACCGGTGGAAACATGCTGGAATGTTTCCCGATGAGATTTTCCAATCCCATCTCTTTCATCCGTTGTACATTTTTCGCGATTCTCGCTTCGCGTTCGAGCTCGAATTGCGACAAGGGCGTCGCGAAAGAGTTATTATTAATTGGGGAGGTTGGCGAGGATGAATTATTTGACATGGCGCGATTTTTAGTATTATTACTACACGCTTATTAGTAGTATTAGTTGTAGAGTGATGATGATGATGTGGAGAGCGTTCCCGTGGGTTTTTGGCGGGAAAATGTTTTCTGCTTTAGGGTTTCATTTGCTACCCTAAATGTATTGTGTCCGAATCAAGAAGGAAGGGAAAAACGTTCGTCGTAATATTCCACTGCTCTTTCAGTCTTCCAGAGCGCTCTTTGAGCCTTTCTCGGTTCTTTTCTCCCTGAGAACTACGGAGGAAAGACACTGCCAGCGAGCGACACAAACAGAAGAAAGTACTCTCATCATGCCAAAAGGCCCGTTTGCGAGCTCGGTCGGCGTCGGCCGCGCGGAACCGGAGTGGGCGAAGTTGAACAAAGTCGATGGGATTTGTGGACGAGACGTGATGCACCAATCCGGAGAGAAAACGGAAGCGCCGTTAAAGTTGGAGGATGAAATCACGAGCGGCGAGTGCGAATCTCTGATCGTTCCGGAAGATGGAGGTTTTGATTTGTTAATCGTGGGTGCCGGGTTGAGCGGGTCTGTGATCGCGGAAAGGTGCTCGAAAGAGTTGAACATGACGTCTTTGATTCTCGATAAAAGAGACCACATAGGAGGGAACTGCTACGACTTCGTCTCGGACGAAGGCATTCGGTGCTCGAAATACGGCGCGCATTTATTCCACACGAATTTCGAAAGAGTGTGGGAGTACGTGCAAAACTTCTCGGAGTGGATCCCGTTCGATCATAGGGTGAAAGGACGCGTGGAAGATGAAAATAAAGAGTTGAAATTGGTTCCGATACCGCCGACGAGAGAGACGGTGAACGCGTTGTTTAGCGCCAACGTAAACACGGACGAAGAGATGCAAAAGTGGTACGACGAGCAACGAGTGGTGCCGAAAAGTGAAGACGGACAGCCGAGGAACGGAGAGGAAGCGGCGCTGAGCAGAGTCGGGCCGCTCTTGTACGAAGCCGTGTTTAAACATTACACGAAGAAGCAGTGGGATAAATACCCGGAGGAGTTGGACGCGAGCGTGTTGTTGAGGTTGCCGTGTCGGACGACGACAGACGATAGGTACTTTTCCGATCCGTGGCAAGCGTTGCCGAGAAGAGGATACACTAGAATTTTCGAGAACATGTTGTTGGGCGACGAGAATATACAGATTCGGTTGAATTGTGACTTTTTTGAGTTGAAGAAGTCGAACGCGTTGCCGAAACATAAGTTGGTCGTGTTCACGGGTCAAATAGACGCGTATTACGCGAGTTTAGGGATGCCAAAGTTAGAGTATCGATCGCTGGAGTTTGAAAACACGTACGTCGAGGAACCAGAAGATGGTTATTACCAAGAAGCTATGGTTGTAAACTACCCGTCGTCGTCGGTGCCGTTTACTCGCATCGTCGAATACAAACACACGCCGAATCAGCCGAGCGAACAACCGTTGCCGAGAGGCACTTTGATTGCGAAAGAGTACAGCACGGACGTCGGGGAACCTTATTACCCCGTACCGAATCCAGAAAATAGAGCTTTGTACGAAAAATACGCCGCGTTAGCCGAGAAAGAGAAAGGGGTGTGTTTCGTCGGGCGATTAGCGAGTTACAAATATTTCAACATGGACCAAGCCATTTTGAACGCGTTGGAGATGTACGATAACATGAAAGAAAACGGGACGTTAGAGCCGAAGAGGAAACCGGAAGATTTCGGACCCGGGGACGGACCCAAGTGATTAGATATTTTAAATAATATGTATTAAAAGAGAATATTTAAAAACTTACGGCAAAAGTGCTTATATAATAAATTCCACGTCGGCAAGTCTCTCCTCCATCCCTTTTTCATCACGCTTTACAATTTTACAATCACAAACAACAAACCAAACAACAAAACGCTCACAATCAACCCACCAATGGCTACAGCCATTTCATCCCTCGATTTTAACGCAAATCGTCGTTCACCGCACGCAGGACACCTCTTCTCTTCCGCCCACGGGCCTTTCGTGCCGTCGTACACATACCCGCACCCTTGACACACCCAAAGTTTCCCGTCGACGACGGCGTTCGGGTTCGCCGCGATCACTTCCGCGGACGGTCTCGAGCCTCTTTCCGGTTTCCCCGCCATGGCGATGATGTGCACGCCTCTTTTGTCTACTCGTTGTTTTCGTCGTTGTAATTGTGCAGTTTTGAGTGCAACTTTGGTCGAATTCACCTGCTTAAAAAAATGTTAAAGTCTCGAACAGTCAGTGTCTCGTTCTTTTTTCTCTCACTCTAGGGAAACGTGAGGGTAAAATTCCGAGTCATATCTCATCGTCATCATCATCATCATCATCGACCGTCTCGCCGATATGTGCGCGCAGTAAAACAATGCTCGAAAAGACACGCACGCGTCTCTGATACTACTCGTTGTGGTCGTTCTTTCTGAGGCGTTTGACGAATACTAAACGCATCAGAATCACGCGCATAAACATATATAAATCAACACAAAATTGGACGTTTTGATGACGACGACGAGGTTTTGATGAGCGATGATGGACCCCGCGCAGGTCTACTCACGACACGCGCAGATAAAAAAGAAAGAAGAAACGAAAAGGTAAGAAGGGCACAAAAGACAAAGCGCACCTTGGTGTTGGTGTTCTTGCGCAAAGAAACCGTCGTCGTCGTCGGTCGAGCGACCAGAGAGGTGGATAACGAGAACATTTTTTGGTTAAAACTCCTTTTTTGTGATGAAGCAGACAGACCAAAAAAATGAAAAAAAATGAAAAATTTCTCAAACTCTGACCAACTGATTTTCCTTCTCGTATGCAATGAAAAGCTTTGACGATGATGTGTGAATACGCTTCTCTCTGTGTCTCTCTTTGAAAAGAAAGCAGTTTTCCCCGCATTTTGATGCGCGTTTTGGTGGAATCTTGACTTTCAATGCTAGGATTTAAGAAATATATGTATACGTATACTCTGGCGACGACGTTTTGGTTTTCAACCGCCCAAACCGCGGAAACTCTCGCGTCTCTCGAGCGCTCTCTTCGCGAGTCTTTGAAAGATTGATTTGACGTTACAACCGGTTTTCGCGTTCGCAGATGCGACGAAACTGGAGAGTTCTGGTGAGATGCTGAGATGGCTCCTCGAGTCTTGGGAACCTTCGGTGGTGGTACTCTTTGAGGACGACGACGCGGTCGTCGTCAGTCTTCGATCGAAAGCGTCGAGCGCATCGAGCGAGCGCTCGAGGAAAGCGTCGTCGGGTTGAAGTTTATTTTTGTCGTCGTCGTCGTCGTCGACAAAGTCGTGGACGCACAGACACACGCACGGTGGAAGTGAGCGTCGATTTTGTCGTTTCGCGGAGTTCACGTACCGCGCGACTTCCTCGAACCATTTCGACTGGACCAAACGCAAAGACTTGTTCAAGTCCCCTCCTCGGTTATTCGCGACTACAATCAGAAAAGCGTCGATGTCTCGACTGGAATCATCGTACGTCGCATACCGCGCATCTCTATAGCAGTCGTTTCCAGAAAAGTCTGTGATGCAAATCTCTAAAGATACACTTTCAGTATCGTTACCATCGTCGTTGTCGTTTAATTCCATTCGTTTGGCGGCGTAGTCCATGGCGACCGTTTTCGCCGGTTTCCGAAAAGGAGGCTGGTGACCGCGAGAGGAAGGCGAACGGTTCGTGCAAAACGACGTCACCAAAGCCGATTTTCCGGCACCAACGTCTCCGAGAACGCACACGTGCATCCGTTTTCTCTTCTTTGTGGACATGAGTGCCATACGAGTCATGAATTCTTTACGAATATATCTCTGTTTGGGTCTGCGCTCTTCAAAATCTATTTTTAGACGGCTGCGCTCGAGCGACTCCGACTATCATCATCATCAATACTTTTACTACTATTATTAGTATTATTAGTCCCCGCTAACGCTTTCATCTCTTTCCGTGTTTTCGCATTTATCTTCCACGTCACCGATATTCGCATTCCAGCGCCGTAATCTTGCCCGACGCTCCACACCGCCGTCAATATCGAAACCACCGCGATCCATTCGAAGGAAGCCAGTATCCTATAATTGCGGTCGAAACCGCCCTTCGGAGGCATGCGAACCACCACAAACATAAACATAGAAAATGCGCCTATAGCGCACGCTATGCTTTTCACCCACAAATGTTTCTTCCTGTACGCTTTCGATTGCAAAAAATGCACGCCGCCCGATGCTTCCTCTCCTTCTTCTTCCGGAGTACACTCCGACGCCGGCTCGAAATTCTTATACATCTGATACGTCAACATGCACACCCACAACAAAGCTCCGCACAAGAATTGAAACGCGCAGAACCCGTGTATGTATACATTCTCGTTCTTCTGTACGCTCGCTACTCCGGCTAAACCTATCGCCGCTATCGCCCCAACAAGACGCGTTCTCTTCGCGAATCTTTCCCACGTTTTCGTATCCGTGTCGAAGAACGCTCGCACGAACGCCTCTTGAATAAACGCGAAGCCGAATAGAAAAACCGCCGCCTGTAGGTAGCAATACAAAGGTGGTAAGAATAATATCGTCTGGTCAATAAGCAAGAGCAATCGATGCAACAAAAGATACAACATAATAAAGCGAAACATCGACGAAAATGAACATCCATCGACGACTTTGCCATCGCGGCGGTCAAACGCAAAACACCTTCACTTACCACGTTGATAAAAAATCTCGAAATCCACGTTTGAGGATCTTTCGTAAACGTATCGGAGACGATCGGTACGTCGTATATGGTGTCTCCTTTTGCCGCCGCTGCGATGTAGCACGTTATAATGGTCAACGAGACGAAAAAAATGGCTGCGTTGATGACGTCTGATGCGCGTATCTGTGTAAAGAATAAGAGTAATAAAACAGTTAGTTGGGGGTGAAACACAAGACAAAAATTGGATTAAATTCTTTTAAAAGCGCGAACGACAACATCACAAGAACGAAGCGAGGCGAGAAAGAAAGAAGTCTCACGTTGATGAGCAAGTCGTAGTTCGGTTTCGACGCCACGGGGGTGTTACTGTTCATTATTTTGTCTACTCTTTTATACACTTTTTTTATGCCGCTTTTTATTATCTATTTTTGCTCTAAACTCTCATGCTTTCTCTTCTTCTTCTTCAGATGGTATTTCGTAATACTCGCAACATCGAACGTAATCCATGGCCACGTAACTCGCCAATGCGATTAAACACACCAGAGCGAAACGAACGTGTGCCAACGACCCTAAACTCACAATTAACTGCGACGTGGCTAATACGCCTAACGAAGGGAAGAGCGGGACGAACGGCGCGGTGAACTGCGTCTGAGTGTTCGGCGCGTTGCAAAAGCCGTTCGTTTGAGGAAACGTTTTGAGGCCGTAGAGATGGAAGGAGAGGATGGTGTAGCACACGGCGATGGCGGAGAGGATTTGGAGCACTAGTTCGAGTTCGTACGTTACCGAGAAGCACAAAGAGAGACATGCGATCAAGAGGTACAAGGCTCGCGAAAGCGCCGGCCATCTCGCGTTCATGTCGTCGAATCGAACGTCTTTCGGCGTGTACCTTCGAACCAAAAGCGCGAGGTTGACTCCGCAGAATATCGTCAACGTCCCGATGGAAACCATTTGTGCTAATATACCGATATCGAACACTAAGGTCAAAACGCCCGTCAGAGCCCAGGTTAAAATGCTCGCGTTTACCGGCGTCCCGTACGTCTCCGAAACGTTCGCGATGCATTTCGGCATCAATCCGTCTCTCGCCATCGCCATGTATACTCTCGGCTGTCCAACTAAACATCCCAACAGAGAAGTCACGATACAAAAGATAGCCCCGCAACTGACAACCACTGATGCCCACGGAATGCCGTTCTTTGTAAACGCGACGGAAAAAGGTGCGTCCACGTCTATTTGTTCGTACGACACCATGCCCGTGATAACGCCCGCCATCGCGCAATACAAAATCCCACTGATCGCTAAAGAGCCTAGAATACCAATCGGTAAATCCTTGCCTGGATTTTTCGTTTCCTCCGCTAAGGTTGCCACCGTATCAAACCCGATGAACGCGAAGAAAACCACGGACGCGGCTGACATGACGCCTTGCCATCCAAACTCCGGAGGAATGAAAGGCGTGTAATTATCCACGTCGACTTCCGCGGACCCGACAATAATCACAAACGCAATCGTTGCCATCGCTAAAGTAACCACCACGAATTGAAAATTCTTCGTTTGCTCCATCCCGCGAACAATCGTGAGCGTCATCGCGGATACCAATAAAAACGCGCAGAAATCGAGTTCAATCGCGTGTTCGATGATCTTCACTCGCATCGCGTCCGGCTTCAAACCGAACAGCGTCGCGAGATAACTCGTAAACCCTCTCGCGACTGCCGCCCCACCCACGGTCAATTCTATCGCTAAATTCCACCCCGTAATATACGCGAACACTTCCCCGAACGTAATCGAGATGAAATTATACGCGCTCCCGCTCGTCGGCGCGCACGTCGCGAACTCGCTGTAGCACAACGCCGTGAACACGGACGCGCACATCGCGATCAGGTAACTCACAATCAACGCCGGTCCTGCGTTTTCTTTCGCCGCGGTTCCGGTTAAGACGAAAACTCCGGCGCCGACGATACCACCTACGCCTATGACGACCAAATCGGATGCGCTTAAGACTTTCTTCAGACCTCCATCCTTCCGCGTTTTGTTGTTCTTCTTGAACACGAAAAGTCTCTCGGATTTCAATCGCAACGCGCGAACGATGAATTCGTCCAAGCGAGTAAATCTTATTCCTTTCGTCCCGATGTCTACTTTCGAGTCCACGCAGTTCCTCTGAGCTTTTCGTCTCGACGACGATTTTTGAAACGACGACGACGACATGTTGTTGTTTGCGTGTTCAGCGCCGAAAAGTAATGCGTTATAGGATATATATATATGTGTGGTGCGCACAAAATGTGATACATGGGTGTTGAACTTTTGCTTCAAATTTAGGGTGTTGAAAACCCTAAACCAAGGTGGTCAAAAAGCGCCCAAAAGAGGCAACCCATTCACGTCATATTAATTACATCGTGTGTACGAGTAAATTATAAAATGGCAGCGGTTCCGACGGCAAACGCGAGAGCTTTCTTGTTGGTGCGCTGCAATTAATGCATTCTTTCGATGAGAGTCGTTTTTGAAGATTTGTTCTTTTTTGATCATCGCTTTATTTTCTCTCTCGCTCGGGTTTTGTGTGTTGTGTTCTTCTTTGGTTCGGATCACAATTTTGGAATATCTTTTTGTCCTCCCTTTAATGTGCGCGGGAAATGCGGTACTCGTGGATGTGCTCTCGTCGTCGAATTCGCGTCGAAAGAGGAGGCGAGATCTTAAAGGTTTTATCATCCTCGGCGTTGTTTCGCTGCTTTTTTTTCAGAAAGAAGCGCTTTCTTTTCCAAAGGGAGAGAGAACTCTTCTCGGTTTTGTGAGATGGAGGAACTTTTAACGAACCTCTCTCTCTTTTAATACTCTCTCGCTTACTCTCTTACTCTCTCACTCTCTCCAAAAAACAAAACAAAACAAAACAGTACTTGGGCAAATTCAAACCGGATAGCGGCGGATTCGAAGGCGACTTTAAAAACTACGTCCCGAAGGCGGTACCAATCGCCGCGAAGCATAAGACCGGATACGCTTCGATCCAACCGTTAGCGGATGTCTACGGAGAGCAGAAGGCGCACGACGTGGCGGCACTCTATAGCTTTCCGAACAAAGCCTCTTTCGACGGATGGTTTGACGATTATAAAGTCTCTGGTTTAGCAGAGATGCGACACGGGTTGTTGGACGGTCAAGTGACTTCCTACTACTCTATGGCCGGGGAAGATGTCGATTACGATGCGTTGACGCACTACGTCGTGGCGAACAAAAAATTCGCGAGCGCCGAAGCCAAGGAAGACTTCCAAACCAACTACGGATCGAAAATCAAAGATATCGTCGCTCAAACCAGTGGTTGCATAATCAAAGCTGGCCCGTTCACCCCGGAACAACGCGAAGGGTTTCATCAAGAAGACGCGGACGACATTCAGCTCACCATTTTAATCGGTTTTCCGAGCGCGGAGAAGAGACAAGCTTTCCACGACATCCAAAGCGAAAACGGCATGAAAGACGTCCGAGAGCGCACGTTGGTCGGACCGTTGTATAACATCGACGCGTTGCCGAAAGATCATCCCGCGTTTGTCAGTGGTTCTCCCTTTGAGAGAAAAACCATGTAATCGATGATCTGCGTTGTACATATTTTTAACATATTTTTCTTTTCTTTTTGAGAGAAAAGCGACACACAAAAGTAGGTAAAATGCCCCCTTCCTCTCCCTCTCGCTCTTCCTCCTCCTCCTCGTTTCCGTCGAACTCGAAACCGTCTCTCTCTTTCGCGCTCGCGTTACTCCGAGACGCGGCATCGGTTTTGGAGTTTCCAATCGCCAGCGCTTGCTCGGGCGTTTATTTTTACCGCGCGTTTCTCAAACAACAACAAAATGGACGACACCAATTACAATCGCAATCACAACGACGACGACGGGGAGGAGGAGGACAAAATGTGAAGCATTCGCCATGGTTTGAGCTCGAGTGCATCGTCACGACGTGTTTATATTTAGCCTCGAAAGTGGAGGATACCGCGAGGCGAGTTTCGGACGTGTGTAACGTCGTTCGGAGATGTCGGTTGCGGTTGCAAAAAGAAGCGGGGGAAGAAGAAGTTAAAGAAGAAGAGAAAAAGGGAGGTAGCGAGAACGAAGTCATCGTTGTCGGGGAGAGCTATTACGAGAGGAAGGATGCGATTTTAGAGTTGGAGAGGGACGTTTTACGCGCGCTCGGGTTTCAGTTGCATCGAACGCCGCAGCCGCACAAGTACGCTTTAGCGCTCGTGAAAAGACGGTTCGGGGAGGAAGCGAAGGCGGCGACGAAAGTGGAGGTGGCGTTGGCGGAGAGCGTGAGTGTGATTTTGGAGGCTGTTTTATTTGGAGATAATTCCGACGTGGACGATGGAGAGAAGGAGGTGAGCGAATGGGAGGTGAAAAGAATCGCGGTGGCGGCGGCGGCTTTGGCCGAAGAGATGTGCGGCGTGAGAGTCAAGCCGAAATGCGCGTGGGAAGAGTTGTTAGGTTTAGGAGGGATGGATGTTCAAGGAGGCGACGACAAGAACGGAATAGATCCAGAAAGAACAATAACAGCAACAACAACGAATGGTAATGGGTGTAAGGAAGTTATGATCAGAATGCGCGAGGACGTAAAAGTTTTGAAGGAAGCGTGTGCGAAGTACGAATCGCTTATAGAGTATAGTTGAATAAAGGTAAAATATTAGGTAGCTTTTTTAGAAAAGAATATGGTACAGTAGGCTAGTCCATTTTTAATTCCCTGGTTTCGCCTGCGCGTTCTTCACGTATCCGCTGTCGGCTTCGCGGAATCCCATGTATCTACCCAGATACACGTCTCGCAACAATCCTCGCAACGTGCTCGGGTAAAACGGTTTGGACAAGGTTCCGTCCATTCCTGCTTTTTGAATCGCGCTGACGTGTTCTGGGCCAACATTCGCGCTCAAACCGACAATCAAAGCGCTCGCGGGTGGCTCTTTAGCCAACTCGCCGTTTTCAAATTGTTTTCTGGCTTCGCTTTCCATCTCACGAATGCACACGGTCGCTTCGGTCCCGTTCATTATAGGCATCATTTGGTCCATAAAGACAACGTCGTACGGTGGAATATCTCCTGTTAAAATTTGTTTGTACGCGTCGCAGGCAATCTTGCCGTTGTCCGCGATGTGTGTAGTAACATTACACGCCGCCATGGAAACCGTGGCGACTTTTTGGTTCATCAAGTTATCTTCGACCAGCAAAACGCGCATGGACGAAATGTCCAAATCCCAATCGGCTTCGTGTTTCAGAGAGTCTTTGGGAGGAACTTTTCGTTTTTGCTCGGGAATTTTCAATCCCGCGGCGGAAATGGCAGCGTTGGGTTTATCGTCTATACCAGCGCCGCCATCGCCCATTGCTTTCGTGGAATTCGCGGTAGCGTCTCCTTCGACGCCGATGAGTTTTGAGGAGACGTTTCGAAACTGCCCAGACGAGGCAGCTTCAAAGCTTTGTCTCGCGCTTCCACCGCGACTCCCATCCCCACCTAGTTCTGGACTTTCCGGTCGGGCCGCCATTCCGTAGTTGATTCTGGAATCTGTGCCGTCGTCTGCGAATAACCCACACAAACGTCTCACGACTTTGAAAAATTCACCCGGTCGCACCGGCGTCATGCACGTTTCGCGTCGTTTCGCAGATTTTAAAAAGTTTTCTACATCCTTTTCGGAAATGGAGGCACGGGGTCTTCCTCTACGGTTCAAGTCGTTACTTTCTCCGTGTTCAAACCGGCCTTTGTTGATATCGATCAACTGCGCGGGCGAGCCGAATATGCACATGGAATGGTCCATGTCGACGAAATCGGCGATATTTTCCATCAACGTTTCCGTGTAGGTAAATACCACCGGTTTAATCGTCGAGTCTTTTTCAATCGCGATGAGTTCCTCGAGCGTACTTTGAATCCGTCCTTGTGGCGCGTAGAACGGACTAACGTCTAACGTCAACACGTTCTTATCTTCAATCCCGTAGCACTCCAATAAGTTTAACAAAAAGCTACGGCGCGGGCCGCTGTTTTCGCACACCACGTACAGTAAATCCTTCGGCAAGTGCGTGACTTCTTCACCAGAGGTGGATGAAAACGAGTTTCCATTCGCGCTGCCTTTCATTCGTTTAAATGATAAAGCGATTGTAAACGTCGTACCGAAGCCCTCCATGGATTTGAACGTCACTGTGCCGCCCATGCATTCGACAATCGCGCGCGTGATGGATAAACCCAAACCGGTACCTTGTTTCCTCGTAGTTGAATCATTCGTCGGTTGCGAAAACGGAACAAAAACCGTGTGTTGTTTGTTCTTAGGAATTCCAACGCCGTTATCTTTGACGTTGAATTCTATGTACACTTCGGACGTGTCGACTCGGCCGTTCACGACGATGTTTACGATCCCTCGTCGTTTGGTTTCTTCCTCCGTCGCGGAGTATTTAATCGCGTTGTCGACAATATTCACCAAGCACTGGCGAATGCGAAAGTAGTCGCCGACGATGTTTTCGCAGAACAAATCAGGTGGATTAACTTCAAAAAATATATCCACGTTCCGTTTAAAACTAGTCGATCCTTGTTGCGAGATGTCCATGGTTTGCGAAAGCAAATGTTCCAACGTGAACGAATCTTCGGACAAATCCAAACCGTGCTTCGCGCTTTTATTCGCTTTCGTCTTTCGATTAAATTTGGCGTAGTCCAACACTTGGTTAATCAATCCTAACAAAGCTTCCGCAGACGTCAATGAATTTTTAATTAATTCGCCGCTAAAATTGTCCATGCTCCCGTTTTCCACGGCCAAAGTGTTGAACCCGATGACTGAGTTCAACGGCATTCTCAATTCGTGCGTTATGTTGTAGAAAAAATCTCTCTGAAACTCCGTCAACAATTGCAACTCCTCTAACTCGTCCTTTGCTTTACCATCAATCACTCGAATGTTCCCTTGACACAACAGATACGAATATGCCGATTTTGTGCACACGTCTGCGATTAAATACCACTCGTGTTCGCTCTGAGCGGAGATGAAATTAAACTCTTTCGCTAAAAACACCGCAGGGAAAGAGCTCCAGCATATCGACTGCACAACTCCTAGCATAAAAAATCTCAATCGATCGTCCTCGTGTTCTAACTTCGTCGTTAACTCGTAAAACAAATTCCCCATATTATACATGACGAAGATAAAACACAAAAACGCCAGGGACAAACTCAACCACCACATGTTCCCGCTGACAAAGTGACACAAAATGCCAAACATTAACATGAACTCGTCTAAAACGACCGACAAATACATCGCTTTCCTTTTCTGCCCGTTCTCCGGGAACGAAACTGCTTGCAGTTGATACGCCAAAACGATCAAAATCGGTGTCGTAAACATCCACTCCAAATGTCTCAATATGCTCACCAAACTCCCATCCGCGCCGTTCATCAACACATCCTCCCCGTAATACATAATCAAATGCGCATAAAACGCCACGCACGCGATATACGTCACCGTCGCGCTCAGATTTCTCCTCGGTGAATTCGGTGTCCACGTCACGTCGTTCAACCCGATGAGAATACACGTGCTAAAAATGACGATGGCGGTCAGCGCGCTCGAATCGCACACCAAACTCAACCCACCCGCCGACGACGAAAAATCCAGCCCTGCGCTCCCATTGTTGAACCCAAAAAATTTCTTGATTGAATTCATCATCCGTTCGTAAAAGAAGAGCAACACTTTCACCTCCTCCGGGTTCTCCGCTAACGTTTTCCGCGTGATTTCAATCACCACGTCGAACCCGATCGTTAACAAAATCAGCGTCAACGGCGAACATCCCACGCCGTTCACGTTGTCGTTCATCCACCATCGATAGTACTCTTTTCTGCGTTCAATAGAATCATCTCCCATCTTTGCATTCTCAAAGCCATTTCTGTCGAATAATTCTTTGTTGTTCGTCTTGTTCTCGTCGTCGTCGTTGCGACCGTTATGCGCATAATTACCCTTGTCCGTGTCCGTCCCGTTCCCGAACAAAATATCTTCTCGATCGACGCGCACTTGATCGGTTGGAGACTTCGGGCGGTGTTTGGTTCGTCTCCCACCACCACCACCATTACCACCACCCGATGATCCTCCTCCTCTGGCGTTGTTCGCGTTTGTCGGCATCGTTTTGTGCGGTCTGTGTTCGGGGTAAAATGCGGCTTTTGAGACGAATTTTATTAACGAGGTGAACGGCTTTTTTTTCTCAATTGAAAAAAAAAACATTTGATTTTTAAAAAACGAAATACTCATCACATAAAGTGGTGGAATAACGCGACGGAGTGAACTTGAGAGAGAGGGAGAGAAACGAGATCGCGTTTTTTTCTCTCTGTGTGTGTGTCTGTGTGTCTGTTTCCTTTCGTATCTTGCTCGCTCTTTTTTTCTTTCATATCTCTTGGGATAACAGAAAATGACAACAATAGCGGAAAAGCACTTGCGCTCGGTCATACCGAAACCGAGAGACTCGGACGAGGAAGATCCGAAGGTGGAGTTGAACGAAGAAGGCGAGGTTTTGAACATCGAGGCGGTCACGGAACGGTTGGCGACGGATTTAAAGTTGACCGAATTCGCGTTGAAAGATATCGGAGAAGGTGAAGGAGGAGAAGGAGGGGACAGAACGGATTACGACGGAGACGGGATGGCGAAAAAATACGCGGAAGCGAAGACGCACGAGTGGCGTTCTCTTCTCGAGTCGTACACGTTCATGAATCTCGCGAAAGGTGGGAAAGATGGATCGCTGATTGGCGTGAATACGATTGTCGATTTGGCGTGCGGCGAAGGGCACTACACGAGGTCGTTGAGGAAGGCGTTTCCTAGAGCGACTAGAGTCGTTGGCGTGGATATCGCGGAAGAGATGATTGCGATGGCAAAAGAGAAGGAAAAGAACAAACCGATCGGGGTAAAATATATCGTCCAAGACGTGAAAGAGGAAGCTGGAGCGAAGGACGAGGAACGCTTCGATCTCGCCACCGCCGCCTGGTTGTTGGTGTATTGCAAATCCGTGGCCGAGTTGAATGAGATGTGTAAAGCGGTTGCTAATTACGTAAAACCTGGCGGGAGGTTTTTGACCATCATCACAAATCCGCAGATGGCATTCGACTCGGAAGGGACGCCAACAACGGTACTTCCCGGGGAGACGCAAACGAACGTTTTATCCCGATACGCAAAGTACGGATTTACGGTCACCGTCCCGAGTGAAACACCGCAAGAAGGCGACCCTTTTACATGGTCGATTAAAACAAGCAAAGGACCATTGGTTATTGTTAACTACTACTTACCTCGAGGCGCGTACAAAGAAAGCTTAGAGAAAGCCGGGTTTGAGAAAATCAAGTTTCATCCTTTCGAGCTCGATCCGAAGAGCGAAGGTTTCGGGAAAAACTTTGCCATCTCGCCGTTCTCGCACTTGGAAGACGCGGATTCGAACGACAAGAAGGAGTTTTACCAAGAGTTTTTGGATTATCCATACGCGCTTTGCATCGAGTGTTGGAAGAGCGGCGGCGGGAAGTGATGGGGAAAACACACAATGCCGCAAAATCTTCGCGACGGAAAGAAAGAAGAAACCAGCAGCCAATCGAGAGACGTTCCATTTTTCAACGCATAAAATACAGTCGTGTACAAAGTCTTCTTCACAAAACAAAACTTAATCTACTAAACTCAATACCTACAAAACTTCGCGCGGATCAATACACTCGTCATCGTCAAGAGTCAAAAAGAGGCTGGCAATAACAGCACTGCACGCCGCTAAAGCACGCCAACGTGTTCGTCTCCTTATCGATGACCACAACTTTGATATCGTTCTTAATCGACACGTACTCCTTCCAATCGCGCTGCATCGGTAACGAACAACACCCGAACGGATACGTGTTCAAACTCCAGCACATGATTTCGCGAGTGAATTTATTGTAACTCATTCCAATCGGGCATCCTCTCTCGCCGCCGCAATACACGCAATAGTGCACGTAACAACCACTTTTTGGCAAAGCCGAGGAACTCTTGATGCCTTTGGCCAATCTGTGCGATTCTTTGTGCGTCAACACTCGTCGGAAATTGAAGCGCGGCAAATCGTCCACATCATCGTCGTCATCTTTGTTCAT
>Ga0115569_10001911_pt1 | contig 15965 bp, 13 predicted proteins | sample COGITO_mtgs_1205_2_FD_87295 | JGI IMG/M metagenome (GOLD analysis project Ga0115569, IMG submission 87295) | Pelagic marine microbial communities from North Sea - COGITO_mtgs_120503 | ecosystem: Environmental > Aquatic > Marine > Epipelagic | place: Germany:Helgoland, sampling site Kabeltonne... | reverse complement strand
CAGACCTTATCATTTTTGATGAGCCTACAACTGCTCTTGATGTGACAACTCAGATTGAGGTTCTATCGGCGATCCGTGATATTGTTGAACAGTTTTCAACGGCGGCAATTTATATCACCCATGATTTGGCGGTTGTCGCGCAGATGGCAGACCGGATTAAAGTTTTGTTGCGCGGCGATGAGGTTGAAGAAAACACAACTCGAGCAATGCTGAAATCACCGCGCGAAAGCTATACTAAATCTCTGTGGGCAGTGCGTAGTTTTGAACGAAAACAAAAGCCACCGGCCAAGGCTGGCTCAACGCCTGTGATTAGCCTGTCAAATGTAACCGCTGCCTATGGAAAGGGTGATCCGGTTGTTCGCAATGTCAGCTTTGACATTCATGCCGGCCGCACAGTTGCCGTTGTTGGCGAATCCGGATCAGGCAAGTCCACAACTGCGCGCTGTATTACTGGCTTATTACCGCCACTTGCCGGCAGCATAAATTTTGCTGGCACAGTTTTGCCAGTCGACTACCGAAATCGCACCAATGATCAACTTCGTCAAATCCAGATGATTTATCAGATGGCTGATACGGCACTGAATCCACGCAAAAAAATTGGCGAAATTATTGGGCGACCGGTTGAATTTTATCTAGGGTTGACCGGTAGGGAGAAACGCCGACGTGTAGAGGAGTTGTTGGTCCAGATTGAACTTGAACCAAGTGAATTTATCGACCGTTACCCATCGGAAATTTCGGGTGGTCAGAAACAGCGCATCGGCATTGCACGTGCGCTCGCCGCTGAGCCAAAGTTTATCATTTGTGATGAGGTGACATCTGCCCTCGACCAGCTGGTTGCTGAGGGAATCCTGCGCTTGCTAACCGACCTACAGGACAAAATGCAATTATCCTTCATGTTAATCACCCATGACCTTTCGACGGTTAGGGCGATTGCTGATGAGGTGGTCGTGATGAAAGATGGCATCGTGGTTGAGGCAGGTCCCAAAAACGAAATGTTCAGACCGCCACACCATGAATACACTGATTTATTGTTAAGTTCGGTGCCAGAAATGGACCCAAGCTGGCTCGATAATTTGCTGGCGGCGCGGGGCGTTGATAATGTTGACGACGAAGCTGTTGAAAAAATGAGTGGCGAGTGACGACCGTGAAAATAAATGCTGAAACCTTTGATTGTTAAGTGAGGGTAAAAAATTGGAAGAGTCATTTACCACACAAAAAATTTTAAAACCAAGTGAATTAAAATCATTAAATAAAAAATCTGATTTTATGGGTCTTTTTCAACTTGGCAGTCATGCTGGCGCGATCATTTTTTTAGGGTGTTTACATTATCTGGCCATGGAAAGCTGGTGGATTCTTTTGACCGGGGGGCTTCTTGGTATCGCTCTGAACTTTTTATATGCAGGACAGCATGAGCTGTCACACTGGACGGTTTTTAAAACAAAACATCTGAATGAATTTTTTGGACGGTTAATCGGGTTTATTATGCTGTTTCCGCGTGACTATGATCAAGTCATGCATTTTGCGCATCATCGATGGACCCAAGACTGGGAACGTGATGGCGAATTAACCCGTGACCCTTACACATTGCAAAGTTATCTGATTTGGATGACCGGAATTAGCTATTGGCGCAACCGCGTTACCGGCATGATTAGACGTGCGCGCGGCATTATTATAGAACCCTATATTGGCGCAGCACATGAGCGCAAAATCATCCTTGAGTCACGCTTACACCTTCTTGGTTATGCGATAATTGCGGGGGCCTCATTTTACCTTGAAAGCTGGGTAGTCGTGACCTACTGGTTACTCCCAATGTTGCTGACCAAGCCTGTTCATCAGTTGCAAAACACCATTGAGCATCTCGGCCTGTCACATGAGTCTGATATTTTGAAGAACACCCGATCAACCCGCACCAATGCGGTGATGCGATGGCTATGCTGGCAGATGCCATATCATACCGCGCATCACAGCTACCCATCTGTCCCCTTCTGGCAATTGCGTAAACTGAACGATCGTATTGAGTCCGTTGCTGGTCAGGTTCACCGCATGGGCTGGATTGAATTTCAAATTGCGGTTATCCACAAACTTTTGCAAAAGGACGAAGATCAATGGCCTACCAATGAGGTTTGGGTGGTACCACTTGCGGCGGGCAAGACTGTTAAGCTGGAAGCCTGATCTTTGGAAAAGACCAAACGCCAATTAAAGTTTTATACATCGCTCTGGGCGATGATGCCACATGACCAGACGGGGGTAGTTTTACCCTATGATCAGATATGTGAAATGGTTGCAGAAGCAGGCTATGACGGCTTGGCCATTGATCTCGGTGCTGGTGATGTGGCTCAGGCAAATGCCGTTAGGCCACACTTAGAGCGGTTTGGGCTGACGCCGCTGATTGTTGCTTTTCCGAAAACTATTAACGCCCTAGAAGACACCTTGCTGATGGCCAAGGATTTTGGCGCGCCTTTCGTTGATGTGATTGGTCAGGTGATGCCTTTGTCCGTTGACGGTATGATCCCAGTGATCCGAAAGTGGATTGAAATGGCGGACCAGTTGGATATGCCAATACAGTTTGAAACGCATCGCAACTGCATAACTAATGATTTATATGCAACTTTATGCCTCATTGATGCTGTGCCAGAAATGCGGCTTTGTGCAGACCTCTCGCATTTTGTCGTTGATCGTGAGTTCAAACTGCCCCTAGATGATCGCGACGCTGGCCTTATTCAGCGCATTATTGCACGGTCTGAAAGTTTTCAAGGACGTGTCGCAAGTCGCCAGCAAATCCAGCTCCAGCTGAGCTTTCCACAGCACCAAAAATGGGTCACGCTATTTCGCCAATGGTGGCGTGATGGATTGATAAGCTGGCGCCAACGCAATCTGCACGGCGACTGTATTTTCCTCTGCGAACTTGGCCCACCAGAATATGCCATGACTGATGCGAATGGCCGGGAATTGTCCAACCGCTGGGAGGAAGCATTACAAATCAAAAGCTGGGTAGCAGACATCTGGTCTGATCTGGAGCGCCATTAGCGGCGCCTATCAATCGCCTCTGCCAAAACACACATCAATTCAAACATCAAGGACACACCTAGCCACGCAGTGCCCCCAGATGGGTCAAAAGGCGGCGACACCTCAACAAGATCTGCGCCAACAAGATCAACCCCGCTTAAAGCGCGAATTACCTGTTGCGCTTGAAAGGAATTGGGGCCCCCGATTTCTGGCGTGCCGGTACCAGGGGCAAAGGTTGGATCCACAAAATCAATGTCAAAGGAACAATAGGTTGGCGAATTTCCAACAATACCACGCGCCTCATCCATTACCGCCGCAATACCGCGTTCAAATAATTCTTCGATACGGATGATGCGCACACCTTGCGCCTCACCCCATTCAATATCATCAAAATTGTATGAGGTGCCGCGAATACCAATTTGAACAACCTGTTTTGGGTTCAGCAAGCCTTCCTCAATTGCCCGTCTAAAAGGCGTGCCATGCGTATATTTGGATCCCCCAAAATAGCTGTCAAACAAATCTGTGTGCGAGTCAAAATGAATCATCGCGAGGGGCCGATCTTTTGCAAGGCCCCGCAAAACAGGCAATGACACCAGATGATCACCGCCAGCAGTCATTGGGGTGATGTTGCGCTGTTTTAGATCAGCATAAAATGCTGTGATGCGTTCAAGGCTGTTTTGCAAATCAACTGGATTGGGGCCAACGTCGCCAAGATCAGCACAATTTACCATCTGAAAAGGATTAAACCCGGTGACCGAGTTCATCGCACGTATCATCGTTGACAGGTCCCGAAGTTGACGTGGTCCGTGGCGAGGCCCCGGTCGGTTAGTTGTGCCAGCATCCCAAGGAACGCCAACAAGCCCCATATCAACACGACAAATTTCTGCCGAATCCATGCTAAGGTGCGGCAAACGCATAAAGCTTGGCATGCCAGCAAAACGCGGCATCTCAAGCCCCGACACTGGCTGGAAAAATGGATCATTACGCATCAGATACCTCCCATCTTGAACAATAAAAACTTTGACATAACTGTTCGAAGCACGCCAATCATTTTGCTTCTTTTGTGGCTTTCCCCACACCCGCTCATCACCGGCAAGCTTATATCTGCCAAGCTCAATTTTCCTCCATCTTTTTTATGAACGAACAGGCTTGCAACAGCGGCTGATCTGAATGTTAATTGATGCAATTTGATTGCGGTAGCGCAAGCGATCCGAAAACAGGGGAGTGAAAAAATGAAGGGGCAAAGAGTATTGATCACGGCTGGTGGATCGGGCATCGGTCATGCCCTTGCAGAAGCTTTTACCTCGGCCGGTGCAAAAGTATGGGTGATCGATATATTACCCCCAACAAAAATTGATGGTTCAGCGAGGTGGCTATACGACAAAGTGGATGTCCGCGATATTGCCGCAATGCAGAATTTGTTTGATCGCATTTTGACAGATTGGAACGGCCTTGATGTGCTTTGCGCAAATGCCGGTACAGCAGGCCCAACCGCACTTATAGAAGATCAGCCAATCGAGGCGTTTCGCGATTGTCTCTCTGTCAATCTGGAAGGTGCCTTTATCGCAGTTCGAGGCGCACTTCCAATGATGAAACAACAGCAAAAAGGCGTTGTGCTCTTCACCTCCTCCACCGCCGGATTATATGGGTTTCCCTATCGCTCACCCTATTCTGCCAGCAAATGGGCATTACATGGATTTATGAAAACTCTGGCGATGGAAGCAGGCCCCTATGGTGTTCGCGCGAACGCGATTGCCCCTGGCTGCGTAGACGGACCACGGATTGATGAGGTGATCCGTAAAGAAGCCGTCCAGAAAGGCGCCAAGCCTGACGAGGTGCGCCGAGCTTATGAGTTGGGCGTATCAATGCGGAGTTTTGTCACCGCTCATGACATTGCCGAAATGGCAGTGTTTCTCGCTTCTGACGCAGCCTGCCGGGTTTCTGGCCAGATCATCGCGGTTGACGGACATACCGAAAACCCAGATCCAAAAGTAGGAGCATCTCAATAATTTAGTTCCGAGTTAGAAAAAAACAAGCTTGAGGCAAAACCCAAACACAGCCCCTGAAATAAAATTCAACTATCTTTACCACCCAGATGATCTTCCTGAGTTTCGCAAGGCATTGCTACTTAGCAGCAAAATTTTAGCGCAAAAGGCAATGCGTCCATTTTTCGATTACGAGATTCAACCGGGTTCGAACGCGGCACTGGATGCAGATCCGGACGCATTTATTCAGAACCAAGCTGAGTCAGCCTATCATCCGTGTGGAACCTTTAGAATGGGTGCCGAAAATAATCCCTTGGCTTTAGTCAGCCCAGACTGCCGTGTCATTAGCACAACAAATCTGTTTTGTGCGGGTTCATCGTTATTTCCGCGTATCACCAACGGTAATTTGAATGCACCATCAATCATGGTTGGTGAGAAAGCGGCTGATCACATTTTGGGGAAACCGCTGTTAGCCCCAACAAATGATAGGCCTTTTACACATCCTGACTGGCAGTCAAAGCAACGATAGGCAGACGCAACCATTGGTATGTTTGAATTTTAAAGCCCGCCAGGGTAAAGGATTTTTCAGATACTGACCTAAACCATTTTCCCTTTGCTTGGGCGCGCGTTAAACTGTTTATGATTATTGCAAAGCTTGATGTAAATAATTGTCAAATCCTTTGCCCAGATGTAATGCTTTAGTGATGGCTTTTATTGTTGTTAAGGGGAAATGACAGTTGAGTTCTGAATTTTCTTTGCTAATCAAAACATTGCTTAACGGTCCCATACAGCAAGCACCGCAGCAGCAGATTATCAGCGATGGGCTTGGCTCTTACAGCTATGTTGAATTTATCAACCGCCTTAGTCGCTTTGGACAGCTATTGAGACGTTTTGGCGTTGGGCGCGGTGATGTCGTCGCAATAATGGATTGGGATACGCACCGGTATCTCGAAAGTTTTTTTGCGGTGCCGATGTTGGGCGCAACATTGCATACTGTGAATATACGTCTCTCGCCGTCGCAAATCGCCTATACGATCGATCATGCAGACGATGATGTTATTCTAGTTCATGTCGATTTTTTGCCATTGCTTGAGGAAGTCATGCCGCAAGTCAAACGGGATGTTCGTTTGATCATAATGCGTGATGCGCCAGATCGTGAATTGCCTCACACAACCCTTCAAATTGAAGCAATCCTTGATGAATTGTTTTTAGAAGCGGACTCAGATTTCTCATTCCCCAACTTTGACGAAAACACCCGGGCAACAACATTTTACACAACAGGTACAACCGGTGATCCGAAGGCGGTTGCTTATTCACACCGCCAACTTGTTTTGCATACGATGGGTATTTTGGCAACGCTGGGATCAATGTCGGCAAGTAACCGCTTTCATAATCGTGATGTTTATATGCCGGTTACACCGATGTTTCATGTGCATGGATGGGGCTTTCCCTATGCTGCAACCATGCTTGGCTTAAAGCAAATATACCCGGGCCGCTATGTTCCAAACAGGCTGATGGAACTTGTCTGTGAGCATCGGGTGACCTTTTCGCATTGCGTTCCAACCATTCTACATATGTTACTAGGTTGCAATGCAGCAGCCTCAGCTGATCTGTCAAATTGGAAAGTGGTTATCGGTGGTTCAGCATTACCGCGAGGGCTTGCAGAACAGGCATTGGCTAGAGGTATCAATTTGTTCTCCGCTTACGGTCTCTCCGAGACGTGCCCCTTCTTAACCGTGGCGCATCTAGATCCAAATGATGAAGGTGATATTGAAGCAAGGTTAAAAACCGGGCGGCCCGCAGCAATGGTGGAGATACGCGTTGTCGATGCAGTGATGAATGATGTTCCGCGTGATGGCAAAAGCGTTGGTGAAATTGTCGCCCGTGCTCCGTGGTTAAACGAGGCCTACCTAAAGGATGAAGTTGCAACAAAGGCACTTTGGCACGGAGGGTATATGCATACAGGAGATGTAGGTAAATTTGATGAACGAGGTAACCTTATTATTACGGACCGCGTCAAAGATGTTATAAAATCTGGCGGCGAATGGATTTCATCTCTAACTCTGGAAAGCATTGCGTCAACTGTCCCCGGTGTTGCCGAAGTTGCAGCGATTGGCATTCCTGACTCAAGATGGGGTGAACGTCCTATGTTGGTGGTGGTACAAGATAACTCAAACCAGACCACCGCATCTGATCGCAAAAACATCATTCAAGAGATGATAAAAATAGCATATCAAGAGGCAATTGCCGCAGGTGTTATATCAAAATGGGCATCGCCTAACCGTATAGATATCGTTGATAAAATTGCCAAAACGAGTGTCGGCAAAATCGACAAGAAAACCCTTCGCACAACAATTTTAAATGCTGAAACCTAGGATACAGGCAAGGATATTCTATCACAGCAATCTACCTGTCAAAGCGGTTCTGGCAAAATTAATCTGCTTCGCCTTCGGGCCCGTTTGAAGGCTGAGAAACCGACGGTGCACCACTATTTGCCCAAGGCCTAAAGAATTTTTAATCATAGACGATTGATGGTCAATTCATCCGGCAGATGGATCGATTGTGCCGAAGTTATAATGTTATAGTTACAGCCGTTTACAATGAAACTGAAAGGTGATTATTTAAACTGACAAAGTGGGGAGGGCCAAATGCCATTAACGATGAATAAAGAGGTTTTCATTACCTGTGCCATCACAGGTTCTGGCGGAACGCAGGATCGAAGCCCATATGTGCCACGCAGCCCTAAACAAATTGCCCAAAGCGCCATTGCTGCCGCCAAAGCAGGGGCTGCGATTGTTCATTGCCATGTACGTGATCCAAAAACAGGCAAACCAAGCCGTGATCTTGCCTATTATCGTGAAGTTACGAACCGGATTCGTGACGCTGCAGTGGATGTAGTGCTGAACCTGACAGCAGGCATGGGCGGGGACATAATTTTTGGCGGCACAGAAAACCCCCTACCGCTAGCGGCAGGCACTGATATGGCCGGTGCAGAGGAACGTGTCGCACATGTGGCAGAATGTCTGCCCGAAATTTGTACGCTTGATTGTGGAACGATGAATTTCGCCGAGGCGGATTATGTGATGACAAACACCCCGGGCATGCTGATAACGATGGGTCAGATGATAACTGAACTCGGGGTGAAGCCCGAGGTTGAGGCGTTCGACACTGGCCATCTATGGTATGCCAAGCAACTGGTTGCTGACGGCGTGCTTAAACCGGATGTGCTGGTTCAGCTTTGTATGGGTGTTCCCTGGGGCGCACCAGATGATCTCAATACCTTCATGGCGATGGTCAATAATGTCCCCGAAAACTGGACCTTCTCTGCGTTTTCGCTGGGGCGTCACCAGATGCCTTATGTTGCAGCAGCGGTGCTGGCGGGTGGTCATGTTAGAGTTGGGCTGGAAGACAATCTCTGGCTGGACAAAGGTGTTTTAGCTACCAACGAACAGCTGGTCGCCCGCTCAAAAACAATCATTGAGACGATGGGCGCACGCGTGATTGGCCCTGATGAGGTACGACAGAAGCTCAAGCTGATAAAGCGTGCACCACGCGCCTAAGGAGCGGTTTGTGATAAAGACAATTGCGATTATTGGTGGCGGTGTGATTGGCGCGGGTTGGCTAGCACGGTTCCTTTTAAATGGCTGGGATGTATCTTTTTACGATCCAGATCCCGAGGCAGAACGCAAAATCAGAGATGTGCTGGTGAATGCTCGTCATGCTTTGCCGATGCTTTATGAGACAAGTATGCCTGTTGAGGGCAACCTGCGTCTGTGCAGCACAATTAAACAAGCCGTACAAAATGTAACCTATATTCAAGAATCTGTGCCAGAACGACTTGAACTGAAGCAAAAAGTGTTTGCTGAAATTCAGGCCCATTGCCCAGAGGACGCGGTGCTAGCCTCTTCCACCTCAGGGTTCAAGCCTTCCGAATTGCAAGAAGGTAGCGCTCGTCCACAGCAGATCATGGTCTGTCATCCGTTCAATCCAGTTTATCTTTTGCCATTGATTGAACTGGTGCCAAGTCCGGTGACTGGCCCAGGTCATATTACGGCGGCAAAAGAAACCCTCTCAATGGTTGGGCTGTTTCCGCTACATATACGAAAGGAAATTGACGCCCATATTGCCGATCGTTTTTTGGAGGCGGTCTGGCGTGAGGGCCTGTGGCTGATCAAAGATGGCATTGCAAACACTGAAGAAATTGATAATGCGATCCGCTATGGTTTCGGTTTGCGCTGGGCGCAGATGGGCCTTTTTGAAACATATCGTATCGCTGGTGGTGAAGCAGGGATGGCGCATTTTCTGTCACAATTTGGACCTGCTTTGAAATGGCCTTGGACCAAGCTCATGGATGTTCCTGAGCTAACCGAGGAGCTTGTTGAAAAAATTGCTAGTCAGTCCGATGCCCAGTCTGGGGCAATGTCGATACGTGCGTTGGAACGTTTGCGAGATAATAATCTGGTGGCTATGATGCGTGCTCTTAAACAGCAGGGAAGTGCCGCAGGCCAACTAATCAAAGCGCATGAGAAGACAATTGCTGTACGGGCGAAAGCCGCGCGCGCGCTTCGTACCATTTCCCGCACTATTCCAATCGACTGGACCGATTATAACGGCCACATGAATGAAAGCCGCTATGGACAGGTTTTTTCTGATGCCGCAGATAGTTTTTTGGTAAGCGTTGGTATGAATGAAACCTATGTAGCAGATGGTCACAGCTATTTTACAGCTGAGACAGCAATTAAATACATGCAGGAAACGCATGCCGGCGACGCTGTAATTGTAGAAACAGAAGTGCTGATGGCTGATGGCAAAAAACTAAAATTGGCCCATCAGATGAAGCGGGCTGATGATAATAGACTATTGGCTTCATGTGAGCAGTTTCTGCTGCATGTTAGCCTTGTAACACGTAAATCATGCGCACCGCTGAGCCCGGTCGCAGAAGCGCTTGCAGCGTTATAAGGGCTGGCTGGAAAGATTAAGGGGCAACAAAGATGGATTTTGGTTTATCTGAAGAACAGAAGATGATTGTTGAAACCGTGCGCAGCTTTGTTGAAAATGAAATCTATCCACATGAAAATCTGGTTGAGCAAACTGGTGAAGTGCCAAGGGACATCGCCCAAGACATTATCGATAAAACCCGCAGCCTAGGATTTTATGCCTGTAACTTTCCAGAATCTGTTGGGGGCGCTGGTCTCAGCCATCTGGAATTTGCCTTGGTTGAGCGTGAACTTGGCCGTGGGTCGATGGCACTCACACATTTCTTTGGCCGACCGCAAAATATCCTGATGGCATGCAAAGGTGAACAAATTGAACGCTATCTTTTGCCAGCGGTTCGCGGCGAGAAGATGGATGCGCTAGCGATGACGGAGCCTGATGCTGGTTCTGATGTGCGCTCGATGAAATGCGCCGCTATACGTGACGGTAGTGACTGGGTTTTGAATGGCAGCAAGCATTTTATTTCTGGTGCGGAACATGCGGATTTTGTGATTGTCTTTGTCGCGACAGGTGAGGATGATACCCCGCGCGGACCCAAAAAGCGGATTACAACTTTCCTTGTGGATCGTGGCACGCCAGGGTTTGCCATACGTGATGGCTACCGGTCAGTTAGCCATCGTGGTTATAAGAATATGGTGCTGGAATTTGATGATTGCCGGCTGCCAAACGCACAGGTTCTTGGTGAAGTTGACGGTGGCTTTGAGGTTATGAATACATGGCTTTACGCAACGCGCATCACCGTTGCCGCAATGAGTGTTGGTCGCGCCCGTCGCTGTTTTGATTATGCGCTTGATTACAGCGCAACCCGCAAACAATTTGGCCAGCCGATTGGTAAATTCCAGGGTGTCAGTTTTCAGCTGGCTGATATGCTGACTGAGATTGATGCCGCAGATTATCTAACCCTTGCTTCGGCGTGGCGGTTGGACAAAGGTTTGCCTGCCAATCGTGAAATCGCATCTGCGAAACTCTATGCAACGGAAATGCTAGCCAGAGTGACTGACAGCACCTTGCAGATACATGGCGGTATGGGATTAATGAGTGATTATCCGATTGAACGCTTTTGGCGTGATGCAAGGGTCGAGCGGATTTGGGATGGCACCTCTGAAATTCAACGTCATATAATCAGTCGCGATCTTTTGCGTCCACTGGGCGCCTAATCTGGGAAGGCAAATGACATGTCTGTTTTGCGCCGATTATTAAGCCCGCAAAATGTTGTGGTGATCGGTGGCGGGGTCTGGGGGCGTTCAGTCATAGAGCAATGCCAAAACCTTGGATTTGTGGGGTAGATTTATGCGGTTCATGCCAGCGCAGAAACCTTGGCTGGCGTTCCTACCTATCGCTCGGTAAGTGATTTGCCAAATGCTCCAGACGCGGCCTTCATTGGGGTGAACCGAATCGCCACTATTGAACAGGTGAGAACTCTAAGCGCAAGAGGTGCTGGCGGTGCGGTATGTTTTGCCTCTGGTTTTCTGGAGACGAAAGACGAAGATGCTGATGGCGCCGCATTGCAGTCTGCGCTGATTGAGGCGGCAGGTGTGATGCCGATTATCGGTCCCAATTGCTATGGTTTTGTGAATTACCTGGATCGGTTTTGCCTATGGCCGGACCAGCATGGTGGGCGGGCTGTCGATACTGGTGTGGCTATTGTCACGCAAAGCTCTAACATAATGATCAATCTGTCCATGCAGCAGCGCGGTCTGCCAATCGCCTATGCGCTGACTGCAGGCAATCAGGCGCAAACAAGTTTGGCGGCATTGGGGCGGGCAGTGTTAGATGACCCGCGAGTAACGGCGTTGGGTCTATATATTGAAGGTATTGGCGATCTGAAAGATTTTGAAAATTTGGCGCGTCATGCTTCTACACTTAACAAAGCTATCGTTGCTTTGAAGGTTGGCTGGTCGGAACAGGCGCAGCAAGCAACCATTTCACATACCGCTTCATTGGCAGGCAGCGCGACATCGGCAGATGCGCTTCTGGCACGCCTTGGTGTGGCGAGGGTGAACAGTTTAGCTGAGATGGTTGAGGCTCTGAAAATCCTGCATCAAGTGGGCCCACTAGCTGGCAAAAGGCTAGTCTCCGCCTCCTGCTCCGGCGGAGAAGCTAGTTTGATGGCGGACACCGCACACAGGCAGCAGAACGGAGTCGTTTTTCCAGCCCTGAACCAAACCCAAAGAGACGGCTTACGATCGGTTTTGGGTGAGAAGGTCGCCTTAGCCAATCCACTGGATTATCATACTTATGTATGGGGCAATTTGCCTGCAATGGCTGATGTCTATAGTGCAATTCTTGATGCGCCGATTGATTTTGGTATCATTGTGGTGGATTTTCCACGCGCAGATAGATGTGATGGTGCAGCATGGGATTATGTGATTGAAGCGGCGCAAATAGCACAAAAGCGAACCTCTAAAGCCGTTGCCCTGCTTGCCTCGCTACCTGAAAACATGCCTGAAGATCGCGCCTTACAAATCGCCAAGGCGGGCCTTGTCCCGTTATGCGGTCTAGAAGTTGGGCTGGCGGCTATTGCGTCAGTCGCCTCGGTTCATCCAGTACCTGAAGCATCAGTTATTGCGGCGCCCCGCCTTTGCCAAACACATATATTAGATGAGGTGGAGTCAAAAGCCATTTTAGCAGAGTACGGGGTTGATTTGCCGCACTTTATAGTGGTGGCCCAAGGCTCGTTGCCAGAAACCTTGCCCTTTTCATATCCTGTAGTGCTTAAAGCCATTGGTGAGAATCATAAATCGGAGATGGGTGGGGTTATAATAGGGTTGTCAAATCGAGCCAAGCTAGAAATAGCAATGTTAGAAATGGACCAACCACGTTATATAATCGAAGAGTTGATAACTGATCCAATTGCTGAGTTGCTGGTTGGAATTGTCGGTGACCAGGTACATGGCTATGTGCTCACACTTGCTGCGGGCGGGGTGCTTACAGAGTTACTCAGAGACAGTGTCAGCCTGTCATTGCCCGTTAATCAGATTGATATTCTGGCCGCACTTCAGCGGTTGAAATTAGCCCCCATGTTGGCAGGCTACCGAGGCAAACCAGCGGTTGATAAAGCCGCTCTGGTCAGGGCCGTGCTGGCGATGCAGGCATGTGTGCTAGATAGACGTACTAGCTTGGCTGAAATTGAAATTAATCCATTGATACTGACATCAAAGTCAGCAGTAGCGGTGGACGCGCTTATTCGGATTGGAGAAAATGCAGATGCCTAACCCTATTCAAACACAAATCAATGGTCATGTTTTAGAAGTGACGATTGATCGGCCAAAAGCCAACGCTATAGATTTGGTGACCAGCCGGAAAATGGGAGAAGTCTTCCGCGATTTTCGAGACAACCCAGAATTAAGGGTCGCTATCCTCACCGCCGCTGGTGAGAAATTTTTTTCAGCCGGGTGGGATCTGAAAGCAGCAGCAACAGGTGATGCGGTAGATGGTGATTACGGCGTTGGTGGTTTTGGTGGATTGCAGGAATTGCCGCATCTGAACAAGCCATTAATTTGCGCAGTAAATGGAATTTGTTGCGGTGGCGGGCTAGAAATGGCGCTCTCTTGCGATATTATTTTGGCTGCGGAACACGCAACTTTTGCTCTCCCAGAAATTCGCTCCGGCACAGTTGCAGATGCAGCTTCTATCAAATTACCAAAACGTATCCCTTATCATATCGCAATGGAGATGCTGCTAACTGGTCGCTGGATTAATGCTCGCGAAGCCGCTAAATGGGGTCTGGTTAACCATATTTATCCTAGGGATCAAATTATGGAAAAAGCACGAGAGATAGCCCAGCTATTAGCCTCTGGCCCACCTCTTGTGTATGCAGCCATAAAAGAAGTGGTTCGCGTAGCAGAAGATATGAATTTTCAAGATGCGCTAAACCGAATTACTAAAAGCCAACTAAAAACGGTTGAAAAGCTCTACAATTCGGAAGATCAGCTCGAAGGCGCTCGTGCTTTTTCTGAAAAAAGAGACCCTGTCTGGAAAGGTTATTGAATCCTCGTTGGCGGTTAATATTCTTAGAGGTGGCTAATCAAGATGGAGCCTCCCCTTTGGCCTATGGCACTCTGAAACAGGAGAGTGCCTCAGTAACCCCATTCCGTGATCCTTGGCTGTTGAACGGTGGTCCTTTAAACTTGGGCCTTGGGCCTTGGGCCTCGGACCCTGGCCCTTGGAACAGGGGTCTGGCAAGATTTCGATAAATCAGTTTAAGATAGCCAAAGTGGAACGACTACTAGAGCCGAACATTACGCATTTTCGAAAAGCGGCAATCAACGCGGCAATTATTTGGAACACAAAAAAGCCACCTCAAATATGAGGCTGCTATATATATGATATAAAACCATAACTATTGGTTGCAGGGGCAGGATTTACTCAAGGCCCTACGGTTAATACCTGGGTATGAGGTAATTGTGGCGGCACACACCGTAGGTCACTTTATTTTAAACTACTTCAAATTTTCAATTGCCTGGAAAATACTCTCAACTTTAGGGTCGGCGTGTATATTGAACTAAGCCACTTCGGTCAGCGTATCCTGAATATTCGAATAAATTACACTCTCTTGCCTAATTGCCTTAAGCAAGGTTTCATGTGCGAGTGACAAATTCATTGAGTTACGTTTTATAAGAGCGACGTCAATTGAATTGAAATTAAAATTTGGGTTGACCACTTTTACTGCACCAGACTGAATCTCCTCTATAAAAATGTTATATTGAGCCAAAATCAGCCAATCATTTTCTAACAATAGTTTTTTCTCGACTGCTGGAGACATTGTTGTTACGCCCACCTGAGGCCTTTGAATTTGATGATACTCAAAAAAACGCTCCATCTCACGCAATCTGTGAGATGGATCGGATGGAAAAATCCACGGAAAATTCGGGACCCGTTCAATTGGATTTTTATCATCATAAAAAATCGGATGTCCTGATCGCCCAAATATACCCAACGAACAGGAAAACAAAACTTCATACTCCAGCGATGGGTGTAAATCCTTCGGTAGCGTGCTAACAAGAAAATCATGTCTTCCCTCTACAAGTTCCGCACACAAATCACGGGTTTTGCCCTCAGATATCAAAGGTGCAAAGTTGGGAAATTTTTCTTTTATTTGTTTTATTGATGGCGCTATCACCGAGTCTGCTGCAATTATGTCAACACCGAAGGAAATAAAATTTTGCTCATTTTTATTGATTAGTCTTATATCAGCACTCAAGCGATCAGTTTGCGTCAGAACCAATTTTGCATATTCAAATAATCTCTCTCCACGTTTTGTTAAAATTAGCCGTGCTTGATGTTTTTCAAAAATTGCTCCCCCAATCTTTTTTTCTACATCACGCAGCACCCTGCTTACAGTTGGTTGATGGGTCTTTAAGGCACGCGCAGCGCCTGTTACGCCACCAAAATCAAAAATGCTTATCAAAATTTTTAGTTGTTTCAATGAGATTTCAAACATTCAATTTTACTTCTTTAGTTTCTAATGCAGCAAGGGCGTGAAATTAAGTGATTTTTTTTCTGACTATACGCCATATTACTAGAGCATAACTCACTGCAGACAAAAGCCAGAAAAAAACGCAAATGGGCCCTGTGAAAAAAACAGAAAGATCGCCATCACTTTGCATCAAACTCTCGCGAAAAGAATTTTCCAACAGGGGTCCTAATATAAAGCCGATTAAAAAAGGGGCGACTGGTATGACCAAATATCTAAAAATCAATCCTACCACACCAGCAAAAAGCATTATTTTAAGGTCGAAAAAACTACTACTGACGACAAAACCACTAAAAAAGCACAAAACCAAAATAGTGGGGTATATAAACCAATCAGGAATTAATCTTATCCTAACGAAGGCCTTTATTGCGATTTGACCCAACCCGAATAAAAAGGCAGAACCACATAATAAACCTAAATAAATTGCCAATATGATGTCTTTGTTTTCTTTAAAAAGATACGGGCCAGGTGCCAGTCCCTGCATGATAAACGCTCCCATAATT
>Ga0115569_10001885_pt1 | contig 16083 bp, 9 predicted proteins | sample COGITO_mtgs_1205_2_FD_87295 | JGI IMG/M metagenome (GOLD analysis project Ga0115569, IMG submission 87295) | Pelagic marine microbial communities from North Sea - COGITO_mtgs_120503 | ecosystem: Environmental > Aquatic > Marine > Epipelagic | place: Germany:Helgoland, sampling site Kabeltonne... | reverse complement strand
TGGCAGCTGTCGACGGCGCTGATCGTGTGGGGTTCCGTATTTGCCCGGGCAATCCCTTCAACGACCTCTCAGACGAGAATCCCGAAGAGACCTTCGTGGCGCTTCTTGAAGGCGTCCGGGACATGGGCCTGGCCTACTGCCATGTGATCCGACTCAACAGCATCCCTAACGCGCCAGATCTCGATAATGTCGCGATCGCCGCAAAGGCTTTTGGCAATCCACTCATCGTCAACGACAGCTATAAGATCGATGAAGCTAAGTCTGTCGTCGATAGCGGCGTCGCATCTGCAGTCGCTTTTGCCCGGTCATTCATCGGCAATCCCGATCTTGTCCGGCGACTCGAACAAGACCTGCCGCTTTCGAGGTTTAACCCGAAGGCCCTCTACAGCATGGGCCCCGAAGGCTACAGCGACTATCCGACAGCTGACTAACACGTGGCCGAGAAGCCCTGTGCGGAAAGACCTCTAAGGCGCCGGAACGCGGCACCCTTCAGCGGGGGTTGCACGGATCCAATCAACTGCTTCCGCCAGAAACGTCAAGTGTGCCGCCTCGGTGTAGGCCCCCTCCATATGACCCATCGCGGAGTAGAGCGCTCGGCCCTTGCCAATGCAGTGGGTCCAGACGATCGGATGGTCGTCACCCATTCGCAGGTCGCGGTCGATGAAGGCAATCTTCATCTGTGGCGTATAGGTCGACTCGTCGAGGGTTGCGAGAACCTGAACACCTTCGCCTCGCGGGCTCGCTTCAAAGGAATACCACTCGTCAGTCCTTACCCAAGCGGACTCGAGGTGCCGCATCACGGGATGATCTGGCTCCTCTATGCGAACCGTGGCCTCCTGAAATTGCGGTCCCATCGGATGCCCCACGAACTGCGCACGAATCAAAGTGCCGGGATGCTCGGGCCAATCGTAGGCCGGATCGCCTCCCGTTCCGTGAACGCCCAGGAAGCCAGCTCCTTCCTCGATGCGCGCCAGTAGCGCCGCTCTCTGGTCCTCGCTCAGCACATCACCACTGACCTGAAACCAGACAATCGCATCGAATCGTTCAAGAATTTCAGGCTGATGAACGGCACCGTTCTCCGTTGCAAAGACGCTCCAGCCTCGCTCCTTCGCCAACTGCTTTAGAGCAGGCAAGCCTGCGTCAATCGCTTCGTTATGCCGAAAGCCATTCGTCTTGCTGAAGATCAGCACCGAGGGGCTCCGCAGCTCTGAAGGAATCCCCGGCGCGACCGTCTCGTGTTCCGAGGATGGAAAGACGACACGCAGCGCATCGCATCCGGTGACGAGCATCAACGCACCTAACAGAAGGAAAGCAACTCCCATTCTCCGAACCGTCATCTCAGACTTTCTCCCATTGGCGTGACTCGCTCGATCGTTCGATCGCATCGAGCACTTCTTGGTTGCGAACACCGTCTTCAAAATTCGGCCGCGGCGATTCACCCCTCTCAATCCCACGTAGTAGATCAAAGACCGTATGCGTGAACGTATGCTCGTAGCCGAGGACATGACCAGGCGGCCACCATCCCTCTACGAATGGATGCTGCTCATCCGTCGCGAGTATCGTGCGAAAACCCGAGTCCGGCCCGGCTTCAGTATAGACTTCGAGCTCGTTCATACGCTCCAGGTCAAAGGCAAGGCTTCCCTTGCTCCCGTTGATCTCGAAGCGGTTGTAGTTCTTCCGTCCTGGACAGAAGCGTGACCCTTCGATCGAGCCGACCGCACCACTCTCGAAGCGCACCAAGGAGAGCGCTGCATCATCTACATCCACGGCGCCGCGCCCAGACCCGTCTTCGAGGGGACGCTCGTCGACGAAGGTCTTAAGCAAGCCGCTCACCTCCGCGACCTCTCCTACTAGAAATCGCGCAAGATCGAGGGAGTGAGACGCGATATCACCTAACGCTCCGCTTCCCGCCTTCGCTTTTTCAAGACGCCATACACGAGGCGCCTCCGGGTCCACGATCCAATCCTGAAGGTAAACACCGCGGTAGTGATGGATATCGCCGATTTCGCCGGCATCAATCATTCGCTTCGCCAAGCCGACTGCAGGCGCACGACGATAGTTGTGGCAGAGCATATTGATCACGCCAGCCGCTTGGACGGCCGCGAGCATCTGCTCGGCCTCAGCGAGATTATTCGCGAGGGGTTTTTCGCAGAACACGACCTTCCCCGCTTCCGCGGCGGCGATTGCGATCTCCGCATGGGAATCGCCGGGCGTACAGATATCGATGACATCGATATCGTCCCGGGCGATCACGTCGCGCCAGCTGTCTGAGCTCTCCTGCCACCCAAGACGATCCGCCGCTTCCGCTGCCCCCTCGGCCGACCGGCCACAAACGACCTTCATGACGGGATCAAGGGGAACATCAAAGAATGGGCGTACCTGTCGCCAGGCATTGCTATGCGCACGCCCCATGAACTGATACCCGATCATGGCCACGTTCAATGCGGGTCGACTCGCGGACATTGACTCATACTCCTGGGCGCAGGCAGCTCGAGAGCGCCTCGCCAAACTAAGTGCGGTACGACTCGCGCCCAACTCCCTGCACGGGAATCCCCTGTGCGGGCAGAACTTCGTTTTGCAATGCGTACATGGCCGCAGCCGCTTCATCGATTCGTCGCGTAAACTCGATCGATCCCTTAAGAATCGGCGCCAGCTTCGACTTTTCCTGCACGCGCGCCGGCCCGTATTCATGTTCCACGATTAGCGGTGCCTGCTCGAAATCCATATCGAGCAGTTCTCGCGCAGCAAGCTGGTGATCCAGCCAGTCCACGCTTCTATTCGTGAGGTAGGCGAGCGGATCATGTCGCGCTGTGCCTGGGAGCTCATGCTCACAAATCGTCGTCTGCTTCTTCCAAGCGTTCGCGTGATCCGCAGGATTCGGTGAAGGCGCACCATTTTGATAATCGCCTCGTCCCATTGTTTGGCCGCCGTAGCCCCAACCTGCGAGACCCTTGGGGTCGATCACTTGGCCCTTCACGTGAAAGCCGTCGATCAAGAACGCGTATCCCTCGTCCTTCAGATACTGAAAGATCGAGCGCGTATCCTGCCCCATCAACACCGCATGGGACGGGTCGTAGTGAACTCGCAGTTGGTCGCCCACGCCGTGCCGGTCACAAATTCGGTACAGCTCAATCCAAGCGGCTGGCGTATACGCAATATTGTTATGGAAGCTGTCATCTAGCGTCCAGCCCGGCATAGGACACTGCTCGATTCGGTACGTGAGCCCCCTGGCTTTCGCTTCCGCAAGAAGAGGCACGAAGCTCTCCTCGAAATCGACGAGGTTCGCCTCGATCGAACGTGATTCGTTTTTGCCGACGAACCCACAAACCGCAGGCGCGCCAAGTAAAACTGCGGCGTCGAAGGTGCGCAGCATGAAATCGCGCTTCTTCGCCCGAATAGTGGGGTCCCCGTGCAACATGTTGTCGAAAAATGCGACGTCCGCGATCTCGACGCCCGTCTCTTTCGTCGCCGCAAGAATCCGATTCGCTCGTGCGGAATCCATGGGCGCACGCAGATCAAGCGTATTCGCGACCGGGTCAAGCATCGCTTCCGGCGGCACATCCGCTTCGTCTGGATGCAACGCAGCGGAGAGTTGAATTGTATCCGCGCCGACCTCCGCCGCGAAGCCTAACCACTCCTCGACCGCGAGGTCTGGGTCCGAATCTCGCTTCTCCCGAGGCGTGAGCTCCTGCAAAGCCGCCGTCAGCACACCGACCTTCATCGGTCGCGGATTAAATTCGCCGGTCTCCATTATCTCTCCACTTTTTCCGATTAAGAACCCTGAGCCTAACGGATCAGGACATGAATTCGCCGCCGTTGCAATTTAAGTTTGCGCCGGTGACCACCGCCGAAAGATCAGATGCGAAGAAGAGCGCTGCGTTAGCGCAATCCGAATCGTCGGGAATCACGCCGATCGGAATATCCTTCGTGATGTCTGCGATCACTTCGTCGACGCTCTGACCAGTCTGCTTCGCGAGTCCCTTGACGAACCCTTCAACCGGCGGGCCCCACATCCAACCCATCGCAACCGAGTTCACGCGGATGCCGTGCGGCCCCAGCTCCTTTGCCAACATTCGCGTGGCGACGGACAAGGCGCCCTTCGAAGATGCGTAGGCCCCCTGCATCAGTAGAGGCTTTCGCTCGACCAGAGTGTTGATGTTCACGACCGCGCCCTTGCCCTGCTTCTTCATGACCGGGACGACGCATTGCGTGAGTCCGAGGGAGCCGAACAGGTTTACTTCCATGGTCTTCCGCCAGTCGTCGAGATCCGCGTCCTCAAAGGTGCAGAAGGTGCCGCCGCTATAGGCGCTATTGATCAGCGCATCGATTCGGCCGAAGCGCTCGACGGTCTTGTCTACCAGATTCTGGCACTGCTCGGTGTTAGTGATGTCCGTCGTGACGACGAGGGTCTCTGCGCCGGTCTTCTTAACCTCTGCTTCGACCTCTTCGAGAAACGCTTGCGTGCGCGCCGCGAGAACGACCTTGGCGCCCTCCTTGCCGGCGTTGATCGCGAGCTCTTGGCCGAGCCCTGAACCGATCCCTGAAACGATGACGACCTTACCCTCGAGAATCATGCGAAACTTCCTCTTTCAGCAAACGACAACCAATCGCGGCACCGTCTCCCTGTAGAGAAAGTGCGCGTCGGGTCATATCGGAAAAGATTAGCTTCGCCCAATTCGCAGGCATCGTCGATGCGTAGATCGTCTCAGATTCAAAAACGGACCAGAGGCGCAGCTCGGCATCCGCCTGAGTCTCTAGCGGGGGAATCTCCAGGAACGACATGACATTTTCCACGATCAGCTCACAAGCCTCGCGCGTATCCCGCTCGCTCCACCCCAGTCGTGCCGCGATCGGCCGAAGCCCTTCGATCCCTGGGACGGCAAAGCTCGGATCAAAGATCGAGCTCGACATCTCTTTCGGATAATCGCTGGATGCCCATGCCGTTGGCAGCAAGGCGTTATGCCGAATGACTAAGATGGCCGCACGTACGGCATCGGCAACCAAGTGCTTAGGGTCACCCTACTTGCGAAAAATGCGCGTCCCTCTCGTACGAAGGTCATCCGAACGACCTCCCTCGACTTCGAGAAGTAGCAGCACGCAGTCTATCTAGTGATTCCCGCCTCCTTCGCTTCGGCGGTCATGTAAACAATCGCGCATAACTACTGACGAATCAGGACTTACGAAGATTGAGGAAGCTCTGTCGCTGCTCCACTGTCCCAATCATGACAAGCTCGCTTCCGGCTTCGAGCTCCGTCGAGGCAGCCGGGTTCGCCATGAACTCACCATTGGCACGAATCCCGATCACGTTCATACCGGTACGGCTTCCAATCTCGCTCGACCCCAATTTCTTGCCGACGAGTCGCTTAGGCACGGGCTCCACAATTAACTCCGTGCCCTCACCCACGACTACGAGATCTCGTCCGAGCACCATCGAAACCAAAATCTGCACGGCTAGAGAGGCGCGACTCAGCGCAAAATCTGCACCCGCCCTATGGATCGCTTCTAGATTCCAGTCATGTGTGATGCGACTAACTATGTGCGCATCACTCGAGAGCCCGCGAGCATAGACGGACAGGAAAATATTCGTCGCATCGTCGTTGGTGGTGAGGACGACCGAGGGCGCCTCGTCGATACCAGCCGCCTTTACGGTCTGCAGATTCGCCGCATCGCCGATCACCACCTTGTCGGCACAGTTCGCAAAGGAATCGCGAACGGACTCATCGCTATCGAGCACCGTCACGCGAGCGCCCCGCTCGCGCAGCGCCTCGGTCACCGAACGCCCGACGCTACCTCCCCCGATCACGAGCACCGGCGCATCAACCTCGTGATAGATCACGAAGAGCGCATCGAGTTCCGTGATCTGCTCTTCGGTGCCGACAACGACGGGCACGCTGTGTTCGGACAAAACAGTTTCGGGTCCCGCCGGCTCAAGGTGCCCACGCTCCCACACCCCCACCACGTTAAGCCCCGTGAGCTTTCGCAAATTCGTGTCGCGAATAGTACGTCCCACGAGCGCAGTTCCGTGGATAGGGAACTCCGCGATAATGAGATCTTCGAAGCGGCCGATTCTATGTGCTGACTGAGTTCCGGCCGTTACCCGAGCCGCAAGTTGCTCTCCGAGTCGCTGCTTGAGCGGAATTACATGCATTGCGCCGGCGAGTTCGAGCACGTCGACCGAATCGACATTTTCAGCGAAGGCGACGATCGGAACCTCCGTCGAAATTTGCCTAATCGTAACTACGATATTCGTATTCTCGGCATCCGAGAGATTCGCAAGAATCAATCGCGCGCGATCCGCTCGAACCAGTTCGTAGGTTTCACGAACATCGCGACGCCCTGTGACAACAATGTGACCGTCAACATGGAGTGCGGCGGCTGCCGTCGGATCGGGTTCGATGATCACATAGGAGATTTCCAGATCCACGAGCCGCTTAACAAAGCCTTCAACGATCGCGTCGTAACCGCATATAATAACGTGATTCTCTGTATCGGTCGGCATCTCGCGAGGTGCGCGCATCCGAATCTGCGCCTCGAGCCAGGGGGCATAGAAATACCTGATGAAGGCGAAAGGCGCGACGATGAGCAGCATCACGATTCCGTACAGAAGGACGACGACACTGAACGCACGGCCTAAGTCACTCTGAAAAGTAATATCTCCGAATCCCAGCGTACTCATCACTGTCAGCGTCCAATAGACGCCGGTCACCCACGAATGGCTCTGCCCTTCGTAGACCATGATCGAATGGAAGATGACCGAGAAAACACCGATAGACGCAAACAACCCTCCAACGAAACGCAGAAGCGCGCCGAGGTTTTGTTTCGCTTCGCGGTCTTCTAGTACATAGGCGAGCTGCGCCGGGATAAACTTCAAGCGTCGATCCGCCGATACTTTATGCGCGTAGGCGTATCCGCATCCGCGCCGAGCCGTCTTTTACGATCGGCTTCATAGTCTTCGTAGTTTCCCTCAAACCACTCCACCTGACTATCGCCTTCGAAGGCCAGGATATGCGTCGCGATCCGGTCGAGGAACCAACGATCATGCGAGATAACGACGGCGCAACCAGGGAAGTCAATTAACGCATCTTCGAGAGCACGCAGCGTATCGACGTCAAGATCATTAGTCGGCTCATCGAGGAGCAGGACGTTGCCCCCGGCACGAAGCAAGAGCGCCAAGTTTACGCGGTTGCGTTCACCACCCGAAAGTGACCCAACTAACTTCTGCTGATCCGATCCTTTAAAGTTGAACGAGGAGACCCAAGCTCGCGACGGAACCTCGCGATTCCCGATCATGATCTTCTCGTCGCCACCGGAAATCACTTCCCAGACGGACTTATCGGCCGCGAGATCTCGACGTTCCTGGTCGACGTAGGACAGATGCACGGTCTCACCAAGGCGGAGATCTCCGCCGTCGGGCTTCTGGTCTCCAGCAATCATATTGAAGAGGGTCGTCTTACCGGCGCCATTCGCACCGATGATCCCAACAATGCCGCCAGGCGGAAGTTTGAACGAGAGATCATCGAATAACAGCTTTTCGCCGAAGGCCTTATGGAGCCCCTCCGCCTCGACAACCACGTCGCCAAGCCTCTGCGGCACGGGGATCGCGATCTCGACCTTGTCCGGGGCGCGCGCTCCACTCTCTTTCACCAGCTCTTCGTAGGCGTTAATTCGTGCTTTGCCCTTAGCTTGGCGTGCTCGCGGACTCATCTTGATCCACTCAAGTTCGCGAGACAGTGTGCGCGCACGCGCGCCGGCCTGCTTGTCTTCAATCTCGAGTCGCTTGTTTTTCTGTTCAAGCCAAGAGGAGTAGTTCCCCTCCCATGGGATGCCGGCTCCGCGGTCGAGTTCAAGAATCCAACCCGCCACGTTGTCGAGGAAGTAGCGATCATGCGTAATCGCTACGACCGTCCCGGGATATTCCTGCAGGAAGCGTTCAAGCCACGCGACACTCTCGGCATCGAGATGATTCGTCGGCTCATCGAGCAGCAGCATGTCTGGCTTCGAAAGAAGCAATCGGCAAAGTGCTACGCGACGCTTCTCTCCACCAGAGAGTGTCGTCACGTCCGCATCTCCCGGCGGACAACGCAGCGCTTCCATCGCGACATCCAATACGCGATCGATCTCCCACGCATCCGCGGCGTCAATACGATCCTGAAGCTTGCCCTGCTTCTCCAGCAGCGCATTCATCTCATCGTCTTCCATAGGCTCTGCGAATTTCTCAGACATTGCATTGAACTCGTCGAGCAAGCTGCGGATCTCCGCGACGCCTTCTTCGACGTTGCCCAGCACATCTTTTTTGGGGTCGAGCTCCGGCTCCTGAGGCAGGTAACCGACGTTTAATCCCCGGGCCGGCTTCGCCTCGCCCAGGATATCGTCATCGATACCCGCCATGATGCGGAGCAGCGTGCTCTTACCCGCGCCGTTTGCGCCGAGCACGCCTATCTTGGCGCCAGGAAAGAACGATAACGTGATGCCGTCGAGGATCGTGCGATCCCCGATCACCTTCCGCAGGTCGTTCATGGTATAGACAAATTCGTGAGCCAACTGACGATCTCTCCCTGAATGTGGACGCGGCGGAGTCTAGCAGCGTAGACTCCCGGCCCCCTCCCCCGCTTATTGGATCCCGATTGGATGCGTAGCCTCAGGCCGCTATGGCGGATGAACATCGATATTTCCGCCGATTCCGCACGCTTGCTCCAAAAGCGGATGCCGAAAGGCGCCCTTCCGTGCGTCCTCTCGTTCGCCCTGCTGCTCTTGATCGCTAGCGGCTGCAGTCTCTGGGGCGGTTCCGATAGCGATGGCATCTTGATTCTTGCGCGACGCGGCGATGCCGCTTCCCGCGCGATCGCCGAAACACTTGCAGAGCACTATGACGTCCCCGACGAAAGAATCCTGGATCTGAGCCTGACTACGGCACCGAACGCCCGTGAGATAGACGCCGCGACCTACCAAAGAGAGATCGCCGGCCCCATCACCCGTCACCTGACGCTCGCAGAAGCCCACGACGAGGTCTGGCTGCTCGTCACGACGCCCGGACTCCCTCTGATGATCCGAGGATGTGAAGTCGTCCCCATCGAGCTCCCGTCGCCTGGCGATCTCTCCGAATTAGTAGAGTCCGCGGGTCCCTCGGCGCCTTCCTCTGGCACAACCGCGATCGCCCCGCCGCGCCCTGCCGCGCCGGCCTCGATCTCTGATTGCAGACTTCGCCCCCTGGATGGTTCGCTTTCAAAACTCGGGGGCGCGCGCACTAATGTGTATTCCTCTCCTTCTTCCACGTCCGCACCCACGCCAATCGCGAACCCCTTCTTTGGATCCCTCGAGCGTTTCAGCAAATTCCGGGAGGATCATCCGGATTCGCCTTTGCGATTCCTTGTCGCTCGACTCACCGCCACCCCGGACTCACAAAGCGAACGAGGAAGGACACCACAAGCAATCATCGATCTCCTTGAGCGCCCCAACGCTCTCCCCCCCGAAACCGAAGATGCCCTAGCCAAGCCGCATTGGTTCGTCGCAGGAGCAGCTCCCGCAAAGCGAACCACCTCCACGGCATTGCTGCTGGCTCCGATCGAGGCGCAGCTCCCGCTTGCAGGCCATCGCGTCTGCTCAAGCTGCGACGCCAAAACACGAGAGGCAGAAATGGCAGGCATCATCTTCCCCACCAAAGCCGACCTCAAGAGCGAAGGCAATCCGTCGAGAGTCGGCCAGCCCGGAGTCGTCATCGCACTCGCCGCTCCTTCCACCACAAAAAGGAAGGGGCGCCCCTCCGCGCTCGAGTCCTTCGTCAATCTTTGGCTTGCAGGAGGAGCCACGGCGATCTCCCTTACCCTCGAAGATGCAGAACTCGCGCGCGTCGCTCGCCCCGCCCTCGCACTCTCGGCGTGGGCCCACGGCGCGAGCGCAATCGAAGCACATTTTTCGTCGCTCCCAACCCTTGGCGGACAACATCTATTTGTCGGCGACCCGCTTAGGCGGCTCCCAGAATTCCAGCTTCCCGAAGACGAACTCCTCGATCGTGATCAGGACGGGATCGGGGACATTGCTGACAACTGCTGGCTCGAGCCGAACCCGGATCAGCGCGACACCAACAACGATGGATTCGGAAATCGCTGCGACGCGGATGTCGATGACGACGGCCTTGTCAATCGCTCAAACGGCCAGATCTACCCCGTCGATCAGCGCGGAGACTTAGAATCCATCACGCTCTCCGCACGCAGCGAGTTCTACGACCCCAACCACGATCTCGACGGAGATGGCGAGGTTAACGAACGGGACCTCTTAATCGCACGCCTAGCACTATATCGCGCCCCTGGAAATTAGGCCGGCCCTCACGCCTCGCCGTCGTCTTCGCGCAGAGCTAGGATCAGACTCGACGTATCGAGTCGACCGCCTCCGCGACGCTGAAGTTCGGCATAACGTGAATCAACGATTTCGGTGATCGGCAGATCGGCGCCGTATCGAGCCGCTTCATCTATGGCCATGCCGAGGTCCTTTCGCATCCAGTCCACCGCAAAACCGAAATCGAATTTCCCTTCGAGCATCGTCTTTGCCCGATTCTCCATCTGCCATGATCCTGCAGCGCCAGCGGAGATCACGTCGACCACTGCCTCTGCATCCAAGCCCACTCTCTGCGCAAATCCGAGCCCTTCCGAAAGTCCTTGAACGAGGCCAGCGATACAAATCTGATTGACCATCTTGGCCATCTGGCCATGGCCGGCAGGCCCGAGCAGCGCATGCTTGCGCGCATAACATTCAAGCACCGGCGCGACTTGTTCGTAGACGTCTCTCTTTCCGCCGACCATAATCGTGAGCGCGCCGTTTTCCGCCCCGGCTTGTCCGCCTGAAACAGGCGCATCGAGCCAGCCCAAACCCCGAGCATCTGCAGCGCGAGAGAGTTCTCGAGCCAAGGTGGCCGACGCCGTCGTGTGGTCGACGAATACCGAGCCCCGTGCCATGGCATCAAATGCACCCGCCTCCGCAAGTGTGATCTCGCGAAGATCTTCGTCTGCTCCGGTACAAGCAAAGACGATCTGTGCATCCCGAGCGGCGTCCGCTGGGGTCGCCGCAACCCGGACTGCATGTGCCGCGTAGGTTTTCTCCCAAGCGTCCGCGACCTCGCGCGTGCGGTTATAGACCGTGACGTGGTAGCCAGCACGAGCGAGATGCCCGGCCATAGGGCTGCCCATCACTCCTAAACACAAAAACGCAACGCGCGGTTTTCCACTCATCGAAGCTCCATCTGTGTCGAGGAAACCGGACGCTCCGCCCCGTCCTCCTGGGTCTTAGTTTCATTTTTAGTCGCCGTGTTCGTGGCAGCCTTAGGGAGACCATCCGTTTCCGCACTCGTTCCCTGCTTGGTCCCTGTAGAGAACGCAGTTGCCATATCCGAAGCACGCGCCACACGAGCAATCACGTTCGCCTCTACATCATCCGGAGCCGCCGTTGCTATGCGCGCGCTCTCGGTATCCTCAAGTTCAGCCGGAAGTCCGTCTACGAAGATAATTTCACGCGTTCGCACGGCGGAAACCCTCGCGCCTGGCGTCAAGATGCCTACCAAGTTGAGGGGATCGCTACCGCAAATCCGAACCCGCTCGCCGTTCCGAGGTTGCCTCCGCACTCGCGCGAGTTCATCCAGCGCCTCGGGCAAGGCAAATTGTTCGCCCGTAAATCCGGACACGAAGCGCCCGCCGCGAATCACGCCACGCGCTTCGAGTCGCCGCATGGCCCAGACGACCTCTCGCCAGGGAACGGCCAGCTCTTCGCGAAGTACGACGTCGCGGAAGACGATGCCCCATCGCACCAAGAGCTGTTCAGCGACCGCTTCCGCGAGCCCGTCCATTTCTTCCGGCTCTTCTCGCGCCGGAACTAGACTCCAACGCCCTTCGGCTCCCGCCGTTGCACCCGCCGCAAGCCCGCGCCGCAAACCTCGACGTGCTCTGGTCTCCGCACGCCCCTTTTTCTTGGGGTCCCGCGACTGCAACAACGATCGCAAAGCCTGAAAGCCATCCGCTCCAACGCGTCCACGGGATACGAGATCCCAGAGCGCGCCCTCGACTTCGAGGGGTTTGGCATCGAGTGCTGCAACGAGCTCTGCATGAAAGAGCGCACCTCGAACTCGAAGCAGCGAAAGGATCCTATCCGGAAGTGATTCGCGACCTCCGGTCGCTGGAGCCGCCGAGGAATCTGCACGCTCTTCTGGCGAACGAAGTCCGGCCAGTGCTTCTGCCTCGGAAGCACTCGCCGGTTTACCCGTCAGCTTCGTTTCTCTGACCGGGCTCGCAAGCGCGCCCCAACCCATTTCTCGCCGGGGCTCCAGAGGCTGAAGGGGGTCCGGCATGGGTTTTCGATGTGCCTGCAAGAGCCACGGCAAGTCGCCGCGCAACACCAGAGAGAGGGGCGTCGATTTACTCGTCGCGCGTGTCCGCCGAGCACCCGCGCTCTCGTCGGCATCAATCTGCTCGGCGGGGGGCGCGATACGCAACCACGAAACCTGGCCCGACAAACAATGCGGATCGAGCCATTCAGGCCGGTAGCCCCGAACACGTGCCGCCAGGACTTCGCTCTCCCAAGCCCCCGCCGCTAGGTCGAAGCCCTGCAATTGTTCGATCACTTGCGCGACGCCCGGAGCGCCTTCTCTTTGCGTACCCTTCGCAACGTGCTGCCAAGCGAAGAGGAAACGCATCAGTTCCTGGGCGGATACTGCCTCTACCGAAGCCCGCAGGCGCGATTGGGAGTCGCCGTGGATGCGCGCCAAAAGTCGACGTGCGCAGAACTGCTCAGGCCCTTCGCCAATATCGCCCGGCTCGAATCGGCCCCGCAAGACGAAACCTTCAGACTCAAGCGCTGCGAGGCCAATCTCGATCAGGCCCGTACGGACACATAGCCGCGCCGCGAGGGTGACCGCATCTATGGGCCCTGTCGTTTCCAGATGACCTCGCAAGACATGCGCGATCGCGGCGCCTTCATCCACGTCGCCTTCGCGACAAAGATCGATGGCTAAACCCTGAGCCGAAAGTTCATCGGCGTTGGTCGAGCTACCGACGTCAACATCATCATCAAAGCAGGCGGGGTGGATGGCCCGAGCCCAAGCCAATCGCTCCGTCGCGACCCAAAAGGTGACAGCCCCGGGCGAAACGGTGACCCCACAACCTCGCGCATCACGAAGATCAGAACGATCCTCTTTGTCTCGAACCTCGAAAACCGACGCACGCCCCGTCGCTTCGAGTTCCCGGAAAGCACCTTCCCAGCGCGCATCCGCTCGCCAAATGCCCGCGCCTAGGAGAAGGTCATGTAACTCATCCCGGTCCCTCGGCTCAGGCAGAGCCTGTGCGCGTACCTTCGCAATCGCATCGGGGTCAAGCTGCGTGAGGTCCCGCTCCTCGACGGGCAGTCCCCGTCGCATCCGCACGGCGCGGGTCCGGCGCTCCTCAAGCGGCGCGTCATCGAGGAACGTAAAGGGTTTACCGTTCAGGATCTCATGCCCGAGCGGAGAAGGCTCCGTCGTATCCACGCAAAGCAGCTCGCATCGCCCGTCGCGAATCCGTTCGATCAGGTCCTTCATTCCCTCGACATCCATCGCCTCGTAAAGACAATCATGCAAAGTCTGCCGAACTAACGGATGATCCGGAATCTCGACGGGTCCGGCGACGTTCTCTTGGCAAGCCGCGGCTTGCGGGAAAACCGCGGCCATCAGGTCATCGGATTCCATGCGCTGTATCGGGGGAGGGTTCTTTTTCCCGCCCCTAAAGCGCAGAACCGCCAGCGAGCGATTCAGATTCCAGCGCCAGCGCGTCGTAAAGATTGGCAGCGGCAACACGGCCTGGGACAACGTCTCTTCGATCCCGTTTGTCGACAGAAAGAAGGGCACATCCATCAAGGGAAAGCTGTGGTGCGGTCCAAGCGAGAGCACCATTGCGTCATCGTTCGCCGCCGCCTGCAGTTCGAAGTTAAAACTCTTACAAAACTTCTTTCGGAGGGCGAGACAAAGTCCGCGATTAAGACGACCGCCCCGCGGTGTGTGAATCACGAGCTGCATTCCGCCCGCATCATCAAAAAAGCGCTCGAGGACGAGGCGGTCCTTCGTCGGCAAGCCGCCTAACGCCGTCCGAGAAACGCCGAGGTAACGTGCGATTTGCTCCGCGGCGTCGCGGCCGACACCCGCCTCGGACATGAGCCATTCGATCGCCGCCGCTTCGTCGTGGGTCTCAAGGATCGGTTCGAGGTCCGCTCGTAAATTCGAAACTTCGTCTGAGAGTTCTTCGGTTCGAGCCGGCGCTTCTCCCGCCCAAAAGGGGATATTCGGCTGCGCGCCCTGCGCATCGGTGACCCGAAGCTTGCCCGCTTCGACGCGGCGAACGCGCCAGGTACTGCTGCCAAGCAGAAATACATCGCCCGGCATGCTGTCGATCGCAAAATCCTCTCCCACTGTGCCGATGAATGTCTCGTCTGGATCGGCGACGACGCGGTAATCCGCTACATCCGGGATGGCCCCGCCGCTGGTCAGCGCGGCAAGGCGTGCGCCGCGCCGCGCGCGAAGCTGTCCGCCGATTCGGTCGCGATGTACATAGGCGGCGCGGCGGCCGCGGCCGGTCTCGATACCTTCGGAAACGAGCTCAACCACTTCATCAAAGGTCTCGCGTGTCAGTCCCTCATAAGGCGCGGCGCGCAAGTAGAGTTCATAGAGCTCGGATTCTTTCCAGGGCTCCGCTGCACACGCGGCCACGATTTGCTGCGCCAAAATATCGAGGGGCGCGACGGGCGGGATCAAACGATCGAGCCGTCCGTTTCGAATCCCGCGTAGGAGCCCCGCGCATTCGACGAGTTCGTCGCGGGTCAGCGGATAGATCCGCCCCTTCGGAGTCCCGCCACGGAAATGCCCCGAGCGGCCGACTCTCTGCAAAAAAGTCGCGAGACTTCGCGGCGAACCGATTTGGCAAACTAACTCGACCGGGCCGACGTCGATTCCAAGTTCGAGGGATGCCGTTGCGACGAGCGCACGCAGTCTTCCTTCTCGGAGCGCGGCCTCGACGCGATGTCGACGGTTGCGAGAGAGACTACCGTGATGTGCGGCCACGCCCTCCTCACCCAATCGCTCGGCAAGTTGATGGGCGAGGCGCTCCGCCATGCGCCGCGTGTTCACGAAGACAAGCGTTGTTTGATGTTGCCCAACTAACTCGGCGATCGAGTCGATGACCTCGTTCATTTGTTCGGTGGAGGCGACGGCTTCGAGTTCGGTTCCAGGTAACACGGTTTCGAGATCGAGAGCTCGGCGATGTCCCTCGTCGACAATTGTGCAGCGCGGCTTGCCTTCCGCATTCACTCGGTCGGGGCCAACGCCTACGAGTAGCTTCGCGACCAGCTCGATCGGCTTCTGCGTCGCCGACAATCCGATTCGAGTCGGCGATTCGTCGCAGAGGTTTTCGAGCCGCTCAAGGGAAAGCGCCAAGTGCGAGCCACGCTTGTCCCGAGCCATGGCGTGGATCTCATCCACGATCACCGTCCGAACCGGTCGTAAGATCTCGCGCCCACCCGCCGAGGTCAGCAGCAGGTAAAGCGACTCCGGCGTCGTCACCAGAATCTGCGGCGGCTTCTTGAGCATCGCCGCCCGTGCCGAAGCCGGCGTGTCTCCACTGCGCATCCCCACGCGAACCTCGGGCACCGGCAGCCCCATCCCGCGCGCGACCTCCTCGATCTCCACCAAAGGCTTTTCAAGGTTCTGCTGAATATCCGCCGCCAGCGCCTTCAGCGGTGAGATATAAACCACTTCGACCCCGGCCGGTCGATCTCCCAGCTTCGCATCGAGCGGGACATAGCCGCGTTCGCGTCGGCGCGGGCGCACCGGCTCAGGGTCCGGGTTAAGCGTGAAACTAGACGCGACGCCGTCGTTCTTTGCACCGGCTTCCGAAAGCCCGGCCCGGTCCAGCCTCGCGCCCTCCTGAGCGCGAAGGAAAAAGCCGTCGATGCACACGAGGAAAGCGGCGAGTGTCTTGCCAGTCCCAGTTGGGGCAGCGATGAGGGTGTTCTCGCGGCGGCGAATCGCGGGCCAGCCCGCAGCTTGAGGCTCGGAAGGGCCGAGTGGAAAACGCGCTT
>Ga0115569_10001880_pt1 | contig 16133 bp, 17 predicted proteins | sample COGITO_mtgs_1205_2_FD_87295 | JGI IMG/M metagenome (GOLD analysis project Ga0115569, IMG submission 87295) | Pelagic marine microbial communities from North Sea - COGITO_mtgs_120503 | ecosystem: Environmental > Aquatic > Marine > Epipelagic | place: Germany:Helgoland, sampling site Kabeltonne... | reverse complement strand
CAGTCGGCGCGAAAAATCCGCCGCGGTCAGTGTGGCAGAACGTTAGGTGTCCGCGAAAGAGCTGAGAAAAACGAGAGAAAAGAGGGATATGAACGATGAGCTTCTTTGATATCGCGACCGCATCGACCACAACAATCCTGCGCGGTGGTCTCGGAATGTCCACACGCTCCGTCGGCCCCCGTCCCGAGCAGAATCTCGAGATCTATGAGTTTGAGGGCTGTCCATTCTGCCGAAAAGCGCGCGAAGCACTTTCGATACTCGACCTCGAGGCGGATGTGAAACCATGCCCCAAGCGAGGAAGCCGCTTTCGAGATCCGCTCGTCGAGCGCGGGGGAAAGGCTCAATTCCCTTACTTGATCGACCCTAATACCGGCAAAGAAATGTACGAATCAGGGGATATTGTCGACTACCTCTTCGCGCAGTACGGATCCGGCCCGGCCCCTGCGGCTCTCCGTGGGGGTGCAATCGCGACGCTCGCGGTCGTTGCTTCCGGCGTCGGCCGAGGCAAGGCAGGGTCCTTTATGAGGCCTTCCAAGGCGCCTGCGAAGCCGCTCGAACTATTTAGCTTCGAGGCCTCGCCATTCTGCCGTCTCGTCCGTGAGACGTTATGTGAGCTCGAACTTCCGTACTTGCTCCACAACGTCGCCAAGGGCAGTGCTCGTCGAGACGCGTTCGTCGAGCTCTCCGGCAAGATGCAGGTGCCTTACCTAGTTGACCCAAATACTGGGATCGAAATGTTCGAGAGCGCCGACATCATCGCCTACTTGGAGGCGACGTATGGATTGGCCGGTGACTGACTGCGGCGCGCTGTGGCGAAATGCGGCGCTCAGGAGCGTTTCGAGCCTGGCTAAGCGATCCGGTCCAAGAGGAGCGTTGCGATGCCCAAGAACGAAAAGAAACCGAGGGCATCTGCGGCAAACGTGACCAGGATTCCTGAGCCTAACGCCGGATCCTGACCCATAGCCTTGAGGAGCAGGGGAACCGCTGCGCCTACGAGGCTTGCGGTGACCATGGTGACAATCATGGCCAGGAAGAGGACAAGACCCATGTACAGGTTGCCGTGGAGTAGGTAGGCGATTGCGCCGCTGATGACTCCGGCGGCGCTGCCGACAACTAGCCCGACGAACATTTCTTTTCCGACGGCGCGCATTCCACTCGAGAACTCGATTTCGCCGAGGGCAATGGCGCGGGTAATCACGGTGAGAGTTTGGATGCCACCGTTTCCGCCGATTCCGGCAACGACGGGTAAGAAGATCGCGAGGCTGACCATTCGATCTAGAGTGCCTTCGAAGACGCCAACTATGGCGCCGGCGCCGAAGGCGGTGCACAGGTTCACGAGCATCCAGGGCAGTCGTTTACTAATTGAGACCCGGGCTGAAGTGAAAATGCGATCCTCTTCGGAGAGGCCGGCCAGGTTGTAGATGTCCTGGGTCGCTTCTTCCGTAATGACGTCGATCACGTCATCGACGGTAATCACGCCGAGCATAGTGCCGTCGACATCTGTTACGGGAATGGCGAGGAGGTCATAGCGGGCGACCAAGCCGGCGACTTCCTCCTGGTCTGCATCAGGCGGCGTCGAGAGCATTTCGCGAATCGCAAGCTCTCTAACGGGGGTCTCAGGTTGTGCCGTCACTAAACGGCGAATCGGAACGACACCCGTTAGGCGTTGGAGTTCGTCTACGACGTAGAGATAGAGGATGGCGTCGCTGCCATTGATACCCGAGGCGCGCAGGGACTCTATCGCTTCCTGCGCTGTCATTTTCTCATCGAGGGCAGAGAAGTTCGTCGTCATAGCGCGGCCGGCGCTACGCGGGGGGTAGAGCTCTGCGTGTCGAAGTTCTTCGCGCCGGGCGACCGGAAGGTGCTGCATGACGACGGAGCGTCGTTCCTCTGGGATCGCATCGACCAGTTCGAGCATGTCGTCGAGCTCAAGACGATTCAGAACGTCCGCCAGTCGCTGGTCCGAGATCGAGTCGATAATCTCGGGGAGTAGCTCCGGCGGAAGCTCGGTGAGCATGGTCGCGGCGCGGTGATGCTTAAATAGGAGGTCAATGACGATTCGGATTTCGTCAGGGGTGAGATCCGAGAGAAGGGGGCCCAGATCCGCGGGATGGATCTTCTGGAGCAACTTCTCAGCACGGAAATGTGCTCCTGTCTTGAGTAGACGACGTAGGACTCGGGTTGTGACGACGGGCTGAGCCATCTTTTCCCTTCCTCGTCCGGCGGCGGCGCGGGCATTTATAAAACGGAGGCGACGCGGGGGGCTCGACTGCGGCCGCGAGGCGGTGAGCTTCCCTGAGCGTCCAAGGGGTTACCCCAGATCGAGTTGGGCTTCTACCCCGATGCGGCCCTCCGGGCTCCCGGAGAAATTGACCGGGCTAGGCCAGCATAATTCGAGCCCAATTCGATTATTCGATCAGCAGTGCTCAAGCTTGCCGCCAAGTTGCCGATCTAGGAAGTACTCTTGACGGGAATCACTATTTCCCGAGCAGTATTCACCTGAACAGCGACTAGGGGAAATAATGGCGAGAACGCGGCTACGAGGGCTCGAAATCGGCGGAATTCAACTCGGGATCGAAGTTCCCGAGACCTTCGAGTGGGAGTGGCCTGAATCGCCCGTCTCGGAATTTCAGTGTCTTCCGCGTGAGCCCGAAGTGCATATCGGTCTTAGGGTCGATACCCCCGGTAACCACGACCTTGGCGGTGAACGCTATTCGGTTGGCGCTTGGACTTTCGAAGTAGCTCGCCACGGACGTGATTGGATCTTGGGATTATCTAAAGGAGGGTGCCGCGCTCAGCTCGCACACTTCGATCGAGAATTTCAGACGGGTGAGATCATAGTCGCCCCGGAAATGGCTGCAAAGCGCGCCTATCCCCTGCGCGGTCCGATCGACGAATGGATCGTGCTTCATCGAACGGTGGCCCGAGGTGGACTTTTTTTGACAGGCAGTGCCATGGCGCTTGATGGGAAAGCCATTATTCAGCTAGGCGAGCCCGAGTCAGTTGGCGGTAGACGATCGGGTAAGGCGTCGACATCTTTGTTAGGGCGGAGTTCACTGCTTCTCCGCGAAGAACGAGAACAGCTGCGACTGTTCCGAACACCGTGGACGGATTCGATCGACCCACGACTTTCCTTCGAATCTCGCGTCGCGGAATTGCAGCGAACTCAAGAATTCGAACTGGCGTTTAGAGATCAGCTCGACCCGGCCGCCGCCGCAGATCTACTCGTCACCCATGCGGTCGTTCCGTTATGCGACGATGCACTTCTTGATCGAGTGCTTCTAAACGCCCAGCGAATCGCACAGGGGACCCGCGTCGTCGATCTGGGTGCTGCTACGGCGACAGATGCTCCTATGGCGTGGCAGTCGACGCAAATGCAGTCTGCCTTCGCGCCTCCGCGAGGTGGGCTTTAGGCAATATCAATGCTTCAGGGGGCGCATAGCCCATGGATTTGACCCGTTTTGTGTCGACTTCACTCAGAGGCAGAAAAACCTCCACTGGGGGTGCTTCACCCGTTGCGTCCACTTCCGATCGGAGGTTCCTTCGAGCGCGTCCACTCGGGAGTACGCGGGCTATCGGAGGCACTCACCTTACGATTGGAATCATCCTTTCTGCCATGAGGGACTCTCGTTGACCTGGTACTTCTGAAGACGGGACCATGATGTGGAATGGCGCACGTGCTGGCCAAGCATGTGTGGTGAAGGGAAGCCGTTATGATGAAGCAGCTGATCGAAGACATTGTTAAGGCCTTAGTTGATCAACCGGATGAAGTGCAGATCAAGGAAATGGTCGGAGAACATGCGCATGTTCTCGAGCTCACCGTGTCCAAGGCAGACTTGGGAAAGGTGATCGGGAAAGGTGGGGCGCACGCCTCCGCTATTCGTACCCTGATGGCCGCTGCCAGCGGCAAAGAAAAGAAGCGCTATATCCTCGAAATCATCGAGTATTAGGTTCGACTCCCCTCCGCTGGCTCTTGGAGTAAGGTTTAGACACCTGTCACAGGCTTCCGGTGTGAGGCCGTCTTTTCGCGCATCGAATGCACTTGGGATTCGGCACTCACCGACCGATAACCACGCTGGGTTGACGCGATTTAGAACGTCGATCTCAGGAGGTCGACGGTCGATGCAAGGTGAAATAGGGATAGTTGAGGCGCCGGGAAGCCCTGGACGTCAGGCGCTTGCGCCAGAAGCACAAAGGCTTTTCGATGAGGGCCGAGCCGCCCTCGACTCGAACCGAGTTTCTGAGGCGCTGGAGTCATTGCGCCAAGCGAGTGCAGAGGCCCCTGAACACCCACAGATTCAATCCTTTCTGGGGCTCGCTGTCGCTCGTTCCGATAGTGCATTCAGCGAAGCGCGCACGCTCTGCGAAGATGCGGCGAGTCAGGAATTTTTCAATCCAGAGCTCTATTTGAATCTGGCAAAGGTTTACTTGCACTTCGGTCGGCGTTCTGAGGCTCTCCGCTATCTGCGCCGAGGACAGATGATCGATCCGGGACACGATGGGATCCAGAAGTCTTTATCCTCGCTTGGGAAGAGAGGACTCCCGGTCGTCCCCTTCTTGCCAAGGCGTCATCCGGTCAACCGGGCTCTCGGAGCCGCGCGAAGTCGCTTTGTGGGGGCGTTTTCTCGCGTATGATTGGCTGGCGCCATCGGCGCTGTTGATGGCTGTAGCGCGCCTCTCAGCTGTTCTCCATTCGTACATCCATTGTGATCATATTGGGGTGTGGATGGCGCGAAATCAGCGATTCCTTGACAGGGTCTCGGCAAATCTCTAAATATACGTCCGCTCCGCAATTGGCGCGGAGCAGGGAGAACAAAACGTGGGCAGTGTTATCAAGAAGCGCCGCAAGAAGATGCGTAAGCATAAGCAGCGGAAGCTTTTGAGGCGACAACGACATAAGAAGTAGTCGGGCGCGTGCCTTTGGTGCGCATCACGTCCTGAGCCTTGCCGGCTGGGATGCAGCTCGAATACTCGTTCCACTCGACCGGTCTTGGTCGAACGAAAATGGAACAGCGATAAGCCGTACTCCATGCACGTTTAAAAACGAGCTTAGGAGGGCGGCTTTTTTGCGTTTCTACCTTGAACAAATAGTCGAGTTCAAAGAGGGCCAGAGGCCACGCTTTGATAAAGCTCATCGTATTTCGTCGAAGATTGGCTGCTCGCCGCCGCGGAAATCCGAGCAAAACTGCACTCATTGATCGCAAGTTAGGGAGGCATGTCTGCGTTTTTTTTGAGGTATTGGCTTGACTGCTTTGAGATCGTGTTGTTTCCTCAACCGCAACAAACGCTCTATGCGTGCGGTTTGATACATGAAGGCTTGATTGTGCCTTCAAGTTGTCGATCTTCGATACCGATAGGAACTCGCAGTTAGGTCTGTGAAGTTCCGGATTTCCCGACAAAAGCTAACGAAGCACGTCTTTGTTTGACCGAGTTGGGAATCGGGATCGGAAGTTGTTTCGTGATCAAAGTGTCTTTTCGAAGGCAACAAGAGCACGAAGGGGCAGGTCGCAGACCGTGTTCACGAGTGATTGACAAGGGGGGAAACCCAAGAATGGCAGCTCGAAAGAAGGCCACTAAGAAGAAGGCCACGAAGAAGAAGGCCACTAAGAAGAAGGCCACGAAGAAGAAGGCGACCAAGAAGAAGGCCGCCAAGAAGAAGGCCACCAAGAAGAAGGCCACCAAGAAGAAGGCCACGAAGAAGAAGGCCACGAAGAAGAAGGCCACGAAGAAGAAGGCTACAAAGAAGAAGGCCACCAAGAAGAAGGCTGCTCGCCGCAAGCGCTAAGCGCTCAAGGTGATGCGGCCTTCCGTTTTTTGGAAGGTCGAGGGACCTCGGCCTAGGGCCCCCTTAATTGGGGAACCTGGCCGGGGTTTCCTTCGTTTGGGGCCTGAGATACGATCCGTGATTCGAAAGCTTCGTCCCGGCGGGTTTTTTGAGGCAGATGGATTTCCTCGACGACGCTTCCGCGCAGTCCATTTCGATCGCCTTGGAATCTTTTAGCCGGCTATCTGGCGTACATAGACGTACATAAAACGCAGATAGTTAGCCCTAATATAAGATCCGGACCTAGTACATCGCCGTGTCCGAAGACTTTTACGGACGAACTAAACACGTTCGGACCGTCGCTACAAACCACTTACTGAAGTGTATGACCCACTACTGGAGGCCTCACGATGGCCCGTATTACAATTGAAGATTGCATGGAACAGGTTCCTAACCGGTTCATGCTCGTGCGAATGGCATCTATCCGTGCGAAGCAGTTGAAGAAGGGCGCACGCCCGCTTCTCGAGACGGTCGACAACAAGGAAATCGTGACGAGCCTGCGAGAGATCGCCAAGGGTGTCGTTAAGCCCTGCGATACTTCGGTCGTGCCGGAGAACGAATTCGGTGCCACAGCGGTCGAGGCCGCGCCGGTTGTGGTCGAGAGCTTCGATGCCCCGGCCGTTGAAGCGACGCCTGTTACAGCGGACGCCCCCGACGCATTCGCTGGTGCTGGCGAGATCGCTGCCGAAGAGCCGACGCCGGAAGGCTGAGGGCTCTGCGCTACCCGCTTGACTTGTCCAAGTGAAGAAACGCGATTGCATTAAAAACAAGAACGGCCGCTCCCTGCTAGGGAAGCGGCCGTTTCTGTTTTTCGGTCTAGTCTAAATATTAGGCGAGCACGACTGGCACGCTGAACTCAATGCGCGTCCCGACGCCGGCTTCGCTCTGGAGTAAGGAATCTCCATCGAGCAAAATCAGAAGGTTGTGGACGAGAGTGAGGCCGAGGCCAGCGCCGCCGTATTTAGCACTCGTTCGATCATCTACCTGATAGAACTCATCCCAGATGTATTTCTGATCGTCTGGGCAGATCCCGATTCCAGTGTCGTGAATCCAGCAGTGCAGCCGCTCTCCGTCGTGTCGGGCGCCAATCTTGATCGTGCCCTGGTCGGTGAACTTCGCTGCGTTGTCGAGGAGCAAGAATAGAATCTGATTGATCTTGCTCAGGTCGCCGCGCACCTTCGGCAGCGGAGCGGGGATTTCCTTTTCAATCTCTACTGGCTTGTTGCCAAGAGCATCTTGGACGCTGAAGATCGTTTCGTCGATCACGTCGGTGACCGAGAGCTCCTGAATCTCGACCGGCATCTCAGACTGCTTGATACGCCATAGGTCGAGAATATTCTGGAGCGTACGCTGGAACGCGGTGCCTTCATCGAGGGCGTTGCGAAGCGTCTGCTGGGAGCTCTGCGACAGGGTTTCGAGTTCACTCGAGAGCACGGTGATCGTGGCTTCGATGATGCTGTTGAGCGGTGTGCGCAACTCGCGCGACATCTTCTCGATGAAGTCGTTCTTGAGCTTTTCGATTTTGCCAAGTTTCTCGTTTTTGCGAAGGAGTTCGATGTCCTGAGCGAAAAGCTCTTCGGAGAGCTTAAGCAGCTCATCGTTCTTTTCGTCCGTGCTCTCTAGTTGCTTCTCCGCGTCGGCGGAAAGCGCTGCGAACTGCGTCGCGAGCGACGGGTGATCGACAGTACTCGCCGTCGACCAAGCAAGGACATGAAGGTTGGCGCTCGCTTCCGCGGACACTTCGCCAGTTGGGACGACGACAAGCGCTCCGACGCATCGATTGCGTGCGAGGAGAGGTATCACGTGCACACTCGCACCCGAAAGACGTGCTGCTAACGGTCCGATGACCGCTTGGCTTTGCGCTTCAACGGTATCGATTGCGGAGGTCACCAAAGCTTCGAACGCGGCGGAGGATTCCCGCGCCTCGTCTGCCGAGCGAAAACCTGCGGCGGCTCGAAGGCGGCCGGACAGGGAATCGCCGGGCTGACGTGTGTAGAGGAGAGCCGCGCCACCACCAGTGAGGCTCGAGGCTTGGCTGGCGCAAATTCGTAGCGCTCGATTAAGGAGATCTTCGATGGCCTGGGGCGAATTAGTTTCCATGCTAGTCACCTCCTAGAACCGCTCGTCGGGTTCGATGTCGAAGGGTTCTTCTGGCTTGGCATCTACTTGGTCATCGTCGTGGATCAACCCCTCCATCTCAAGTCGCGTCTGGAAGTCGGTGGGGTTGGACGCTGCATTAAGAGCGCCTTCGACGGTGATCTTATTCGCCTTGAGAAGGTCGAGCAGATGCTGATCGAAGGTCTGCATCTTCTCGGCGCGACCCTTGGCGATGTACTCCGTGATTTCGTGCGTGCGGGAAGGGTCCTTGATGCATTCTTGGATCGACCGAGTCGAGCGCATGACTTCAACTGCCGGGACACGCCCGTTCTGCCTCTTGTTCGCTAGTAGGCGAAGTGAGACAACCGCCTTTAGGTTGTCTGCTAGACGAGCTCGGACTTGCATGTGCTCTTCGCTGGGGAAGAACGAGACGAGTCGATTGATTGTAGAAGCGACGTCGGCGGTATGGATCGTCGAGAAGACCAGGTGGCCCGTCTCTGCCGCTTTGAGGGACGTGTCGACGGTTTCTAGATCACGCATCTCACCGACCATGATGACGTCGGGATCTTGTCGCAATGCCGCGCGGAGTGCATCTGGAAAGGATTCGGTGTCGGTGCCTATCTCGCGCTGGGTGATGATGCTGCGATCGTGGGCGAATACGAATTCGATCGGATCTTCGACGGTGACGATCTTGCTCTTTCGATGTTTATTAACTTCGTTGAGCATGGCCGCGAGCGTTGTCGACTTACCCATTCCCGTTGGGCCTGTCACGAGGACATAGCCGCGGCGAACTTGAGCAATTTCGCCTAACACGCCCGGAAGGTTTAGATCAGCCAAGCCCTTTATCTGGAGAGGGATGACACGAAGCACGATATTAAAATAACGTCGCTGCCGCGAAATATTGACGCGGAAACGGCCTTCACCGGGAAGCTCGAAAGCGAGATCGCGCTCGTTGAAGTCGATTTCTGGACCGAGTGGATCGTTCTCGATCAGGATGCGGACGATCTCTTCCGTATCCTGCGGGGTGAGAACCTTATAGCGGAGTTCGACCAGCTCACCGTGGAATCGGTAGAGCGGCAAGTAACCCACTTGGAAGTGGATGTCGCTTGCGCCTTTTTCGAGTCCCAATCGGAGAAGCCGATAAAGCTTTTCCCGTTCCATCAACTTTCTCCCAGATAGTCAGCCGACTCCCGCGAAACGGGCCGCCCTCGATCTCGCGCACAGCCGCGCAGATAAGTGTTTATCGGCCCCCGGAGTTGGCCCTTGACCCCGGATTCCGCCGTCTTGGGGTGGCAGAAATTTGGCAGGAAGACTCCGCTATGGTTGGGGGAGTTCGGCTCGGTAGAGCTGAGGGGCGACGAGGGGGATGCGGATCGTGATGTCGAAGAAGATGTGCACGGATCTAGAGCTGCGCAGTGATTGGGCGCGACATGACGGGGCTGGCATGATGTATGTGGCGCGGAAAACCTTTTTTTCGGGATGGGGCGCCAATTCCTCGGTTTTGATCAGCGGGTTGAGCCTCCTGCTACTCATTTTGGCGTCTGGGGTCTCGATCGCCGAGTCTGGCGCGAAAGCGGCTGCCGCTAGCGAAAATGAGCCGCCGCCGATCTCGGTGAGGCGATCCGACCAGGCTCGAAACGCTAAAGCTGGCGATGGACAGGACCCCGGGCTCGACCGGTTACTTCAACTGCCCAGCGGATTTCTCCAGCCGAACGCAGGGACTGTGGCGGGAGCCGGCGAGACCGAATGGGAACGCCGCTTCACCGTCGCCCAGAAAAGACTTGAAAGTGCGGTGGAGTCGCTGGCGATGGTTAAGAACGAGTTGGACAACATCGCCGATGGAGGGGGGTCGAGTCAGTGGGCGGTCGCCCCACCTGGCTCGTCTGCGGGCAGCGGTCCTACGAATTCGCCGCTCTCTTTTAAGCTCCGTCAGGATCTCTTGCGTCATCGAGACGAACTCGACGCGGCAGAGAAAGCTGTCAAAGAGCTTCGTATCGAAGCCGATTTGGCGGGGGTACCTATGGGATGGCGCAGCGGTGACTTGAATACGCCCGTTCCCAGGAGAATCCCAGAAGACCCTCGGTATAATTAAGAGGCTGCGATCCATGGGGTGCCCGAGCTGACGAGATACTGATTTTGTTGCGCTCCGGGCGCACCGATTGTTGCATGGCGACGGGCCATCTAGCCGCTATATTGCCGCCGCCTGAAGGCCCCTGAGGGGTTTGAATTGGCGATTTAGTAGGTAGACAGGAGACACGCAGCAATGTCCGACGAAGAGCAGAACGAACTAGAAGGAAACGAAGAGGGTCCCGGAATCAATGGCGACCTCGCTTCCTGGCTCTACGTGCTGGGCGGGATTCCGATGATGATTATTTTCTTCGTCGGACTCTTTACGCTCGTCGGTGCATGTGACGCACAGAACGTGATGATTCCCGGCTGAGAAGCCCCGGGCCATTCCTTGGCTCTTCTCGCTCCTTCATCTAGCTCTATTCGCACTTCCTCGCGCGCGTAATCCACACTCTCACCTGGCTCCGGGCGGGTTCTCCGCCTTTCCGCCTTTCCATGTCGGGCGGCAATACGGCTGCAACTGCCGTACTGGGAAGTCCACGACGTCCCCTAGAGCTTTGGCGACGTTTCTTTAACCATCCCTCACTCAATTTCGCGCGTGCTTGGGCCGATACCCGAGGCATGTTGAGCCTTGCTCTTTGGAATCGGCGGAGAGTTTTCTCCCCAAGTCAGCCTGCGCTTTTAGCTCTGGCGGGCCTAACCCTGACCCTCGGGTTGGGGTGTGCCGGGATTACTATGCCGACCGTTCGGCCTGAGGGCTTGGACTATTTTCAAGCGCCGACAGCAGATGACGTATGGAGCCCGAAGATCGAGGGCTGGCAGCGTAGGGAACGATTTGATTCGGAGTTGATTGCTCCGCTCGAGAGCGGTCCCGCCGTTGAGTCCGCTGGATACAGCGCCGCAAACGACCAACTGCCCACAGATCAAGCGGAAGAGGGCGGTTTGCGTGTGAAGTATTTCGCGTTCCGAGCTGAGCATAAGCGAGCCACGGCCCGCGAAGTCGCAGCATGGATTCAGTCTGAAGCCAAGCTGCACTACCGCGAAGATGGGGCTGTCGATCATTGGGCGACCCTTGAAGAAACTCTCGCTCGGGGCGGAGATGACTGCGACGGTCTCGAGTTGCTCGCTTTTCATGCGCTGCGGGATCTTGGATTCGCGGACAGTGAAGTCTACAGAGCGATTGTGGTTCGCCCCTCTGATGGACAGCATCATATGGTGACGCTCTGGTTCGAAGAGGCAGGCGATCCCTGGGTAATCGACCCCACTGGGGCTATGACCCTCGGTATGCCGCGCATGTCGGAACTCGCTGAATGGGTACCGATCAAGGTCTTTTCGGATCAGATCGAATATACCGTTAGCGATCGTTCTGAGTCCCTCGCTCAGACCCGTTAGCTCGCCGCATAGAGGTATCTGGGTACGGTTCGAAACGACCGCTGGTCCCGAAAGCCTCGCCGGAGAGTCGCGCAGTCAAGCGTCGCGTTGAATTTGTCTTCAAGCGAGACTCGGTCGCAGGCGGTGCAACCCGTGCTCAGCGCCGCGTGAAGCGAGCCGAAACGGAAAGCCTCTGCCCGAACTGAAACGTTCGTTAGGCGGTCCTCGTGGTTTCGGCGGGCAAGCTAGGCGCTTTCATAGCACCCACTTTGCAATGTTCCCCTGACGTGACCGCGCTTCGACATCGCATCCTGCAAGGCCTTTCAATCCTGCTGAAAAAATGCACGAATAACGCTCAAGGAGACTCCACCCAGGCCGTTCTTTGAAAGGGCCGCACGAAGCGAATTTCATTTCGGAGCAGGGGCTTTGGTTTTGAATCTTCGTTCGCGGTCGGCCTCGCAGCGACTGCGTGGTATCCTCTACCGATTCAGGGGGGTGTTTTGCGGGTACGATCGTTTGGGCGAATTACGCGCGCTGGTGGGGTCGGCGCGATTGAGATGGTGGATGTTGGTTTCGCGTTTTTTGCGTTCTCAGCGCTTTGTTCGGCCGCGCTCTCGGCGCTCTTCGTGGCATCCCCAGCTTCGGCAGCGGCGGGCAGTGCGAGTTTGAAGGTCGATCGCTTCGACGTCGTCGTACTGGACGCGGGGCACGGCGGACACGACGAAGGCGCGACCGGGTCTTCGGGATTGCGCGAGAAAGATCTCGTGCTCGATGTCACGCGAAAATTAGCGCGACACCTCGAACGCAGTGGGATCAAAGTGATCCTGACGCGGAAGAAAGACCGCTTCCTTTCTTTGGAAGAACGAACGGCGGTGGCTAACGACGCCCGCGCCGATCTATTTCTTTCAGTGCATGCGAACGCGTCGCCCAGCCGGAAGCCGCGCGGAATCGAAACGTATTTCGCTTCACTCGACGCGTCTGATGATGCGGCAAGGGCGACGGCAGAGCGCGAGAATATGGCCTTTGGAGCCGCGTCTCCTGATTTCGGCCAAGACGATCCTTTGGCCGCGATCCTGGGTGATTTGATTGCGACAGAGCATCTTCAGGAGTCGAGTGAGTTTGCGAAACTTGCAGAAGGTGAGCTTTCTGTGCTTTCGCGCTCGAGATCGCGTGGAGTGAAGCAAGCGCCATTCGTCGTCTTGATGGGTGTCCAGATGCCGGCTTCGCTGGTCGAGATTGGATTTCTCACGAATCCAGACGAAGAGAAAGGGCTGAAGAAGGAGGGGCGGCGCAATGCGATCGCGGCGGCTTTGGCGGATGCGGTGATAGATTTTGGCAAGCGATACGATGCGCGCCGAGGTGTGCGAGAGTTGGGCGCCGCATCCCACTAACGGGATGCGAGGAATGCGCGCTCGGTGGTTTGACTTAGACCGTTTTAGGACCGTCCGAGGACTGAACGAGCATCGCGCGAGGAGCTTGGGACACATTATGCGGAGCGATGGACGTCAAGTAGATGAATTGCGGCCTCTCACCTTTGACGTCGATTTTACGGAGCAGCCGCTTGGGTCCGTGCTCTGCTCGATGGGACGCACGCGTGTGTTGTGCACCGTCTCCGAGGAACGCTCGGTGCCGCGCTGGATGCAAGGCAGTGGGAAGGGCTGGCTGACGGCGGAGTACTCAATGCTCCCGGCGGCGACGGACACGCGGAACGATCGCGAATCGAGTCGCGGCAAGGTTTCCGGGCGCACCATGGAGATTCAGCGCCTGATCGGTCGTAGTTTGCGCGCAGTGACGCGGCTCGAGAATTTGGGTGAGCGCACGCTTTGGGTGGACTGCGATGTCCTGCAGGCAGATGGCGGAACCCGAACCGCGTCGATTACCGGGGCCTTCGTAGCGTTGGCGCTCGGACTCGCACGGCTTGACCGAGAGAAGGCCTTTGACGGGCCGGTACTCCGCGATCAGGTGGCGGCGATTTCCGTGGGCATCGTTGGGGGCGAGCCTATGCTCGACTTGCCCTACGTGGAAGATTCCAAGGCGGACGTCGACATGAACGTCGTGGCCACGGGCGCGGGGAGCTTCGTGGAAGTTCAGGGCACAGGTGAAGAAGCCACCTTCGATCGCAAAGAACTCGATCGCTTGCTCGACCTCGCAATTGGAGGAATCCAGACGATCGCGCAGAAGCAGCGCGAAGCCGTTGAGGGTGCCGGCTATCGACTCGAACGTTTGTTCGAGGGCAAGCGTTAGCCGTGGCGGATGGGCAAGGCGGCTCTGTCGCTCGAAAGATGTTGGTCGCGAGCCAGAACCCAGGAAAGGCGCGGGAGATCGCGCGAATTCTGGTTGACTGGGAAGTGCTCTCGCTAGCGGATGTCGATCCCGTCGAGTTTCCGGAAGAGGGTGGCGACTATGCCGAGAACGCACGCACTAAGGCGCTGGTCGCCGCTAAGGCCACAGGCGTGCCGAGTATCGCGGATGATTCGGGACTCGAGGTCGCTGCGCTAGGCGGCGCACCCGGTCCCTATTCCGCGCGATACGGAGGTCCCGGACTTGATGATCGAGGGCGCTACGAGGCATTACTTGACGCGTTATGCGATGCCCCGACACCTCGCGGCGCGCGCTTCTACTGCGTGGCGGCATGCGCTTGGCCCGATGGCTCGAGTGTCATTGCGGACGGTGAATGTCCCGGCGAGATTTTGATCGGGCCCCGCGGCGAGGGTGGCTTCGGGTACGACCCGGTGTTTCAGCCAGAGGGCTTTGATCGCGCGATGGCCGAAATGAGCCGCGAAGAGAAGGATGCCATTTCGCATCGCGGTCGAGCGCTTGCGGCGCTGGCCCCGCTAATTCATTCACATCTGGTTGGCTAAAAAAGTTTATACTTCGATAAGTTCTGTGTGCTTTTGGATCGACTAATTCAGATGCTGAGCGATTGGCTTGGGGAGCCTTGGCTGCGTTAGGATGCACCGAGCCTGACGAATCGAGAATCGATTGGTTCGGGGGCACTCGTTTCACGCCCGAGCTCTCCTCAGTATTATCGTCGCTTCCTGAAAATCAGAGAGAAGCTGTGCGCCTGACTCAGATCGGTGGCCTCTCCGTAGCAGAAGCAGCGCTCAAGGTGGCGGGAGCGCTTAAGATCCGAGCGCATCGTGGTTATCGCGGGCCCCCGAAAGCCCTCGAGGGACAGCGTGTTGAAGGCGAATGGAAATCCGAACGACTCACGGACGAGGGGAACGCGGCATGACTGTAGATAGTGATTGCTTTAGGCGTGTTCGCAGTTGAGTTACGCCGTGTCCGGTACGTCCCAAGAGGCCGATCGTCGAGAAGGGGGAACCCGCACGCCGGTCCTGTTGATTCGTCACGGTCAAACGCCGTGGAACGTTGCGGGAATCTGGCAAGGACAGGCAGACGTCGGGCTCACTGAAGAGGGTGAGCGGCAAGCGCGCGCCGTTGCGGCGGATCTAGCGTCTCAGTCCACGCGTCCCTGGAAGCGGATTTGCGCGAGCGACTTGCAGAGAGCACGTCGCACCGCCGAAGCGATCGGTGAGGCCCTCGGACTCGAGGTCGAAACCGATCCGCGAATGCGGGAGCGCGACGCCGGGAAATGGTCTGGTCACACCAAGGCCGAGATTGAAAAGACCGATGCGGAGACGCTGGCCGCCTTTCGTGAGGGTGACCCCGACGTGCGTCCAGGCGGCGTAGGAGAGACGACTCACGAAGTCCGCGCCCGCGCGCTCGCGGCGCTCGCGGATGTTGTCGCCAGAGCCCCCGGCGAACCGGCCATCCTTGTGAGCCATCTTGGATGGATCCGAACCCTCGTTCCCGAGGCAAATGCCGACAATGGCGGATGTACAGAGGTGATTGCGGAAGAAGTCCTGCGGCAGTGGGTAGGATCAGCCTCGATCAGTCAAGCGAACGCGCGAAGCGGAGATGCAAATAGCATCCTCTAGACGCCCTTCAGATGCCTGTATGGCATTAGGCGTCGCCTTCTTGGGCGTCTCTAAGGATCTTGAAGCCTTCGAGGAGTACCCAAATATCCAGCGCTAGAATCAAAGTGCCCGAGATTGAGAGCAGCCAAAGCGTCTCGAAGTCTGCGTAGTAGTCGAAGAGATTCCCAACCATCGCCCACGCAGTGACCGCCGAAACCGCGATCATTGGAACGAGAGTGTAGATGTAGGGGCGCCCCTGCTTCTTCAGCCAGATGGACACGATCAGCAGAGTCACGCCCGCGACAAGTTGATTTGTTGTGCCGAAGAGCGGCCACAATGCGAGGCCGCCTTGGCCGTTGCCCTGCGTAACTGCGAGCAAGAGCGCTGCGCTCGCCAAGTGCGCGCGCTGAGAAGAGGGGGCGGGGAGGGGCTCTGTGGTAAGCGTCGCCTAGCTCGGTCAGCACGAGTCTTTGGATCCGCGCGCCAGTGTCGAGGGAAGTGGCAGCGAAGGCGATGACCATGACCGCCATGAAGGTTCGAGCGGTCTCGAAGGGAATTCCAAGCGCGGCGACGAAGCTGGCGCCGCCTCTCACGAAAGCGTCGAGCTTGGCGGCCAGGCCATTCGCTGCGCCCCAGCTCCCGTAGTGCTCGTACCATTGGGCTGAGCTCTCGAACCCGGCGGTGGCCGCGAGGACTGCCATTAGACCGAGGAAGCCTTCGGCGAGCATGCCGCCGTATCCGATCGGTCGCGCATCGGTCATTTTATTGAGCTGCTTGGAGGTCGTGCCGGATGAAACGAGGCCGTGGAATCCTGAAATCGCGCCGCAGGCGATGGTCACGAAGAGGAAAGGGAT
>Ga0115569_10001878_pt1 | contig 16143 bp, 12 predicted proteins | sample COGITO_mtgs_1205_2_FD_87295 | JGI IMG/M metagenome (GOLD analysis project Ga0115569, IMG submission 87295) | Pelagic marine microbial communities from North Sea - COGITO_mtgs_120503 | ecosystem: Environmental > Aquatic > Marine > Epipelagic | place: Germany:Helgoland, sampling site Kabeltonne... | reverse complement strand
CTCGAGATCCCTGAAATCGCCCAGAGCGCGATGGGCCAGATTCTCGAATATTTCGTCGGATTCATTAAAGAGCGACAGGCGCGTCCGAAAGACGACTTGATCTCAGCTTTGATCGGCGCCGAGTTGCGAGATGTCGACTCCGGCGAAATGACGAAGCTCTCCTTCGATGAGCTCCTGGGCTTCTGTCTCCTATTAGGCAGCGCCGGCCACGAAACGACCGCCCGCTTCATTTGCAACAGTGCCGTCACCCTCTTCCAACACCCCGATCAACGCGCCGAAATGGCAACGAACCCTGACGTCCGCGACAACGCCGTCGAAGAGTTGTTGCGCATCGACCCGCCGTCGCAGGTGCAGGGACGCTGGACGACGAAGCCCTGGACGCGCCACGGCGTGACGATCCCAGAGGACGTTCGTGTGCTCCTTTTGACCGGTGCCGCACATCGCGACGAACGCCAGTTCGAGGACCCCGACCGCTTCGACATCCATCGCCAGCTCGACCGAACGGTCCACTTCGGAGCGGGGCATCACTTCTGTATTGGCAAAACCCTCGCGCGGCAAGAATGCCGCATTGCCTTCGAAGAGCTACTCGGGCGCTTCCCCGACTATGAAGTCGATGTAGCCAATCTCGAATGGTCGCATAACAATAATGTTCGAGGCTATGCAAAGGTCCCGATTCGGCTCTAATCCCGATCAGAAAGGGGCTGTTTGGCTCGCACGCACGGCGAAGACATGCGAGCGTCTTGCGGGCATGCTCAAGAATCACGCAGACTCATCTTGGGAAGACGTCTCGCGCGGCCGTCATAGCCTTCCGCGAGCATTCTGAGCTTGCTCAATGAGGATCGAGCTCTCGAAGGGTCTGCGTGCGACGCAGCCTGGCCTTGATCGATCCAGAGTTTGTCTTCCAGGGCCCCGCGGAACATGCTGATCTTGAAGGAAAGCGGACCTTCGCTGAGCCGTCTCGCGCTTGGATCGAGGCGTCCACCTGATGGATTGCTAGTCTCGGCTACATGAAACGGGTCTGGGTTCTCACGAGTGGCCGCACCGGCGACGACAAGCAGTCTTTGCGACTCGCCACTGCGCTCGGTGTCCCCTTTTCCGAGAAAAAGATCGTATTCAACGCACGGGCCAAGACATGGCGGCTGATGCTCGGCGCCAGCCTCACCTCCGTCGACCGGTCCCAATCCACTTCACTTGAAGCGCCCTGGCCTGATATGGTGATCTCGACAGGCTGGCGGCAGGTCCCCGTCGTTCGGTGGATCAAAGAACAATCGGGTGGCTCAGTCCGGCTCGTTCAGATGAATCGCCCGCCCGGGCCGAAGCATTTCGACCTCGTGCTCTCGCCTCCGCAATTCGAGGTCCCTGCGCGACCGAATATCATCCGCCTCGACTGGCCCCTGCAACTGCCACCGGATTCCGAATCGCTAGCCCAAGGCGAAGCCGAATGGCGCGACCGGCTCGGCGCCTACCCTCATCCCTGGACAGTCCTGCTATTAGGCGGTGATTCGTATCCATTCCAGCTCGATGCCGATGCAGCTCGCAAACTCTTCGAAGGCGCGCGCGAGCGAGCAAGCCGCGCCGGGGGATCGCTCATGATCTCCACGAGCCGAAGAACGCCTAAGGCAGCTCTCGACGTATTCCAAAGCGCGTCGGCTAATGCGACCGACAACGCCCCGAACAACATCTATCTCTACGGATGGTCCGCGGAGGCGACGGAAAATCCTTATTTTGCGTTCCTTGCAGGCGGGGATGAGTTTGTCGTGACACCTGACAGCATTTCCATGCTGGTCGAAGTCGCTCGGCTTGGGCGCCCCCTCGCGATCGCGCCGCATCGCCGTTACAAGTCCACAGGCAAGGCGCTTCGCGTGAACGCGAAGAGGTGGCTGCACGGCTCGCCAGAAAGCCCGCGCGGACCCATCGGCGAAGCCATAAGCGATTTCGCGTCGCTGGTCGGGCTCAAGTTCGGACGGGATCTCGCGAGCGTTTCGCGAAAGATGACCGAACTTGGCTGGGCGGCGAATTTTCCGGAATTCGGCGGCCAAGCGAACCGGGCGCTGCCCGACGAGGATTTCGAGCGCCTCGTCGAACGCGCAAAAGAACTACTCGATCGCTAGGCGTCCGGATCGCGCTCTCTCTGCGCTCTTTGCGTGTAGCCGGCGAAGCCTCTACGCCGCGGTTATGCCCAGCGCTCGCAAGTGTGATGGTCGAGGCTGCGCTTGCCCGCGAGACCAAGAACCTTCTTCGCTCCGGTTCGAGTCGCGAGGCTAAACTGATAAGACACATCCGTGTGTCGCATGGCGACCCCGTGAATCATGCCCATCCACCATTCCGGCGGTCGAACCGTGCAGTGCGCGTTCTGACCGTTGGGAAGACTCTTTTTCGCCGGGTAACAAGCGATGTTCGCGAAGACGAAGCATCGCGCGTAGCTGAAAAGCTCGTCGAGAATCCACGGGAGGTCGGGCTCCGTGATGTGCTCGAGGACATCGGTTGAGATGACGGCGTCGAATTGCTCCGAGGGGAGCTGATTGAAGGGCTCATAGCCCGGGTCATAACAGCGGATCTCATCGAGCCCCCAATACTCCTTGATCGTCGGCGCAACGACGCTTCCGATTTGGATGTCCTTCTGTTTATAGGACTGCCCCTTGCCCGCTCCGTAGTCGAGCAAACTCTTCGCCCCGGTCCGCTCGATCATCGTCTTCACCGTCGGCGCATGAGAGGCCAACATCTTTCCTGCGAAGGTCTGCTCCGGCGGGCGATGCTCGTCCTCGTTCGTGGTTCCTGGTGCCTTGTCGGCGCCCTTCTCGTGAAGCGTCGCGTACATCTCGACCATCTCTCGATATTCGGGGCTTGGGTTATAGCGATTATAAATAGACATTCGGACACCTCGTTCCAGTCGGATCTTAGGGTCAGCCGGGAAAGCCGTGGCTAAAAGGCACCGCATCAGTCGATCAACAGCATGAGCGGGAGCGGTGGGGGATTGGCTCGGAACACGAGCACGCCGGTCGATTAGCACGCAGGCCCGTCGGCTGGCAAGCGTTCAGCCCCCTGCGGCCATCCTTCACTTCCACTCCTCCAGACGAGCCAGTTCCTCCCGCGAAATGTCTTCGCGAATGCGTCGGGCCACCAATAGGAGGGAATACCACCCGCACTCAAGGTTATTGCCGAATGTGCCGAAACCCCCAAGGGAATCAGGCACTTGGCGTAAAAACCCCAGGGCCGGATCCGTCCCTCAGCGCTACTCTCAAGCTGATCGCAGACCCTCCTTCTCATAACCGCAGCCCCAATTCCGGGGAACACCGACCCCGCAGAGACGACCCCATGAATCGCATTCGCGCCGCTCGCCAAGCTCTTGGATGGACCCAAAACGATCTCGCTAAGAAAGCGAACGTCTCTCCGCGAACAATTCATGCAGTGGAAAAGGGTCGACCGTGTCGCCAAGCAACTAAGCGACACATCCTTAACGCGCTTGGTGTTCCATGGGAGCTTCGCGACGAGTACTTCGTGCGCGCACGAAGCGTGCGACCGACTTCGATGTCGAACGTAAGCGAAGTACGAACCGCTTCCTAATTCTGCATGGTGATCTGAGTAGAGCGTGATGCTCTATTCGTTCCCGGGCTCTTGCTGGTATCTAGGCCGAACTCGGACTTAGGTTCCGAGCGATCCGCGCGATTTAGATTGAACGTGTCAGCGCGACGGCGACTTCAACGACTCTCTCGGTCCTCTCTTCGATAAATGCTGACATGAACTCCGGCTGACACAGGCATTCCAGAGCCTGTCTGCCTCCACAGCAATGATCTAGCGTCGTCTCCTCTATATCGGAGGCGCCGCCGTGCGATCGACGAGCTGGGAGGCTTGCGAGAGCGGTCGCGGCGGACATCAACGGATCAAGAATGGAGTCGAGATCGATGCTGCAAGAATTTGATGGGCGAGTCGCTGTGATCACCGGCGCCGGAAGCGGAATCGGTGCCGCCGTCGCGGAAGGCCTCGCAAACGAAGGTATGCGCGTAGTCTGTTCGGATATCGATGGGCAAACTGCGGAAGCGACCGCCGCTCGAATCGGAGGAGATGCAATCGCAGTCGCGACCGACGTTGCAGATCCAGCTGCCGTCGAAGCCCTCGCAAACCAGTCCTTCGATCATTTCGGTCAGGTCGACGTGCTCTTCAATAATGCGGGCGTCTTCCAAGGCGGCTTAGCATGGGAGCGTAGTCTTGAAGATTGGCATTGGACGTTCGGCGTCAACGTCTTCGGCATCATTCACGGCATCAAATATTTCGTCCCGCGCATGATCGCTCAAGAAACCGACGGGCATGTCGTCAATACGGCTTCGGTTGCAGCCTTCGTCGCCGGCGCGACCTCGGGCCCTTATGTCGTCTCCAAATGCGCTGCCTTTTCCTTAAGCGAATCTCTCGCGCTCGACCTCGGCGCCGTCGGTTCCAAGATCGGCGCCTCCGTTCTTACGCCGAGTACATTCGACACGGGCATCGCCAAGACGGCACGCGTGCGCCCTACTCATCTCGGCGAGGACAAAACCCCGGACGGTCTTGTTGTTGCGGAGTACCTCCAGAAACAGCTCGACTCCGGAATGCCTGCGAGCGAAGCATTCACCCCCTTCATCAACGGAATTCGCACAGGCGAATTTCTAATTCCGACGAAGCCCTCCTACGCCGACCAGATTCGAAATCGATACGAGGCACTGCTCAAGCGGCAAATCCCTGGCCAGCTGGTGCCTGACTGAATTGCGCTGGCCTGCCGCCCGCTGGATCTCGAATATTTCCTCTCGCTTGACGTCCCTTTCACGCCGTGGGGCGGAGTAGGAACGAGCTTCTTCGTTCTAGTAGCGGAACGTCCAGCGAACCTTGACCGCGGGCCTCGTCTCTCGGACTCGGAAGTCCCCGGGCTTCATGTCAAAATCCTGACCCATGACGACGAAGAATTCTTTGCCCGGCTCCAGGATCCAGCGAAGCCGCGTCTGAAATTCCAGACCATCCGAGATGTTGTCGTATTGAAGCAGCGTGCTCCAAATGATGTCTGGCGTGAATGCCACTTGAGCACGCAAGCGGACTAAGCGAACAGTGAACTGACGCTTCTCGACATCTCCACCATCACCGCTCACGACGCAATTCACGCCTTCGCCGTCTTCGTTGATTATGCCGCCGCTGGTGCTTGGGCCATAACAACTCTGCATGTCGTAGAACATACGCTGGTCGTAGCGTGCGGAGAGCAGGAGGTACTTGTTGGGTCGCCACTCGAGTAAGGGCGCGATTCGCACGCCCCATCCGCCGTAGAACTGACCGATCCCTGTGTCGTAGTCGAAGCGAATAGGACGATGCTGCCCAGTTCGAATCTTGAGAATTCCCGAGATCTGGGTGTACTCCGCCGCCGGAATACCTATGTGAGAAGCAAGATAAAAGGGCTGGTCCGTATCTTCGTAGAGCAGGACCGCTTGCAGCTCGAACGAATCATCGACGGAATTCGCCACCTTGAGCGGAGAGAACGAGACGAATGAGCTTTCTAGATGATTCGTCCGGTCCGTCGTGAAACTACTGTCCAGAACGATGTCGTAGGTCTGGATCAGTTCGTCTTCCCACCGAAAGCGATAGCGGTAGTCGACTTCATACTGTCGAATCCCTGTGCGATTCACGAAGCCGAGCGCTGGGTCAAAGCCTTGCTGGATATCTTTAAAGCGAAGCTTCCAGTTTACGATGTCATTCGGGTAAGAGAGCGTGCCACCGAAAGCCGTGGATCGGTCGCCGTATTCTCCTCCGGTAAAGCTCTGCTGCACCCAGAGATTCGCAGAGATAAAGCGATTAGGAATTAGTTCACTGCTTCGGTAATTGAAGTCCGTACCCGCCACAAGATTCTCGCGTTTGGACTCTGCATCACCGTGCGTCAGCAGAAAACCCACGTTCGATTCTTCGAGCACATTCGCCGAAACCCGAGCGACCGCGAGATTTTCGCCTTCACGCCCCGCATTTCGATCCTGTTGAATGTCCATAAAGCCGACATTGTATCGGCCCGTGCGCCCGGTCAGGCGTCCGCCGCCGAGAATACGAACAGGGTTCGTACTCGAATCAATGCCGATGCGGCGCGAGAAGAAGGGTAAGCCGTTCTCGCTCGTTAGGTCTGCGAACTGAAAGATCCCCGTATCACGCAGAAAGAACTCACGCTTTTCCGGAAAGAAGAGCGAGAAGCGAGAAAGGTTGACCTGCGCGTCATCGATCTCGGTCTGAGCGAAATCCGTATTCGCGGTCACCGAGGCGAGTAGCGATGGCGTCACTCGGTAGAACGCATCGAGGCTGGGCTCAACGATTCCTTCGTCATGCCCCTCACGGTCGACCAGTGGGCTAGGCAGACTGTCCCTGCCTTGGCCATCGACATGCCATCCGAGCGATAGATTAGGCACGACGTCAAGGCCGACCCCTTGCTCCGCGACAGCCATGCCGTGAAGCGTGCCGGCTCGGCTCATGTTGATGCCGAATCTCTGGAGCGACGGATCCGCCCAGCGGTTCTCTTCATTCCATCTTCGGACACGGCGAAAGAGCTGAAGCCCCCAGTCATCTACGCCTGGCCGGAAAGGCAGCGTCTTGAAAGGAATCGCAACTTCTGCCGACCATCCCTTATCATCGATCGTGGCGTCGGCGTACCAGATACCATCCCAATTCTCTTCGAAGTTATCGCGTGCAAAGGTGCCATCGCGGCGACCGCCATTCGCGTTCACCTGAAAGAAGAACCCATTCTGTCGATCATGAAACGTGTCGAAGAGCATCGTGAAGTTATCGTCGTAAAAGAAGACCTCAGACCGCGCCATGCGGTTGGCCACGATCTGATCGGGATCATCATCGTACGCTCGAAGCGAGAGATAGAGGAACTCGCCATCGGTCAGGATCCGAATCTCGCTCTTAAAAGTCGGCGGCTCACAGAATTTCGGCGTGACCTTCGTCAATTCGCTGACGAGTTCGGCCTGCTTCCAAACTTCATCGTCGAGCACGCCATCGATCTTCGGGCCCTTCTCGACAAACACCGCGCGGGCCTGAGGATCCTGGCCGCGGTCGCATTCGAGACCCGCAAGCGGATCGACATCCGCCGCTTCTTCCGCATGAAGCGGCCTAACAAAGCCGACGCTAATCACGCTAACGAAGGCAAGCGCGAACAGCGAGCAAACGAAACTTGTCCAGCGGCACGCCGGGGCCAAAGCAACTCTCCTGAAACGATCGGGGTGGGGCGAGCGGCGACCGCTCGCGCGCTCGACGGTAACGCGTCCAGACACGCTCACCAGCGGCAATAAACCGGCAGCGCGGGATTGGGAATAAGCGCCGTCCCGGACCACGACGAAACCTGATCTACACCTCGCCTAAACTTGGTCGATGTAGCGATCGGTCCCCGGGTCCGTCGGGATGAATCCGGCGACGAATGCCGCCTCTCCCATGCCCGCGGCAGCCTGCGCTGCTCCTAACTGCTCGAAAAACCCAGACCAAACCCGTTCTGGCGTCTCGTCGAGAAAATAAATCTCCAGCGAGCGCCGATCAAAGCCAGGCTCCGGGGCACGATAGGCCGGAGACGTCTTCGGTAGCTCAAGCGGAGTCAATGATAAGCAGGACGCGACTGCCGAACCCGGCATCTGCTTTGAGAGGTACTCGTCTCTCAGCCACGTATCCCTCGCCTCGACTGAAACACCTTCGGGTCGCTCACTGATGACCATGCCTATGCCCGGAAAGCTGCGATCGAGAGCGACTTCCGGAGGAACACCCCCCTCATCTCGCAAGAGTGCCCAGTCGTGAGAATAGAAACTCGCATGAACCGCGCGCCGCTTCCCGCCGCCGTCCATTCGTCCATTTTCGTAGAGCCAGAGCACTCGCTCGAGCGCCCAATCCTCGGCCTCGACATGATGACCTCGCTCCATCCAATAGAGCGCCAGAAAAGATCCGATCGCGGTGTCGTCAACCGCTTCTGAAGACGGCGGATAGCGCAGCGCTTTCAAATCTCGGGTCGCGAGAAAGCGGCGCCCCGAAAAGAAGTGCTGGCCACTCATGCAGCCCGCGTAGAAATGATCTCGCTCGTACCAGCGATTGAATTCCCTTGCCGTGCCGGGCTCGGGCTCCAACAGACTCACTAGAATACTGCCTAACGCCACCCCGTATTCGGGCTCATCATCGACGCGAATCAAGCGCACGATTCAATCACTCCCCGACCAAGACCTTCCGAGCGTGCTCGGTATCCATATATTCCTTCCACTCGGTGATTTTGCCGTCCCGGGCTCGCATCACGAAGTGGTATTCCTGCGAATACTGATCGCCGCGAAACGTGAGGCCCGAGCTACTCGCTTCAATCGCGACAGTCTCGCCCTCTGCCACCATGTTATGCGCGGTAAACGTGAGTCCCTTCGGGAAAAGATCGAGCACCGCAGGCATCCCCGCGACCGCGCCAGCCTTGTCTCCCTCGCCGCTAAAAGGCAGCGAGCCCGTTACCCAAATTCTGAAATCCTCGGCGTAATTCTCTTTGACCCACTCGACGTCCGCTCGCGTCAGCGCATCGATCATGTCTCGCGCGAGTTGCTTGTTCTGCTCTTCCTGCTGTCCCATCGAGGATCCCTTTTCGTTTTGGTTGATTCTGATCAACTGTGGCTAGACGAATCTCCGGCTAGATCAGCTGCATCAGCTAGGCGGACTTAGAGAAGCCGCCCTGTCTGGTGCGCACCCTTCATGGTCGTGCGGTGCACCACTCGATCGTAGCCGGGAGGTGTGCCCCGCGCGGTGTGCATGGTGCGCCAATTATCCCAAAGCATCATGTCGCCGACTTCCCAGTCGTGCTGATAGGTGAAGCGGCCGCTCAGGGTATGTTCGACGAGCGAGGCCAGAATCGGATCGCCCTCCTCCCGCGGCATGCCCACCATATCGATCAGCTGGACAGTGGACAGGCAAAGCGATTTTCGACCACTCTCGGGATGCGTCCAGACAAGCGGCTGCGCCACGTCGGGAAAGACCGGGTACTCGACACTGCCGTAATTCCCAAGCTCGATCTTTCCTTCTTTACCGAAACGCATCTCCTCAAGGTTCGTCACGAAGAGATAGCGCGCTTCTAGGTTGGCGATCCGAGTCTTCACTTCATCATCAAGCGCATCGTAGGCTGCCGCTGTATCGATCCAAGCCGTCTCCCCTCCGACGGTCGGCTTCTCGACCATGCGAAGGAGCGAGCCACGATTTGGCGTCGGCGTGTAGATCATGTCCGTGTGAAACGGAATCCGACCGACGATCGGATCGCCATCGAAGTAGAAGGTCATCTGGTCGCGGTCGCCCTTTTTCTGGGCCAAGTAGATGATCTCGGGGAAGCCCTGCATCCTAAGACTCTCGATCGGATGGACTTCTAGTTCGCCGAAACATGAAGAGAGTCGAAGATGTCGCTCGTTGGATGTCCCTATTCCGCGAAAGAGCAAAATCGCGAATTCCAACCACACATCATTCAACGACTTAATCGTCGAGGCATCGAGTTCTCCGTCGAGATCGAGGCCTATAATTTCGGCTCCGATCTTACCTTCGAGTTTCCGAACTTCGAAATCCATCACGTGCCTTTCAGAGTCCTTGGGAAACAATCGTCCGGGGACGCCATTTCATAGGGCGTAGGTCAACCTAACGTGCGACGTGGCCGCGACGCAGGAGCTGACCGGGCAGAGCCCCCGTATGCTTGCCTTCGCGAAGCAACACCTCACCCGCAACGATCGTCGCGAGAAATCCGTCCGCCTGTTGCACGAGTCTACGTGCGCCCCCAGGCAGATCGTGCTCAATTTGCGGCGTAAGCGGCGCCACCGTCCGTGGATTAAAAATCGCAAGGTCCGCAACGAATCCCTCGCGTACATGCCCGCGGTCCGCAAAACCGAACGCGTGTGCCGGTTGCGACGTCAGCATGGCCACTGCGTGTTCCAGAGAAATGGCCTGCTCTCTTCGCACCCAGTGCCCGAGAAGATGCGTCGCGATCGAACAATCCGAAATCTGCGAGACATGCGCTCCGGCATCCGAGAACGTCACAAGCGACCGTGCCTCTTTCATGAGGGCGAGAACCTGCTCATCCACTTCATTCGCGAAGGGCTGCAAGAAGTTCTGCTTGAGATCTGTGTCCAGCGCCAGATCAATCATGAATTCGAGCGGATCTACACCGCGCTCCCGTGCGAGATCCGAAACCCGTGCATGGGGCCCGAGCGGATCCCCCATAACAAGCACCCATTCGTAGTCTGGCTTGCGCGCCTCAGCACCCACTGCCGTCCCGTATTCCCCATGATGAGCCTCATGGATCAGCTTCGCTCGGGTCTCGGGATCCTTATAGGCCGCGATCTGTTCGTCACGAGACCGCGCACGTACCGCCTTCCAAGTGGGATGCCCATCAAAGGGAAGCTGCCCTTCAAAGTTAAGCAGCACGTTGAAGGCGCGCGAATGCACCTGCGCAAACATTCGGCCGCCACCGTCTGAAACGCGGTCAACCAAGTCGATCCAGGGCTTCCACGATTCAGGGGCGTGTCGACTACTTCCCAAGCCAAACATGATCGTCGCGCCGGACTCCCGTGCGAGGGCTTCTAGCCGACCAAAATATTCGGGGCGGGCATCAGGCTCTTCAACCGCCGCATCTTCATTCGTGATTTCGAAGACCCCGCCCGATTTTCCGGCCACGCCCACAAGCGCTTGCACTTCGTCCCAGGCGGCGAGACGGCTCGCAACCGGACGATCATCTGCTGTTAGGTGGTTTTTTGTTCGAGACGTCGTGAAACCCATCGCCCCGGCGGCCATTCCATCCGCGAGTTCGCGCTTCATCGCCTCTATATCCGCTTCGCTCGCCTGCTCTTCGAAGGCGCGCTCGCCCATCACGTACGTGCGAAGCGCGGAATGCCCGACATAGCCTGAGTAGTTGATGCCTTTGGGTAATCCGTCGATCGCGTCTAAATATTCTGAATAGGTCTCGAAACCCCATTCGATTCCCGCAGCCATAGCTTCCGGAGAAATATCTTCCGCACGTTCGAGATTCCGAACCACGAGCTCACGCGCGTCGGCGCGACTCGGCGCGAGAGTGAATCCGCAATTGCCCATCACTACGCTGGTGATGCCGTGATAAGACGAACAGGTTCCGAGGGGGTCCCAGTAGACTTGGGCATCCATGTGGGTATGGCCATCTATGAAACCCGGCGAAACGACGTGACCTTCGGCGTCGATGATCTCGGCGGCGTCTTCAGAGGCGAGTTCGCCTATCCCAGTGATTCGTCCATTCGAGACAGACACATCGGCGCGTATTCCCGCACCGCCACTTCCGTCGATGACAGTGCCGTTAATGATCAATAAGTCATGGGGCATCAGAGCAAACCTCTCGCGCGGGATTGGATCCATGATCTCGCGATTAGCCGGCTCTGTAAAGCGCTCGAAATCGGCGCCCAAAACGTCTGTCGGGCCCGTTTTCGAAAGTTCGCTTCTCGGCGCCCCGGCCCACGACGTTCACCGCTATGAGACCAGCGACAACTCGGCTCGCAACGTCGCACTCGCCCGATCGCCCCTTGCCCTCCCTCCCTCAATTCTCGAACATCGACCTCGCGATCCTGCCCCGCACGAGGAACGAAATATGTCGACGAGTGAGAGCCCGAGCCCCAGTACCCCGAAAATTCCGAGCGCGGACGAGCTAGGCTTCGACTTCGTTTCGATCCGCGACAAGTACCGCGAGGAACGTGACAAGCGGCTCCGCAGAGATGGCAACGAGCAGTACCAAGAGATCGCAGGCGACTTCGCTCACTACGACGACGATCCTTATGTCGCCGAAAAGGATGGGCGGGCGGCGCGAACGGATGAAGTCGACGTCCTGATCATAGGCGGCGGCTTCGCCGGCCTCCTCGCGGGCGCGCGCATTCGCGAAGCGGGCGTCCAAAAGATTCGCATCATTGAGTCCGGCGGTGACTTCGGTGGCACTTGGTATTGGAATCGATACCCCGGCGCCCAGTGCGATATCGAATCTTATATCTATATGCCTTTGCTCGAAGAACTCGACTATGTCCCGACAGAAAAATACTCACACGGACCCGAGATCCTAGAACACGCGCGTTCCATTGGTCGCCACTACAACCTCTACGAAGAGGCCTGCTTTCAAACAAAGGTGACGGCTCTCGACTGGGACGAGGCGAGCAAGCGATGGACCGTTAAGACCGACCGTGGCGATGCTATGCGGGCACGTTTCGTTTGCATGGCGAACGGCCCGCTCAACCGTCCGAAGTTGCCCGGTATCCCCGGTGTAGATTCATTCGAGGGGCACTCCTTCCACACGAGTCGATGGGACTATCAATATACGGGCGGGGACACGACCGGTGGCCTAGACAAGCTCGCAGACAAGCGTGTAGGCGTGATTGGCACTGGCGCGACGGCGATCCAATGCGTCCCGCATCTGGGCAAAGACGCCAAAGAACTCTTCGTCTTCCAGCGCACGCCTTCCTCGGTTGACGCACGGAACAATCGTCCAACGGAGCCCGACTTTGCAGACTCCCTCGAGCCCGGCTGGCAGCAGAAGCGGATGGACAACTTCAACATCCTCGTGGGCGGCGGCTACCAGGCCGAAGACCTCGTCGGCGACGGATGGACAGCCGTCTTTCGCATCCTGATGGCGAGCATGAGTGGCGAAGGCGCGGCCAACCTCACTCCCGAAGAGATCGCGCTTAAGGTCGAGATCGCGGACATGACGAAGATGGAGGAGATTCGAACGCGGATTGCGAAGTTCATCGATGATCCGAATACCGCAGAATCCCTAAAGCCCTACTACCGCCAATTCTGCAAACGTCCCTGCTTCCATGATGACTATCTCCCGACCTTCAATCGCGACAACGTGAAGTTAATCGACACCCAAGGCAAAGGTGTCGAACGTATTACGCCAAAGGGCGTCGTCGTGAACGGCGAGGAAATCGAACTCGACTGTCTTATCTATGCGACAGGCTTCGAGGTAGGGACAAGCTTCTGGCGCCGCGCGGGGTATGACATCAATGGTCGCGACGGACAGGCGCTGTCGGATAAATGGAAGGACGGGATGTCGACCTATCACGGGTTCCATACCCGAGGTTTCCCGAACGCATTCTTCATGATGGGACTACAGAGCGGACTCACGCCTAATATTCCTCACGCACTGAACGAGCAGGCTCAATATCTCGCCTACGTCATTCGGAACGTTATTAAGCGTGGCGCCGAGACCGTCGAAGCGAGCGACGAAGCCGAGCGAGCTTGGGTGCATCTTATCAATGACACGCCCTCAAAAAACGAAGGTTTCTTCGACAACTGCACGCCCGGCTACTACAACAACGAAGGTCTGCCGGATGACGGCGACGGCTGGTTCGGCGGCTTCTACCCAGAAGGCTCAGAAGCGCTCTTCGAGTTCTACCGAGAGTGGCGCGCGGCGGGCAATCTCGAAGGCCTCGAAATCAGCTGACTCGGGTGACGGGCTCGCATCACTTGGCATTTGCTTTCGCGAAGGCGATGAGTCGCTCGACTACATGAGGCGAATTCGCGTCCGAAATATCGTGGCCCATGCCTTTGATCGTGTGCAGGGCGGCGCCGGAGACGCGCTTCGCCGTGTCTTCTCCGCACCCGAGCGGAATCAACGGATCCTCGCTCCCGTGTAGGACCTGAAACGGAATTGAGATCTCGGATAGACGGTCGGCTCGAGTCGCGTCGGTGAGAACCGCCGCCATCTGCCGCGCGGAGCCACCCGGGCAATAGCACCGGTCATAGGCCCGCTCGCAGTAGCTTCGAAGCTCTTCTTCACTCATAGGGAATCCGGGAGAGCCTATGACGCGCTGGCCCTTCATATTTAATTCGATGACCTTCTCGCGGTCGTCCGGATCGTCGGCGCGGGCCGTGAGCGAAGCCATCGCCTCGGGCGTCGCGGTCGGCAGCCCGGGCGCGCCCGAACTCGACATAATGCTAGTCGCCGTATGAAATCGCTCCCCATGAGATATCGCGAGATGCTGGGTGACCATGCCACCGAGTGAAATTCCCGCGACGTGTGCCTTTTCGATTTCGAGAGCGTCGAGTACGCCAACCGTATCTCTCGCCATGTCGGTCAAGGTATAGGGCACGTCCGCATTTCCGCTTAAGAGATCCTGAATCGAAGGCGTTCCGGCAGCATCGAATTTCGCCGAGAGGCCGCAGTCGCGATTATCGAAGACAACAACGCGAAAGCCTGCCTCGACTAAGCCGCCCACGAAAACATCCGGCCATTGAATCAGCTGCGTCGAAAGCCCCCGAATCAACAAGAATGCCGGCGCCGCCTCGGAGCCATAGCTCTCCACTTCAATTCCTACGCCGCGAACATCGTGCTGTGTCATGAACGAACTCCCGTCCCCGTTAGGGGTGAGCTCACTCTACGCGGTACGCTTACGACTCTGCCAGCGGATCCTGTTCTCCGTGGAGACACCCCCATGACTCGGATTCATCCTTCAGGACCCAGCCTGGTCGTATCCGGTTCATGGATCGACTCCCTCTTTCGATCGGGAAAAATCAGACGCCAGTCCCCGCGACCGCTTCTATCACGCGAGCTACGGGTTGCTTTGGGGGCATCCTGAGGCGATCGGGGCACGTGAGGAATCACGGGGCGAAGCCACCTACTAAACGCCAACCTCTTCACAATAGCCTTCGAGTCGCTCGCGTACCTGCCCGCGAGTCAAGCCGAATCCTTCGAGTGAATGGGAATGCTTGCCCGAAGGCGTCGCCTCGACCTCTCCGAGATGCCGATGCATTTCCGCGGACGTCTCTTCGACGAATGGAACTTGAAGCGTTTCATAGATCGAGGCCGCAGTGCCGAGCGGATCCCGTCGCAGATCTGCATGCAGAACGTCTACGACCTGCCCCTGCGGAATCTGCTCTCGAATCTTCCGCGAACGTTCGAGTGCCTTCGGCCAATAGCCCGACAACAACTCCGCACCAATCAACTGCGGATCGACCTCCTCGGTAAAGAGCGAACGGGTGTAGGCGACCAGGCTGCACATGGAGGACAAGGACTCCGCGGGATCGCGATGCGTCAGGATGAACTTCGCATCGGGATAGCGCGCGACAATCGTCTCGAAGTGAATCAGATGCGTCGGGTCCTTGAGGATTTGATAGGCGCCGTGAGGGCGATGGAACTGAATGAGTTCAAGCTGACGTAGATGCGCTTCGTAGGCGACATTCGCGTCTTCACCTAACAGCCAATTTGCATATTCCGGAATCCGGTATTGAAAATCGAATTGCAGCGTCCGGAACGCATTCATAAAGAGCGCCACGCACTCTTCCGTCATATTCGGGGCCATCGGATGAATCGCATCGTAGCCCGGCGCGATAAACCGGAGCTGCCCGAGCATCTTCTCAAGCTTCTCGGCGCGCCGATCAGGCTTCCCTGCCAGCGGCGGTACAGGGTCAAAACTTTCCCAGTAAGGAATCGTCCGGGCCGCCGGATCAGCCCCCAAGAGCTGATGAAGAAAGGTCGACCCCGTCCGCGGCCAGCCCAGAATAAAGATCGGTGGCGGCAGCTCGGTCCCTCGGATCTCCGGCGTAGCTTCCAGCGCCGTATGAATCCGAAGGTGTGTCCGAGCCATCCGAACCGTGTCGTCTAAAGCGGAGAATTGCCCAAGCGGCGTCAGGTCGACGTTCTTGACGAGGGATTCAACCAGGACATCGAGCGCTTTCGCCGCCTCGGGCGCCGGCTCCCGCTCCGCCAAATCCCCCTTTCGGGCTGCATCCCAGATAGCGTCGGCCGAAATAGGCTTCAGCCCCAACCAGGAGGCCGGAAGAATCTTCCCAACCGCGTTCATCCCGCGAACAAGCCACGGATAGCTCGATCGCGCATCGCGGAAGGCCGGAATATCAAGGGCACCAGACATCTCGCGAGCATAGCCATTGTGCCGCTAGCCCGTGTCCTCCCCCAACTGTTCTGCTAGCTTCCGCCCGCCTTCAGGTCTCCGAGAGAAACCTCGCGCTTAAGCGCAAGACGCCTCTCTGGATTTGCCTCATCTCCGTGACAACGGAACCGTGCGCCGGTAGCTCAGCTGGATAGAGCATCAGGCTTCGAACCTGAGGGTCGGGGGTTCGAATCCCTCCCGGCGTACCATGATTCCGCATACTTAGCGGCTTCGAACGCTTCGACTTCAACAGGTGGTGACGCCTGGT
>Ga0115569_10001877_pt1 | contig 16146 bp, 16 predicted proteins | sample COGITO_mtgs_1205_2_FD_87295 | JGI IMG/M metagenome (GOLD analysis project Ga0115569, IMG submission 87295) | Pelagic marine microbial communities from North Sea - COGITO_mtgs_120503 | ecosystem: Environmental > Aquatic > Marine > Epipelagic | place: Germany:Helgoland, sampling site Kabeltonne... | reverse complement strand
TATGACAAGTAAAAGTGCACCTCAGGCTATGACAAGTAACAGTGCGTCGCAGGGTATCGGGGGTGGTAAAGGTACGCGGCGTGGAGGTGGAGGTGGTAAAGGTACGCGCCGTGTTAGGTGGCGAAGAAAGCGTGGTGGTGTATCGCGTAAAGTTTAAATAAAGTCTATAATGTTTATTATCACTGCTAATGGTAATTGTAGTTCTTTCATTGCTAGCGTAGTTTCTTTACGTAATTTGATACGCTTTCCCCATTTACGTGCTTCTTGTGCTCGCACATGTATGGGTTCTATAAATTGGTCCGGTGGTGGCGATGGCCACCTAAAACCATATTTTGTTAAGTCTAAATTATAAACTCTGTTTTGGGTTTGTTTTTCTTCTTCTAATCTCTTTTGTTTCTTTATTACCAATAAATGTGCCGCAGCTAAAATTTGTTGGAAACAATTAGGATTAGTTTCAATTACATCCGCGAGCGTTTCCACGTCACGTTGTTGTTTTTGGTTCATTATTATTAATTCCATTTTGTGTATAAACATTAAAGTATTTCAATTTTAATAGTAACACGCAATATCATCGCCGTCGTGGTTTCTATGCATGAAATCATCGGAAACCACGACGTATGCGTGTTATAAATGTTTTTTTCATATTATTCAATTAATATGCTAGTTAATCCTTCTCGTATTCTTAAAACTGTATATAAAACTTTGTTATTAGGAATTCCACAGATCTTATACAATCCATTAAGAGATGCGAATCTTATTGTTCCTTTACAAGTAAACGAAGTTAGCACGTATGTTAACTTTAATTTAAAACCTTGTGATGTACGTGAATTAACCCAGTATATTCATAAATATAACAAGTCACTTGAACTTGTCCCTATAAAATTATTTAATGATGATAAAGAGGACTATTATTTAAGCATTAATATATACAATTCTACTAGTCCGATTTTTTTAACGGATGACCCGGTCACAAGATGTGAAATAAATACCTACATTAAAGATAATAATGGGAATTATGGAACTTTAATTATTGACTACATAACTAACGGACAGTCTATGGACCCTATATCATTGATAAAATTGCCTGAATGGGACAAACAATGCTCGTTTGTTAAATTGGATAATCTATGCAATATAACTTGTGTATCGCCTTTACATAAGTTGAATATGAGTTTGGATTTTGACCTACAAGACACAGGCGTTGTTGCTTGTGAGTTGAGTGATGAACTGATAAAGTATACAGATAATATATTCTATAAAGATGGTATATTAGATAAATTATATTACGACGAATCATTGGTGAATGCAAAGACATATAAAATAAATGCTAATGTTTCATTTAGTTTTCGTGATCTGGGATTGGGTTTGGATGCGTGTGATGGCGGTGCGATAAGACCTCATTCTGTTTTTTTTTTTAAAAATAAGATTAATTTTGTTGGTAGTATGTGGCATAATCTTTATAAGATACGTCGCCACAAACCTGCTATTCGGGATTTGATGTAGAGTTGATTGAAGATGTATTGTGGTTTATGTGCGGATATTAAACAAAAAAGTTGGGTGATGATTTATCGGACGGTATATGATATACAGACATATAGTTGCGATTCCGATTGTTATAATTATTTGTGTTTGTTATGAAAGAAGCAGCAACTTACAAAGCATATTACAAATACAGAGCAAGTAATGCTGATGATAATTAGCATTACGGTATTACCATCATCCTCGTTATTATTGTTGTTTAAATCTATAGCTTCTACTGAATTATAAAAGTATTTTTCTGCGCTTTTTGATACGATAGCGTAAGAGGTAGTGTATTCTTCTTCCGTAATATCTGTTTCATTTTTTACCAAAATCTTGCAATTACCGTAATAGTATTCTAGTGATGCTTCGATCATTTGACTGTTTGGGTCCGTCGTCAGCGTAAAGGGGTCTGGAATATTATTGAATCCACGTGTATGCATGTATTTAAGAATATTTACTGCTGTGTATAAATTAAACGTGTTTCCTGCACCCCATTTTGTTTCGTGTTTAATAGAGGTGGTGATTGAACATTCACCGTCGGTTACTCCTACTACCAGCACACCATCGGTAATCCAGCGCGTTGGTGGCGATTCATACATACCGATGGATAGCATTGGATTGGCTGTCGTGTAAACAGGATGCATTGTGAGCGCGAGAGCAATGTATGCGTATGTGCGGGTGCTAGTGCTGATCGTCATTTGCTGTTTGTTGCTGTTGGTGGCGATTGGTTATTTTATTTCAATTTATTCAAATTAAAAGTAAAAAATTTATCTTTAATTTGTAATTTAATTAACCAGGTTTCTCAATGTGACCTCAATTTAGTCTGTCGCCTGGACGTCGTGCGATTTGGTGTTGCTTTATTAACTCGTCGCTTTCCATCGTTTTCTTCACAAATCTATTACAAATTTCACATTGATATTGAATATCTTCTTGTGTGCGTTTGTATTTTTTAAAGCAACGAATTTCAGAAGAAGAATCAAACACTTTCATCATCTGTTTTACAATAAACAGATGTGATGCCATTGCGCGCACTAAGCGAGCATGCTTTAATTCAGGCATCACCAGCGCGCCGGTGGTGTACCGCACGCCTTTTATTTCCGCTTTAATGTTGTTGTGTTTAAAGCACGTATCGCAAATATAATAAAGTCCTTGTTCTGTATTTTTTTTAGTTACAGATGTAAATATATCATCATCATATTGTCGGAGGTGGTATTCTATAATTTCTATTGGGAGGTATTCTTCATTGCGCAATAGAAGTTCACTAGGTTTGTCGTTATTGTACCAAGATAACATGGCAAGTGTGTTCGCTTGACACAAATTAGTAAATGCGTTTTTAAATCTGGTATCGGTGTCTTTTGTGCGCCAAGGAACATAACAATCCCTTAAATTTACAAATATATTGAGTTTTTCTATTTCTTCAAATGAGAAATCAATTTCTTCTTCTGTGTGTGCTTCTGTGTGTGCTTCTGTGGGTGCTTCTGTGCGTGCTTCTGTGGGTGCTTCTGTGGTACCTTCTGTAGGTGCTTCTGCGAGTGCTTCTGTGGGTGTTTTTACATTAATATCTTTTATAATTATTTCTATACGTTCTAGTATATTTGTTTGATTATTTAGTTTTTCAAGACAATTTTCATAAGAACTTTTTTTATTTATATAGTCATTAGTGTAGGTTATTAAAAGTGTCAAGACAATGATCGTTATTGCTGTGTATAATGTATTCAATGAATACGTTTGCGACTCATCACTCCATCCGAACGGCGTGATTACTGAATACTCATGATGTTCACAGTTCATTTTGCGGTTTGCTGTTTGTTGCTGCTGGTGGCGATTGGTTGTTTTATTTCAATTTATTTCAAATTAACCAGGTTTCTCAAGGTGACCTCAATTTTTACTTTTTATTTTATTTTTTTCTCTTTTTTTTCGCATTGGTTGATTTTTTCTTCTTCTTTAATTTTTTCTTCTTTTTCATTGTTCTGCCCGCGACCCCACCGCCGCGTACTACAACACCGGTTGTCGTGGGGGTACTCGGTTTCATAAGTTTTTCCAGATCACTCGGGTCGAGTTTGAGCCCGCTGCTATATAACTCAATGAGTCTATCGAAATACGTCCCCTCCACATCTGTTGTAAAATATATTTTGAATGAATTAGTATTTTTAATAGAATTTTTTACTCCTAAAAATATAGTTTTAAACATATCAGCATATCCATCTTTTGAATTTGAATTACCATAATATTGTTGTAATATATTTGTATATATAGAACTTGAAAATATTGTAACCCAAACACATAATTGTTGTTGAATTAATTGAGGCAAATCGTCTCGCGAGAGCAGCAATGTTTCTAGCACATTTTTTATTATCTCGCGCCCAGGGCGACACTCGAGCCATACGCTATTACCGATTTCCATCGGCGGGCTACCCTCAACCAGGTACCGATAACCTTCCTCGCTCCTCCTCGTTTCTCTTCTCCTGCTCCTGCTCCTGCTCCTGCTCCTGCTCCTGCTCCTGCTCCTGCTCCTGCTCCTGCTCCTGCTCCTGCTCATGCTCATGCTCCTGCTCATGCGCGGCTCGACCGCCGCGCTGCTGCTGCTCCTGCTCCTGCTCCTGCTCAGGCTTTTGCTAGCCGCTGCGGCGAGTCTTTTGCTAGCCGACCTTCTTCTCATCAGATCCCGCGCCACCGGGCGCGCCGGGCCGGCGCCTCCGACCGTGTCAGTATCTTTCATTACGATATTGATGCTTGCATCGGTAAGAATCTTATCGTCATCTTTCTCATCACCATCAAATATGTATTGATCCGTATTCGCTTCCTCTTCGTGATTCTCTTTATCATATAAATAACATGTAGGTATATCTCCATGATGTGCCTTTTTAATGTCAAATATTACTGAATCAAGTTTTTCATTTATATAATCAATTAATTCATTATATACATTTGTATGGCTAATAATAAGTCTTGAAACTTCCGGGTCTATTTCATTACTATATAATGATATCATTATTAAAATAAAGTAATTAAAATGAGTTATCATCAATTTTGCATAATCGGTTTCAATTATAATATCTTCAATTGGAAATTGATACATATATATATTAAAACTAATTAAAATCTGCAACAAATATTTCAGATTTTCCATTTTTAAGTTTTAAATGTATTATACTATTTATTTGATTATAAACAGCATAACAAAAAGCTGGCCAATCGCCTGTTAAGAAATATGTACCCTTCCTTATATTATCTTCATCAAGATTACTAAATAGGCCGTGGGTTTTGACGTCTAGTATTGTTGGGGCGTCCTCACTTTTTTTTGTAAACGAGTCATATACAGTGACAAAAGTTGTCGGCACCCGTTTCGCCTCATTTGGAAATCGTTTAGCAAAGGCAATTTGTCCATGATCACCATATCTTTTTTTTTGTGCATGGGCCATGTACGTACTTGCTCCCTGTTTACTATATTTAAGTTTAAGGTTGTTGAGGGAGTTATTTGTGTTAGCATTTAACACATTACCCTTATGAGCTATCTGGATGTCGGGCTTGGTATTCGTCGAGTTCCAAGTTTGATTCACAATATTTTTCTGGATTTGAGGTCCAAACTCCATTTTTACATTTGAATTGATAAGTAATAATGGATTACAATCCTGTATAGTATTCAAGTCGCCGCTATCCTCGTATCTAATAATATTCTTAGTCGCGCTATTATTGAGTAAAGGCCATATAAAATTTTTAGCTCGCTGATCTGTCCTAGGCGATGGGTCTGCTAAAGTATGTGTTGATATCATAATATTTATATTTAAATTAGGGGACGCCGCCGAGTTACCTAGTGGGTAAGGTGTATCACTTAATATTCTTATTAAATCAGAACAAGAATCTGAAATAAAAAATAAGTTTTTACTTTTTATTGAGGTGAGGGGGTCGATGTAGGTGGGCACGTTTTCGAATACGTGTTGAAAATCTGATCCCTCATACGGTTTCGAAGGCGTGCCGTCGCCGGGCGTATATTTTTTATGCCCTCCTTTAGCGCGGTGATGTTTGGCATTATCAGTATAAGAATATAAATTTACAGGTTTTGTAGTTACTTTACGGACGACGGGTTGCGTCACGGTCGCCCCGTTCAACGTCGGGGTTGAATCTATAACATACACTTTCAGAGCCTTGCCCCTACCGCCGCGGTCGCCGTGTGCATTTTGAATATTCCTGCGAATAATGGCGTTATCCATACCAAACATTTTCCTAAACAGTATACTATCAGTATATATCTGGTTGGTACAAAACGCACTTGTTGGAAACTGCTTGAAAATATCAAAAGCAGGGGTGGCTTGCCGAAGCACAGTGTTCGCATCGTGCTTACCGTCATCGTTGTATCCTTTTGTTAAATCACAATCTTTAATAAGATCTCTAACTATAAAATGAGCATTACTTTGCAGAAGGCCTCCTACATTGTAAAATTTATCATGTACAAACTCAGTTAATATAAAATCAGGAGGTGATACTGGTGTTGGATGAGGATCAGTATTATCTATTAGTATTGGGGCTAATACCATAAATATATATATATATATATATATTTAATAAATTTTTTCTAAGTTATAAACGTAAATGGGAACCAAAAAAAAATGTTTTTATGGGTTTTTTGCTTGGGTTTTCTGCTTTTTATATGGGTTTGGTGCTTTTTTACGAGTGGTGCTCAGAGACCTTGGAGTGCCGCAGGCACCGCGCTGCTGAGCGGGACATTCTGGCGACCTGCGCGCGACCAGACCACATCGTCGGCCTCACGCCAGAATGCCGCAAAACTTTCACGCATGATTGGCGTATCCGGGACGATCTCACCATGCAGGATGGACGCGGTAAACGTCGGACGCGCGTGATCGGGGTATGCACTGTCGTCAACTTGCACCTTGCACGTGCGCCGGTTGACGCACACGATGAAGCCCATGTAGATCGACACTCGTGCGCGCGGTACCATGTGTTTCACGTGTACAAGAACACGAGGGGAGGCGGGGAGCACGACACGAAAGGGACCGACGGTGCCGATGGCCATGCTGTTGTTCATCGCGATCGATTGCTCGGCTGACAGTAGCAATGTCGGACCACCACTGGAGCGAAGGTCGTATTCCAGGAAACCGGTGTCGTGTGTGTGCGCGTCGGGCGGATTCAACCCCGTGGCGCCACTCCCACCGCGCGATCTCTCCACCTCCCTCCTCCTCCTCCGCGCCACGGCGCGCTCGCCGCGGACTCGCTCCTCGGCGCGCTCCGCATCGCGGGCCTCGCGGACTCGGTCCTCCGCCTCGCGGGCCTCGCGGACTCGGTCCGCCTCGCGGGCCTCGCGGACTCGGTCCGCCTCGCGGACTCGGTTCGCCTCGCGGGTCTCGCGGACTCGGCGGTACGCGTCGCGGACTTGATTAGTTGCCGTCGCCCATTCCCTCTCCCACGCCGACTCGCCGAACATGTTCTGTTCGCCGCCTGGCATTTCCCTAATACGCTTTTCTAACACACTGTTATTGTCCATCACTTTCGTACGACACAAAGGGCATGAATTGGAAAGTACAATAAACTTCTCAAAGCATCCGAAGCAAAACGCATGCCCACACGCGGTGCGGACCATGCCACGGGTGCCTATCGCATCAAGACAGACCGGACAATTGTCCCCCGTATCACCGGACGGATTTTCGTCTTGAGTCTTAAGCGGCGGTACGATCGCGGTGTCAGCGGTGGCAGAGTCCATGGTTGTCGTGATTCGGGTTACGTTACGTGTAGCGTTGGTTACTTGATGAGACAGACGAATGTTTGCTTCAATTTATCGTTGTTTCAACCATTTCTATGTTATCATTTCTGCGCGTAGTCCGCGAACTACACCTCTGTCCACCGCCACGCGGTTCTGGTGCGTGCGCATACCATATACACGCTATCGTAGCGTGTATATGGTACAATATAGCCTGATATATGGTAACGTGGAAATGGGTGTTATAAACGTAAATGGGTTGCAAAAAAAAAATGTTTTTATGGGTTTTTTGCTTGGGTTTTCTGCTTTTTATGGGTTTTGTTTAGACTTCACTCTATGCGATAGGGATGAGGGAGTGGTTTGTACCGATCTCGTTTCCTTCGATGTCGATCCACCAGGCACCCGCGTAATCCTCTGTGCCGTCTTCGTTGGCATCAAATGCCTGCATCTCGAGATTGAGACGCTCAATCGGACCGACCCACGCCGTGAGATCTGTGGGTGCGTACGCCGTCGGCGGCGCAACGGTGTCAGGATGGACGGTCGCATCGTCCATAACAACGTCGTCGTCGTCGACATCGAAGTTCAAGACATCTGAAGCGCGCGTCTCACCTTCACCGGGCAGCCACACGTCGGCATCAACACGACGGAGAAGGAAACCAGGAAAGCGAGTGTAACACTCGCACTGGCTGACATCACAATAGTGCTTACAGCAGGTGTGCATGTGGGAAGAACGCCAGTTGATCTCATCGTGAATCAACCCCCATCCGCCGTTGATGCGTTCTGCCATGACAATCTCAGAATTCATGTTCATGATGCGCGAGACGATCTCTACAGGAAGAGTCATGGCCATGATTTGTGTTGCTGTTGCTGGTGTTGCTGTGCTGGTGTGATGGTGTGTTGGTTTAGTTGTCTTCATTAACAGCCAGATCCGATACTTCAATTTTTTTTGTTTTAACCCGTTTCTATGTTATCATTTTAATTGTATTAACATTTTTAAACATTACGTAGAAATGGGTTATATAATAAAAAATTGAAATGCTTTCAAAGCTATGGACTACTAACAACAACAGTTCTTGTCTACAAGTAAACCTAACATGACTTCTATCAATGATATCGCGATTAACGAGCCTTCGCTTTGCATTCCTTTCGTGTTCGCGAACATCACGGAGGAACGCATTCAAGACGTGTTTTCGCATCTCGATTTGGGAGAGATTGATCGTATTGACATGGTATGGCGTGATTCGCAGTCTGGCGGAGAACATCAGCGGGTGTTTATCCACTTCAAGCGGTGGAATAGCGACGAAAATACCACATGCACACGCCAAGCTCTCCTTGATGAAGAGACGATCAAGGTTGTCTACGATGATCCTTGGTTTTGGAAGATTTCAGCAAGCCGCACACGCAAGCCCCGCCCCAAGGGTGGTGTAGCACCGCGACCGCGCATCGAAATCATGGGAAAACAGCACAAGAAGACACAGCCGGCACCGCGAACCGCGGTTCGCGGTGCCGGAGTGAAGAACGGTTACGACCACGGCACTGAAGAGAGCAAGAGCGATGAACAAGAGGTTCTGACGGAGGTTGCCGCAGAAGTAGCGACGAAGTCTAAGGTGAAGACATCCTCTCCGGTCACACCTGTGCAGCAGAGTACGATCTCGTCCATGTCTCCTCCTTCACCCCCCAAAAAGTTGTCTCGTCAATCTGCATGGGCTTCAGCGTCCAGCGACGACGAAACAAACTAAATAAATCAAAAAAAAGCGCTTCCCTTCCCAATTTTGTTTTTTTTGTTTGTTTTTAATTGTAAAACATTTGCAATAAATGGGTAATATAATAATAAATTGAAAGTTATTGAATATTGTAGATGGTTATAAATTCATTCAAAACAATATGGTTCTCTTATATGTATATAAAATAAGCTAGCAGTTATGTCTGGGATATTAACGTCCACAAGGGTGGGTGATATTCCAGGCATAAATTAATAATGGTCAGTATCGGCCTAATCCCAACTAGATACAGGATGTGAGCACTCGTTGTGCATCCGGACCTGGCTCGTGACAGGTGGTTGAGTGTTGTTCCAAAAATTACGTGTCTCTCTCATATATGGTCCTACCAATGTATGCGATGAGAGTGAACCTGCACCATGATGAGGAAGGCTGTTCCAGACCAAACTAACCGAATAAAAGTAGGGAGAGGTCTGTCATAGGTGTTACCTGCGTATCGGTCGGCGGTTGGCAAGCCAAAGGTCGTTACAAAGGAGGGAGAAAGCTACTGCGCACGTGATGAGTCTCCTACACTAGTCTTTTCAACACTGAACAAAGAGTGTCGGAGAACAATAATCGTCGTTCGTGACTCAAGACACATACGACGCAATATATTGTTCTTGTCGCTCGCGCTATACGTGAGCGATGTTGATTAGGTAATGAACAAATGTGGAGACGAGACGAGCCAATCTCGGAACCTTGTTATAATTTGCTGGTCAAGTGTGGTTGCCCAACTCCACCACACACAATGGGGACGCCTGTTGTACAACCCGATAATTCGGGTTGTTGGAGGGAAATTTTGCGAGTGGGAAATAAGACGCGTTTGTGTCACCCCTTCGTTTTTTTTCTGTATACACGGAAAAAAAATGTTTTTATGGGTTTTTTACTTGGGTTTTTTTGGTGTTTATATGGAGTGTTGTTTTTTCTACTACTCGGCGTCGTGGGGGATCAGGTTCCCCATACAATTGAATTGTAGGGAGTACGCTGCTGCTGGCGCCGATACTGCGCATCGGCACGCACGACGTCTCCGCGGTCGTGCGGAGCAATATGCGGGACCGTCTTCGCGACAGGCAGAACGAAACTAAAACGGGTAACATCGTCATTAATGTATGCGATAATATCGGCAAGTCCGGGGTCGTAATCAAGTTCGTCGTATTCGTCGTATTCGTGGCAGGTGTGGTCCGCATCTGTTACCGGGGTGCGTGGCGTCGTGTCGTCTGCAACAGCTTCGTCGGTGGTAGCATAGACGAGTTGTTCGGTCTGAACGTGTTCGAACGTGACACCCTTGCGCTCCTGCTTCTTGGATGTCGGGTCGTCGTCCGAGTCACCGGCAGATAATTCTTCCGTGACTGCGACTGGTTGTGGGCACAATCGCTTTCTGATTGCGCTAATCAATTCGTTTTTCTCAGCGAGTTCCTTCTGTTGCTTCGCAATGAGATCGTGGATTCGCCGAGAGTGCTTCTGTTGTTTCGCGATGATGTCGTTTTTCTCATCAAGTTTCATCGCTGCATTCTTCAGTTTCTTCTGGTATTTTTCGAGCAACGCGACCGAGTACGCGCGATTCCTCGCGAGGTCCTCCTGATGATTCTCGCTCTGTTCCTTCTGCAGCTTCGCGATGATGTCGTTTTTCTCATCAAGTTCCTTCTGCAGCTTCGCGATGATGTCGTTTTTCTCATCGATGTGACGCGTGGCATTCTTCAGTTTCTTCCGGTATTTTGCGAGGTCTTTGGTATTCTCCGCGTTGACGTTCATCTCCTCGGCAAGAGTTTCGGCGAAACTGATACGCATGTGGTCAACCACCTTCGAGATCATGCCGAAGACGCGACCGCCGACAGTGCCGGCGGCCGTTTGATGCGGGGGATTGCAGGCCACCTCCTCGTGGTAAGCCCCTCCGCCGCGCAGCTCACCTCTCACCCACGTTACATCAATATCGTTGTGCCAGTTGCCGTCGATGAACATGCTGCTATTTGTGTTTGATGTCTGAGACTAACAACCTTATATACCTATTTACAATATTTGCTCGAGAGACAATAGATTCAATTTTTATTTTTTTCACTCATATATCGTTTAACATTTGAAAAAGTAACAATGTACGACGTTTTAAAACGTGCGATTTGTTCGTTTCATAGAATGGATATCAAAAAAAAATGTTTTTATAGGTTTTTTGCTTGGGTTTTTTTTGTGTTTATATGTGATGTTCAATATTGGTTTAACGCAAGGTTGTTTGGGGGCTCGGGCGTGCCACGCGTCTCTTATGACCCTTGGGGGGTCGCGTCATCGGGGGGTGCATGCGACGGTGTCGTCGGGCGCGGTCGGTCATGACCCGGTGGTGGCATCGGTGGCGTTGTCGGGCGCGATCGCTCGCCGAAGCTCGCCTCATCTCCTGAAACGATGCTGAAGTCTTCCGCTGCCATCAGATTGCGCTCTAGCGACTCGTTGCAGCACTCAATGAGCTCTTTGGCGTCCGCAGCGGTCGGTTGATCACGCCAAATATCCTCCATAGAACAGGAGCGTTCATTGTGGATGGAAACGTAACCATGGTTGAGGTCATAATTGAAATCGCGTGGGAGACCACCGAAATCAATGAACTCACGGCGGGTGGTCGCCGCTTTGTAGAGTTCGTATCGCGCGTACGGTTTAGAACCAATCCTCTTGGGGTTGATCTGAACAACGCAAATGCCAGCATCATAATTGATACGACGACCGAAACCGCTCGGGTTGTTCGGAATTCCACTTTCTTTCTTCTTCTGATTCAGTGCATCACGAATGACCTTCTGCTTTGCCTTCGGTACGTCGAGGCACTTGACGAACTTCTCGCATGCCACCACCGAGTGAGCAATGAGTTGGTCCACCGAATCAATGCCCATTTCCTCGCCAAGGAATGACGTCGCCGCGCTCTTCATCTTCGCATGAAGAGGGTGGTTGCTGGGAACGCCCGCCTCCTCGAAAAGCTCCAGGAGTCCACATGGGCACCACACGTCAGTGAAGATGGCCATCGTTAAGATTGTAGTGTAGGTTTGTAGCACGTTAGTTGAGTATGCATTAGACTTATGGCGTACATCAGACTTCAATTTTTTCTATCACTACCCATTTATGTCTTATCCTCTATTTAAGTCCTATAAAAAAATTGAAGGTTTTTTTCTGGGTTGGTGGTATCAGCATTAACACACTGGTTCGCGTACACACCAAGACATCATACAATATGCCTTCTGACACCCGTAGCAACGCTAAGCCTAGGAGGCGTCTGGTTTTGGGTACACGCGCGTTTGAGGCATGGCTCGAAAAGAACAATCTTGACCGAAAGCAGCATCAGATTGATGGTGTCAAGTTTTGTTTGAAGAACGAGACCAATGTACCTCCACGAGGCGGTCTCGTTGCTGACGAGATGGGACTTGGAAAAACGTACATTATGCTGGGTACAATGATTTCAAACCCCAAGAAAACATTGATTGTTCTTCCAAAGTCTCTTTTAAACCAGTGGGTGAATATAGTTGACAAATATTTTGGAGAAGAGAGTCGCTATATTTTCCACGGTGATTACAAGAACAGTAACACTAAAATCGCGACACTAGATAATATGCAAGAAAAACCCAGTGGTGACAAAGTGGGTGTTGTATCTAAATATGACCGCCTTAACAAGACAACAATATGGCGCGAATATGAAAGAGACCGCATTCGCCTGTGGCGGCAGAAGCGCCATCAACGAGATCGCGATGCTCTACAGAAGGTTAATATCGTCATTACCACTTATGGACAAATTTCTAAAAATAAAACGAAGGATGACGATGACCAAGATAATCTGTTGTACGGCATAAAGTGGGGTCGTGTGATATTTGATGAGGGACATCATCTCAGGAATATTGGAACCTCAAGATACGATGGTGTCAATTTGCTGAATTGTACTGTTCGGTGGCTCATTACCGGTACACCTATCCAAAATAGAATGAAGGATTTTTATTCTCTTTGTTCTATTATGGGGATTGACGAGGACTTTGCAAAAAATCATGAAAATCATCCAAAAATTAAGAAAGATTATATGCTGAAACGCACAAAGTGTGATGTTGGCATTCACTTGCCTGAATGCGTTATTCATACACCCGAAACTGATCCTGACATGGTTATTCCGTGGAATAATTCACAAGAGAAAAATGTTGCCGAGGAAATACATTCTATGCTACCCTTTACTAATATTTCCAAGTCTAAGATTTCCAATTCTGTTAATCTTCTTGGAGGAACCTCAAGTATGCGAGTGCTCCCATATCTCATCCGAGCACGCCAAGCTTGTGTATACCCAAAACTATTAAAGAACCGAGTACAAAAATATTTGGATGACGACGAGGAGTTACAAGAAGAAGATGAGTTTATGAATGCCACCGAATATAGTAGCAAGATAGATGGTGTAATTAATTTTGTACTATCTCGCAACAATGGAAGAAGCAAGTTGATATTTTGTCATTTCCGTGGTGAAATAGACATCATGCATGATAAGTTCGCTGAAAAAGGTCTTTATGTCCGCACATTTGACGGTCGGACATCCCATAATCAACGCAACGATATTCTTGAGAACACCTGTGATGTTCTTATTCTACAGATTCAAACCGGGTGCGAGGGTCTTAACTTGCAGCAGTTCAAGGAGGTGTATTTTGTATCACCTAATTGGAACCCTGCGATTGAGGAGCAGGCGATTGCGCGTTGCCATCGCATTGGACAAACTGATGCGGTTGATGTTTTCAGGTTCATCATGGAAGACATGGATGATGAAAGTATGAATCTTGAGCAATACTGCAAAACACGCCAATCGCAGAAGATGGAAATCATCAAAAAGTTTGACGAGGCTTGATACAAATACTTTTCATTGTGTAGTCTATAAACTAGATATTTTATGTGTATTTTATATTATTATAAGGTAAAAAATACAATATTGTATTTTTTACTCTATTATATTTTACTTTATTTATATGGGTAAGTCGGAAATGGGTGTTATAAAAAGAAATGGGTGTTAATAAGCATTATATCCTATATTCACAATCGGCAACATACTATTCATACTTCCCACCTCATCTACCGTACGGTCTATCCACCATGCCCCATTATTTGGTTGTTCTGTTGTTTCATTTGCGTCTTCTACGTTTAGAATTAGATTATCATATTCATACTCTTCCGATTCATTTTGGTCCGATTCATTTTGATCCGATTCATCGCTGTTTATTACTGCCGACAATAATGCGTATTGCGTCGTGTTCTCACGACGACGCGTACCGTGAACCCATTCGTTCGCATCTACACGTCGCAATAGGTATCCTGGATACTCTGTATAACAGTTACAATCACGAACATCGCACAAATGTATACAGCATGTGTACATGTGAGTGCGCCGCCACGACATTTCACTATACACTGATTCCCATCCTTGTTTCATCCTATCTCTCACCATGAGTCCTGAATAGAACACCTCTATGTGTTTCACTACATCTTCAGGAAATACTTTCAGCAACACTATTCTTGACAACATATGAATATGTCTTTCACACATGCTATCATACTATTAGAAAGTATTTCAATTTATAATCCGAAAAAAATGTTTATGGGTTTTCACTTGGGTATTTTACTTTTTATGGGTTATGTTTTGTATTTACTCCTCATCGTCTTCGACGTCGAAGGGGCGAAGTTCGTTCTTCTCGTCGTCCCACTCACCAACCTGCTCGTGTGTCGTCATGTCGTATAGCGTACCATCTTCAGTCCTCAGGTATGTAGTACCATTTGGTGCCACCCACGGAGATACTTCATCATTTTCTTCATCTGCCTCATCCTCAACCTGATCAGCCTCATCCTCGTGGTCGATTTCCGACAAGGTCCCGGTATCGGAATCCTCCTCCTCAGCTACGAGTTCGGGTTCGGGTTCGGGTGTGGGTTTGGGTGTTGGTTTGGCAGCGGGCTTCTTGTCATCATCGGATTCGTATCCGAAATGAGCCCGGAGGCTCTGTTGCATGGCGGTCTTCTTGTCCTCCTTAAGGCCTGCTGCCGCGCACATCTCCTTGAGTTCACCGACCTTTGCCTTTGTGATTTCAGTTTTCGTGGGTTTGGGTTTGGTTTCCTCGATGGGTTTGGTTTCCTCGTTGGACTTGGTCTCCTCGCTGGGGGTGCTCGCGACAGCATCAAGTGCTTCCTGGATCATATCATCACCTGTCGTTGTCTTCACAACCTTTGGTGCCTTCTTCGGACGTCCAGCCTTCTTCTTGTCACTGCTTGTGGTGCTCGTCTCCGATTCGGTGTCAGAAACCGAGGCATCCTTTGATGGCCGACCCTTCTTGGTCGTCTCCACAAGGAATTGGTCCTCAGAAATCGTGACACCCTGTTCGGCGGCGGCAGCAAGTGCTTCCTCGCGGGTGATCTTCAGCTTGTCCATCACCCGCGAGTATCGCAACACCTTTTTCCCGCCGGCAACGTAGTCCATCACAGGAACCGCCTTGCGGTCCTCAATTGTACCGTAAGTTGGTTTTCCATTCGACGACTTGTCGACTTGTTTTTGGCAAGTCTGGCAGAAATCACCACCCGCAGGTGCGTTGGTGCACTGTGTGAAGAGTTGATGATTCATGCGGATGCCTAGGCAGCAAACCCACGAGTTCTCTCCGCAGAACGGGATGATTGTACGCGCTTTCGATGGTGTCGTCTCTTTCTTCGCTACCTTTTCCGTCTTCTTGCGCGAATCAACACGGAAATTCTCAGAAATGAGACTCGACTTCGCTTCCTCAGCATCGAAACCATACTTCTCTCCAGCTGCATCAAGCAAAGCACGTCCATACTCCTTCATCATCGCGCTAATGTGCTTCTGGCAAATTCCACTCATATCAACGTTCGAAATCATCGCGTGTGTGGTCAGGGGCTATTGCTACACTTCACATTCACTTAGGTCTTTCAATTTTTTTTGAGTGCGGCGATTTCTTTGTTATCTTTTACACGGGGGAGACCCCCCACCCCCCCTTTTACACCGGTGGAGACCCCCCACCCCCCCCTTTTACACCGGTGGAGACCCCACACACCCTTTTTACACCTTTTGGTTTTTACAAAAGATAACAAAGAAATCGCCGCACTCAAATAAAATTGATACAGGTTTATGCCGATTGGTAGAGTAAACACACGATACCGACCTTAAAC
>Ga0115569_10001867_pt1 | contig 16178 bp, 11 predicted proteins | sample COGITO_mtgs_1205_2_FD_87295 | JGI IMG/M metagenome (GOLD analysis project Ga0115569, IMG submission 87295) | Pelagic marine microbial communities from North Sea - COGITO_mtgs_120503 | ecosystem: Environmental > Aquatic > Marine > Epipelagic | place: Germany:Helgoland, sampling site Kabeltonne... | reverse complement strand
AATTATCATCAGAAACCAAAATCAAAGATTGATTTCCGTTTGCTAATTTTGGCCCAAATGTAACTCCTTCAATATTATCGACTATTCCCTTTGTTAATTGACCTCTTACTTCTTCAAAATCAAATATTAATCTTTTTCGAAGCGATGTAAAATCTGTTTCTTTTAATGATTCAACTTCTAAAATATTGGTTGTTGTCTCATCAATATACGCATCAAATATTTTTATACCATTTCCATAATTTCCGTACCCACTTTGATATGTTCTTTCAATAATAAAGAAATGATTTTCTTTATATTCTAAAATAGATGTTAAACCATTTAAATTTATTTTTCCTTTTGAAGGCTTAGTGATATGCTCTAATTGATATGCGAATTGCTTTATTGCTTTTTTAGATTTTTTATCAAAGTAAGTAATTCTTATCGGTGAAGATGTTTTCTTAAAACTAGGTTCATCTCCATCAACTATTAAAGGAGATTCCATTGCTACCCAAAAGCCTTTTCCATTCACTCCTTTTGAAGAGCCTTCAAAAATACCATTATGTTTTAATTTTGGAATTGTATTTGGAATAAAATAATTTGGTAACACATAACTACGCAAAAAATTACCCAAAGAGTCGGTTGTAAATACTGATGGCTTTTTACCTTTGAGGATGGAACCTTCACTAACAAAATTAACTTCTTCAGTTTCTTTATCTATAAAAATAGATTCTAAATCTAAAATATTTTCATTGTAAAAAGAGGTTGTAGTATCATTTAAATAAACAACATTTTTAAAATTTACAGAATTAATTTTGTCTTGTTTAATATCTATTTCTGCTCTTAAAAATCGGGGCTTCTCAGAATCATCAACAACAAAATAAAAAAAACCGTTCGAATAATCAATACCTGAGAGTCCACCAATAAAAGAGTTTTCTATAGCTAATGAATCTTTAACAATATATTCATCTAAAAAAACAAGTGCTATTTCTTTTTTTTTAGTGCAAGAATAAAAAACTAAAGCAATTAGAAGAATGTATGAAATATTTTTTGTCACTATCTTTTTTTTATCAATTTCATTTTTTAGAAACTTACCAAATATAATTATTTTTGTTATTCGAGAATAAATGCTACATCTCAAATTTTAGAAAATTCGGAATAAACAAAAACTATCAACATACAAGAAAGTTTAAAGAGAAATAGCCCTTAATTACTTCAGTCTATTTTTTTTTATTCACTACAATTTCCTTCTGTTATCTTCAGAGTTAGTATCAATTAATTTGTTGTATGGATCTACGCCCACTTCAGCAGGTTTTTTATCAACTATAATTTTAATTTTATTATTGATTTCTGTAATCTTATACTTCTTTAAGTAAACTTCCTTTTCTCTGGTTTCTCCATTTACTTCTTCTTCAGTAAAAATACCAATATCAATATAATCTGCTAAAGGAACTGATAAAATTGGTTTCTTCATTTTATCTGTTTTATAGGTTAAAGTATCTCCTACCTTCTCACCATAATAACGTCTTCCTTTTTCATTATTTCTGTATTTAGAAACTTCAAACTCTATTTCTACTTCATATTTCCCATTTTCTAACTCTTTAGATGTTGCATCTAAAACTCTATTCCTATAAAGAGTAATCGTTTCAAACATATCTTTTATGACATATTTTAAAGAATCTGGAGTTGCTTCTCTAATATAATCAACCATTTCTATTGATGTTGTATAAGGAGCTTCTTGAAACTTCACTTTTTCCACATACTTTTTTAGCGCTCCATTTAAGTTCTCTTCACCTATATAGTCACTCAAAGCATAAAAAACTAAAGATCCTTTTTGATAATGAATATATCCTTGTCCATCATTATACATCAATGCGTTTTCACGCTTTCTCTCCATTGTTCTTTGCAATAAATAATCGTCTAAAGCTTTCTTTAAAAAAGTACGCATTTTATCTTTTCCTTGTTGATGTTCTAATACTTTTAAAGAAACATATTCAGATAAACTTTCAGACAACATTGTTGCCCCTAAAACATCTGCTCCAATTACTTGATGCGCCCACCATTGATGTGCAACTTCATGCACAGTTATTGCAAACGGATAATCGACCCCTTTATCATTTTTATCATCAACATCAGCAATAAAACCAACACCTTCTGAAAAAGGAATGGTGTTCGGAAAAGATTGTGCAAAGCTTCCTCCTGTTCTCGGAAACTCTACAATTCTTAACTGTTTATGTTGATAAGGACTAAAGTTTTTAGCGTTATAATCTAAAGATGCTTTCATCCCTTTCATCATTCTATCTAAATTAAATTCATGCCCTTTATGATAATAAATTTCTAAACTAATTCCTTTCCAAAGCTCCTTTTTCACTTCATATCGCGCAGAATTAAAAGCATAAAAATTCAAAATTTTACTATCCATTTTATAATGGAAATACTTTCTACCGTTTTCTATCCATTCTTTTTGTAAATACCCTGGAGCAATTGCAATTTGATCTTTTGATGTAGAAACTGTTGCTTCAAAATCTATCCAATCTGAATCTTTAGAAATATATGTATCTCCTAAAGCTATTGAATCTGTTGGTTTTGGACGTAAATTATTTTTCGGTAAATTATATTTTTTACGTGTTTTATTATCTGTTAATTCTGATTGAGAAGAGTATCCTAAAGAAGGAAACATCGAAAAATTATTAATAAATGTTCCGTTCTCTCTTACCGGAGATTTTTTTCTATATGTAGTATTCTTTTTACTTTTTACAGAAAAAGAAAGTTGCAAAGTATCTCCTGGTAAAATTTTATCTTTAAAATGATACATATCAAAATGCTGAATTGTATCTTCTAAAACCAAAGTATTAGGTTTACTAAACTCAAAAGTACTTTCTAAAGAGTTATGATTTAAAAACAGTGTATCAATTGCTATATCTGTTTTATTTACCATTACAAACGTAGCAGAAGCGTTAAATAATCTTTCTTTTGGAAAAATATTCACATCGGTTTTTACAGAAATAATTCTTGGTTGCGCATACCCTTCGTATTTTTTATACGTCTTCTCCCAATTTACACTTTGTATTTCTGCCTCTTTAGAGGATGTTCTTTTTGACTTAGTTCCTGTTTGTTGATAAATGGAAAAACCTAACCCTAAAAATGTAATTAAGAAAACCCCAAAACTTATAGCAGCAAATCCTTTAAAACGATTTTTAGCAATTGAAACTCTCTCTCTAAACGAATTCGGAATTCCACGAACCCAAAATAGAAAAGAGACAATCAACAAAACCAATCCACACAAAATCCAGTAGATTTTGTATGCTAAGTATGGTTTTAAAATTCCATAACCATTCATATCAGAATAGTTAAAACGAGGCCCTTGATTATACTTAAAAATAGATTGTTCTATTCCTGCCAATGATAAAAATGGCATTCCTATAGAAATTACAAGCAATACAAATAATCCCAAATAAGGATTTCCTATTAAGGTTTGAACAAATATTGATAATAAAGCCCAAACAAGAAGACTTACAAAATTTAAAAAATAAAGTTCAAAAAGATAATGACCAATTTCAAAATTATAAAAGCCCTTATACATTTGAAAAGCCATTCCAGAAATCATAATTACCGCTAATAAAACCAATTGCATTTTTATTAAAGCAATTAGTTTAGAAAATAACAAAGTCCAGTTTGGAATCGCAGTTGCATCAACCAAATGATTTATTTTAGAAATTTTTGCTCTATGCACTAACATACCGGCATACAAAAATGTACAAATATTTATAGAAGCAAAAAATACTCCACTAAGATTTAACATTTTCCAAGTAATTGGTAAAGTTGGTGTTCCAAAAAGATCTCCTACTTCAGATAAGGTAACAACAATTAAAACAAGCCCCACTATAACTATAGAGATAAATGCTGAACTTTTAAAGATGTATTTAAAATCTAGGTTCGATAATTTCCAAGTTGTTTTTATATTTTGGAAAAAAGAATAATTATAAGAAACTTTAGGTAAAACAATTCTTGTAACTCCACTAAAGTTGGTTTTTGTAATTCTTTCTGCTTTTGGTTTTCTCAAAGAAATTGAAATTGCATTTTGACTAAATTTAAAAAACTTGAAAACGAGTCCAAAAATCAATGTTGAAATTACCAACCACAATAAACGATTGTATACAATCATTTCTTTTAAAGGAATTTGTAATTCATTTTGTTCAGAAGGCGTCCAATATTTTGTATAATAATTAGTTGCAGCTCCACCAAAAGGATCTAGAATTGCGGCCAAAGCCCTATGTTCTGGGTCAGAAAGTAGGCTTTCTAAAACACCTTGTCCAAACATTAATATAATAACTGTAATAAAACCTGCTGCAATATTTCTTGTAAAAGCAACTACAGCAAATACAATAGCACCAAACAATAAAACATTTGGTAAAATAAACACGAAATACACTTGTAAATAGGTAACAACGTTAAACGACCCCACAATATCTGGGTTTGTACCTGGAAATCGAAAACCAATAATCATTCCTAAGGCAATTGAAAAAACAATAACAGAAACAACTATTATAGAGCTGAAAAATTTTGCAAATAAATAATTTGCTTTCGTAAAGGGGTAAGAATATAAGATGGTGTGCATTTCACTTTTAAAATCTCTATATATGGAAACCCCTACGATAGATGGGAATAAAAAGAATATAAAAATAGTTAGTCCACTAAATAAACTTGAAACTCCTATAGGCGAATTTACAATTCTAGAAGAACTTGTTGTAGCTGTTACTGAATCGAAAAAGCCAGCAGAAGCAGTTGATAAGAAAAAAGCTAATAATAAAAAAATACCTATGTAAATATAAAATGCAGGTCTATTAAACCAGTATTTTAATTCTTGTTTGAAAATAGTTGAAAACATAATTTAATGTGTAAAAGTTGAACTGTTAAATTGTATAATCGAATTGTTTATGCAATAACAGGTTCGTCTTGTTTTAAAGCGATAAAATATACATCATCTAATTGCGGTGTTGCAGCAACAAAATCATCCGCAGGTTTTTCTAACGCATGTACCCTTATATTTAACGTATTATCTTGATTGTAGTTAGATGATAAAACATTGAATTTCTTTTCATTTTCTTCTAAATCATCTCTAGAGATAATTTTAGTCCAAATTGTATTTGCAATTTCTTTAGTTGCCTCTTGCGGAATTGTATGTTTTAATATTCTACCTCCATTTAAAATTGCCATTTCATTACACAATTCTTTAACATCTTCTACAATATGTGTAGAAAATATTACAGTGGTATTTGTACCAACTTCTCGTAAAACATTTAAAAAACGATGACGCTCTGCCGGATCTAAACCTGCCGTTGGCTCATCAACAATAATTAATTTTGGACTGTTTAAAAGTAATTGTGCAATTCCGAAACGTTGTTTCATCCCACCAGAATAACCAGCAACATGTTTGCGTCTTACATCATACAAATTGGTAATCTCTAAAACTTCATTTACAATTGCTTTTCTTTCAGACTTATTTGAAATTCCTTTTAAAGTAGCAAAATAATCTAATAAATCTTCCGCAGACATTTTTGGATATACTCCAAAAGATTGAGGTAAATACCCAAGCACCTTTCTTAAAGACATATTGTCTTCTAGAACATTAATATCACCAAAAGAAATTGAACCAGAGTCAGGACTTTGCAACGTTGCAATTGTTCTCATCAAAGATGATTTCCCTGCTCCATTAGGCCCCAATAAACCAAACATTCCTGTACCAATTTCTATACTTAAATTATCTATAGCTTTTACACCGTTTTTATAAGTCTTTGTTAAATTTTTAATTACTAACTTCATATGCTTGGTTTAAATGTTTTCTACTTGAGAGATAAGTGTAAAAGTAAGTACTTTTGTTACACTTATTTATTATTTTTTTAATGTAAATCATAAAAATCGTTATATTTTTACATACAAAAAGAAAAATAAACTTTTATAATAAAATACAATGGCAAAAAAATCAATACTAAATAAAGAATCGCTTACGTTTTTAGAGAAATACTTAAATAATGCTTCACCGACAGGATATGAATGGGAAGGGCAAAAAATTTGGATGGATTATCTTAAACCTTATGTTGATACATTTATTACTGATACCTATGGAACTGCTGTTGGAGTTATAAACCCTGATGCAAAATACAAGGTTGTTATCGAAGGCCATGCTGATGAAATTTCTTGGTATGTCAACTATATTTCTGATAATGGATTGATTTACGTGATTAGAAATGGAGGTTCAGATCATCAAATTGCACCGAGTAAAATTGTAAATATTCATACAAAAAAAGGAATTGTAAAAGGTGTTTTTGGTTGGCCGGCAATTCACACGAGAAACAAAGCGAAAGAAGAAGCACCAAAACCAGACAATATTTTTATTGATACAGGTTGTAACACAAAAAAAGAAGTTGAAGCCTTAGGGGTTCATGTTGGCTGTGTAATTACATACCCAGATCAATTTCATATTTTGAATGGAGATAAGTTTGTTTGTAGAGCTCTAGATAACAGAATGGGTGGTTTTATGATTGCTGAAGTTGCTCGTTTACTTAAAGAAAATAAAAAGGAATTACCTTTTGGGTTATACATAACAAATGCTGTACAAGAAGAAATTGGTTTGCGTGGGGCAGAAATGATTACGCAAACAATTCAACCTAATGTTGCTATTGTTACGGATGTTACTCATGACACAACAACACCAATGATCGACAAGAAAAAAGAAGGTCATTTAGAAATGGGTAAAGGGCCAGTTGTAGCTTATGCGCCTGCCGTGCAACAAAAACTACGTGATTTAATTACAGAAACAGCTGAAGCTCAAAAGATTCCTTTTCAACGCTCTGCACTTTCAAGAGCAACAGGAACAGACACTGATGCTTTTGCATATAGCAATGGAGGCGTTGCTTCTGCTTTAATTTCTTTACCTTTAAGATACATGCATACCACTGTAGAAATGGTGCATAGAGATGATGTAGAAAATGTGATTAAAATGATTTATGAAACACTTTTAAACATTAAAGACGGAGAAAATTTTTCTTACTTTAAATAAATATTATTTAACGTTTCTTTTAATTCTAAAAGATTTGCAAGGAACAAGTGAAAATGTATCAAGAACAAAATCAAAGTGTTCTCGATACATTTTTTATTTCCTTGAACATTTCAATAAAAATTACTAGAACTTAAAGACAGATTGTTATAATTAATATTTTTTTTTATAAAATGGACGAACTTATAGACATCATCACATCAGAAGGAAAACCTACCGGAAAAACCGCTCTAAAATCTGAAGCACATAAAAATGGTTGGTTTCATGCTACTGTTCATATTTGGTTATTTACCAAGGATAAGAAAATATTATTGCAAAAAAGAGCAATAACTAAAAAGGTATTTCCTGGTTTATGGGATATTTCTGTTGCAGGACATGTTGGTGCTGGCGAAGCTATTTTAACAGCTGCAAAAAGAGAAATATTTGAAGAAATCGGATTACATATAGAAGAAAAAAACCTTATCAAAATTGGCACAAGAATTCATCAAGTTTCTCATCCAAACGGAATTCGAGATAATGAACATCATCATGTTTTTATTGCTGAATTAAAAACACCTGTATCTAAACTCACAATGCAACCAGAAGAAGTTGCTGGTTTAAAATTATGGAATTTAAAAGTATTAAAAGAAACAAAAAACCTTGAAAACATTTTGCTCCCAAGGTTTCATGAGTATTATGTTACTGTTTATGATAAGATTATTTCACACTTAAAATAAAATTAGATTTTTGATTGATAGGTATACAAATCAAAATACCTGCCTTTAGCTGCTATTAGTTCATCATGAGTTCCTCTCTCAGCAATATTACCTGATTCAATTACTAAAATTTGATCTGCTCGTTTAATTGTACTTAATCTATGTGCAATAACAATAGTTGTTCTATCTTTTATTAATGCTGATAAACTTTGCTGAATTAAAGATTCACTTTCAGTATCTAAGCTAGAGGTTGCTTCATCTAAAATGATGATTTTTGGATCTGCCAAAATAGCTCTTGCAATAGCTAAACGCTGTCGCTGTCCTCCAGATAATTTAACCCCTCTTTCTCCTATTAAAGTCTCTAAACCATCATCAAAACGATCTGTAAATTCATTTACATACGCAGCTTTTACTGCATTTTGTAATTCAGTTTCTGATGCATTTGGTCTTGGAAATAAAATATTATCTCTAATCGTTCCTTCAAACAAAAACTCATCTTGTAAAACCACTCCTAAATTTTTTCTGTAACTAGAAAGTTGTACTTTAGACATATCTTGATTATCAATCGTAATTGTGCCCGATTTTGGATTTAAAAATGTTGCAGACAAACCAGCAATTGTAGATTTACCCGAACCAGAACTCCCGACCAAAGCAGTTACAGAACCAGAAGGTACTTTAAAATTAATATTATTCAACACTTCTTTTCCTTCTTGATAAGCAAAAGACACGTCGTCAAAAACGATTTCACCTTTAAGGTTTTGTAAAACAATAGTTCTTTCTTCATTGTCTTCTTCGGCAGGCATATTCATTAATTCTTCTGTTCTGTCTAATCCTGCCAAAGCTTCCGTTAATTGACTACCAATATTACTCATTTGCACAATTGGAGCAACCATAAAGGCTAATAAGAATGTAAATTGAATAAAATCTCCAAAAGTCATTGTACCTTGAATCATATAATAACCACCAATCCCCATTACCCCAGTAGTTGCCAAACCTATTAAAAAGGTTGAAGAGCTGGTCATTATAGCAGTTGCCGTCATACTTTTTTTAACGTTCTTAAAAATATCGGCAACTCCTTTTTCAAAAACTTCAGTTTCTTGATTTTCTGCATTAAAGGCCTTAATGACACGAATACCTCCTAAAGTTTCGGTTAAACGCCCTTTTACTTCTGCATTAATTTTTCCTCTAGCTCTAAATATCGGACGTATATATTTAAACGATTTTAAAGCTATAATTCCAAAAATTGATAAAGGAACAAATGTAAAAAGAGTCATCCAAACATTCATTTTTATTAAAATAACTAAAGTAATAATTGCTGTAAATGAGCCACCTATTAACTGCACCAGTCCCGTACCAATTAAATTCCTAACCCCTTCAACATCCGTCATAATTCTAGAGACTAAAGCACCAGATTTAGTATTATCAAAAAAACTAATTGGTAAAGACAAAACTTTCTTTTGTACTTGCGCTCTTAATTCTGATATTAAGTGCTGTGCTTGTATACTTAAAACTTTTGTTAATAAAAAAGATGTAATTGCCTGCAACAAAATTGCACCAATTACAACAAGGATTAAAATATATAATTGTCTAAAATCTTTATTGGGAATAACCTCATCTAACAATACCTTACTCTTTAAAGGCAAAACAAAACCAGACAAACTGCGAATAATTATAAGAACTAAACCCAAAAACACAATATTTCTCCTTGGCCAAATAATCGTTTTAAAGGCTTGTTTAAGAGTAACTTTTTGCTTGATTTTACTTTTTTTTGAATCTTTAAAATGCTCCATGTATCTGTTTAAATTAATTCTATTTGTCAATTTATATGCCATAAAAAAGAACATGACATACTAACAACACAGAAGAAGTAAAAAAACCTCTCATTCTTTAAAATATGAGAGGTCTAAATATGTACTATACTGTATTTAAAATTATAATCTATGATCAATAATACTCTGCACAACCTCTGGGTTTAACAATGTACTTGTATCTCCTAAATTATCCATTTCATTACAGGCTATTTTACGCAAAATACGTCTCATAATTTTTCCTGAACGTGTTTTTGGCAATCCTTCTGAAAATTGAATTTTATCTAATTTTGCAATTGGTCCGATATGTTCTGTTATAATTTGATTAATTTCTTTTCTTAAATTATCATGATTTCTGCTTTCTCCTGTATCTTTCAAAATTACGTAACCATATAATGCACTTCCCTTAATATCATGGGGAAAGCCTACTATTGCTGATTCTGCTACTGCTGGATGTTCGTTAATAGCATCTTCAATTGGTGCTGTTCCTAAATTATGACCTGAAACGATAATTACATCATCTACTCTACCTGTAATTCTGTAATAGCCAACCTCATCTCTTAAAGCGCCATCACCGGTAAAATACATATTCTCATACGCTGAAAAATAAGTTTCTTTATAACGCTGATGGTTTCCCCAAATAGTTCTCGCCATACTTGGCCAAGGAAATTTAATACACAATCTTCCATCTACCTGATTCTCTTTTATTTCTTTTCCATTTTCATCCATTAATGCAGGCTGCACTCCAATAAAAGGTAAAGTTGCGTAGGTTGGTTTTGTTGGAGTTACATAAGGAATTGGTGTAATCATCATTCCTCCTGTTTCTGTTTGCCACCAAGTATCTATAATAGGACTTTTCTTTTTTCCGATATTATCATTATACCAATGCCATGCCTCTTCATTTATAGGTTCTCCTACAGATCCTAAAACTTTTAATGTTGATACATCATATTTATCAACCAATTCTGTTCCGTGTTTTGCCAACGCTCTGATTGCTGTTGGCGCTGTGTAAAACTGATTTACTTTATGTTTTTCTACAATTTCCCAGAAGCGTCCAAAATCTGGATAACTTGGCACACCTTCAAACATTACCGTTGTAGCTCCATTTGCTAAAGGTCCATAAACAATATAAGAATGACCTGTAATCCAACCAATATCTGCAGTACACCAATAGACATCATTTTCTCTGTATTGAAATGCATTTTTAAAAGTATATGCAGTATATACCATATAACCTGCAGTTGTATGCACCATTCCTTTTGGTTTACCTGTAGATCCAGAAGTATACAAGATAAATAAAGGGTCTTCTGCGTTCATAACTTCGGCAGCGCATTCCGTTGATGCCTTATCTAATAAAGGTTGCAACCATAGATCGCGACCTTGTTTCATGAAAATATCAGAATTTATTCTTTTTGCAACTAAAACAGTTTTTACACCCGGACAACTCTCTAAAGCTTCATCTACAATTCCTTTTAAATCGATGGATTTTGTTCCTCTGTAAGATCCATCAGAAGTTATTACCATTTTACAATCAGAATCATTAATTCTTGTTGCAAGGGCAACTGATGAAAAACCTGCAAAAACGACAGAATGAATCGCTCCGATTCTTGCACAAGCTAGCGTTGCAATTGCTAATTCTGGTATCATTGGCACATAAATACAAACTCTATCTCCCTTTTGAACTCCGTTTTCTTTTAAAACGTTTGCAAATTTATTTACTCTTTCTAATAATTGATTATAAGTAATGTGTTCGGCTGCTTCATTTGGATCGTTTGGCTCAAATAAAATGGCTGTTTTATCTCCTCTGGTGGCTATATGTCTATCAATACAGTTTTCTGTAATATTTAGTTGAGCTCCCTGAAACCACTTAACTTCTGGCTTAGAAAAATCCCAATCTAAAACTTTATCCCATTTTTTTCTCCAAACAAAATGTTCTTCCGCAATTTCTTCCCAAAAATTTTCTGGCTCTCTAATAGACTTTCTGTAAACTTGATAATATTCTTCTAAATGCTTAATGTGATAATTACTCATAGTTTTTGTTAGTGATTGTAATAATCTCTAAAAATAGAGAAATATATTTATTTTTTACTTAGCCTGTTGGGAATTTTTAATTGTTTTTTTCAATAAATAAATTACAAAACGTATATTTCGTTACATATTTTTTTACCGATAAGTTTTAATGATACACAAAAACAAATCTTAAAATAAATAGATACTAAAAACACTTGAGAGAATAATATATTTGCCCATCATGACTTTACAATTATTTTTTGATGTTTTATGCACAAATTTGCACTTAATAATACTATTCTTTGCTGTTGCCATTTTATACTCTTCAGTTGGTTTTGGCGGTGGATCTAGCTATTTAGCAATTTTAGCACTAACAGGAATCATATTTACACAGATTAGAACAACTGCTCTTTTATGTAATATTGTTGTTGTTACAGGAAACGTTTATTTATTTCACCAACAGAAAATAATAAATTGGAAAAAAGTTTTTCCGCTCACTTTATGTAGTGTTCCATTAGCTTATTTTGGAGGATATTTAAAAATAAGTCAGCAATTCTTTTTTATTTTATTGGCAGTTACGTTACTTTTTGCTGCGATAACCATGTGGGTTTCTAAAAATTTTATTTCTTCGGATCAAAAAAAAATCAAATCAAAACTCATTAAAAACATAAGTTATGGCGGAATCGTTGGATTTATTTCTGGGATGGTTGGGATTGGAGGAGGAATTTTTTTAGCACCTATTTTACACCTTACAAATTGGGATACTCCTAAAAAAATTGCCGCAACTGCAAGCGTTTTCATTTTAGCAAACTCTATTTCAGGTTTTTGGGGACAATATTCTAACCCTGATTTTATGATTGATTGGAATTTAACTTCAGTTTTGTTAGTAACTGTATTTATTGGAGGACAAATTGGAATTAGAATCAGCAATAATCTATTTAGTCCTATTCAATTAAAAAAAGCAACTGCTTTATTAATTGCCTTTGTAAGTATTCGTATTTTAATTAAGTATTTATTGTAAAAACACACGCCCATTAAATTTCTTTAAATATATTTGAATCATTTAAACGATAAACCATGTTAGAAGTTATTTTTACTTTAGTAATGTTAGTCTTACTACAAGCTGTTCTTGGCTTTGACAACTTACTTTATATTTCTTTAGAGTCAAAAAAAGCACCAAAATCTGATCAGAAAAAAGTTAGAAAAATAGGAATTTTAATCGCAATCATACTAAGAATTGTTTTGTTATTTGTTCTTGTTTCTGTCATCGATTTTTTTCAAGAACCTTTCTCTTTTTTAACATTAAAAATAAAAGACACTATCAACTTTGCCTTTAACGGACATAGTATAATTGTTTTATTAGGTGGGGGATTTATCATTTATACAGCCATAAAAGAAATTTGGCACATGATTGGTGATACAGACTTATCTACTGGTATTGATAATGATAAAAAAACAAAATCTTCTAACGCTGTAATTATGAGTATTGTATTAATGAATTTAGTTTTTTCATTCGATTCTATTTTAGCAGCAATTGGTCTTACAAGTGAAATAGAGAATTCTACAACAGCTTTTATCGTTATGGCAATTGCTATTGTAATAAGTGGCTTGCTAATGCTTTTCTTAGCGGATAGAATATCAACTTTCTTAGCTAAAAACAGAATGTATGAAGTACTCGGTTTGTTTATTCTTTTTATTGTTGGAATAATGTTAGTTACTGAAGGCGGACATTTGGCACACATTACTATTTTCGGTGAAGAAATTGTACCGATGAGTAAAACTACTTTCTATTTTGTTTTAGCTGTTTTAGTAATTGTAGACGTTGTACAAGGTAAATATCAAAAGAAACTAATAGCACAACAAAGTAAGAAGTAGTTACCACAATAAAAAAGTCGCTGTAAATGAATATGGCGACTTTTTTATTATAGTTCAGAAATACTGTCTTTAATTCTTTGCTGAATAATCTGCAAAATTCTTTTATTAATTTCTGATGAATAATCTGCATAAAACTTATATTCATCCATAGAAAATTGACCTAATACAAAACCTAAAGTAATATTCTTATAGTTATTATCCGTTTTAAAAACAGATGAAATCTTACTTCTCTTTTTCTTTTCTGGGAAAACAGAAAAATCAATTTTTCTTTTTTGTAGATAGTTTTTAAAAAAACTTATCAATAGATTATGCTGCATTTTTATTATTGGACGAATTACTTCATTCTGAAATTTTTCCATTTCTGATGTACCTTCGTTAACTAAATCTAATAAAATTGGTCTTTCTTTCTTACACATCTAATAATTCATTCAATTCTAATTGATAATCATACTGTAAATCTTCATGCAATGTTGCAATCGCTTTTTTGATTAATAGTATCTGTCTATCAAACGTATTTGTTAATCTTGTACTTCTACGAATAGAAGGATGAAATCCTCTCATTTTAAGACAAAAATAAAGTAACAAAGCAACCTCTGTTTCCTTCTTTTTAGAATACCTGATAAACTTTTTTGTAAGTGTTAAAATTTTACGAACGCTTTTTCTGATATAAAAATAATTCTTAGTATTTATTTCAGAAAAAAGCAAATCTATTTGATCTTTCACACTTTGAATGTACTGCTCTTCATCATGAGATTCAAACAATAAATAGGTCAATAATTCTTTATTCTCTTTCTTAAATTTAGATAAATGCAAACATAACTCTTTTAACTCATTTGCTGATTTATGAGAAAGTTCGTCTTTTAACTGTTTTACGGTTACTGCTTTCATTACCTTTTTTTTGACAAGATAAAAAAGAAAAACCTCACAAAATAAAATCTGTAAGGTTTATATTTTTAATTCTCTTTAAAAAGAAATTAATTTTTACTGAATACTTGGCACGTTTACAACTTCATTTACATCAGCAGCATAATCTACACCATCAACTTTAAAACCAAAAAGATTGTAAAAGTCGTTACTATATCCATCTAAATCTCCAATTTCTGATAAATTTTCTGTTGTTGCTGTTTTCCAAAGTTCACTAACCTCAGCTTGCACATCTTCTCTCATTTCCCAATCATCAATTCTCACTCTTCCTTTAGCGTCTAGAGCTATATCACCTCCAAATAAACGTTCGCTATATAAACGTTGTATTTGTTCTATACATCCTTCATGAATTCCTTTTGCTTTCATCACTTTATACAATAATGAAATATATAAAGGAATTACAGGAATTGCAGAACTTGCTTGCGTTACTAATGCTTTATTTACTGAAACATATGCTTTTCCTCCAATCGATTTTAAATCATCAGAAATTGTAAAAGCTGTAGCTTCTAAATGATCTTTTGCTGCTCCAATTGTTCCGTTTCTATAAACTGGCTTTGTAACTTCTGGGCCAATATATGAGTACGCAACTGTTGTAGCTCCTTCAGCTAATAAGTTTTCAGATTGTAAGGCGTCCATCCACATTTTCCAATCTTCACCACCCATTACAGTAACAGTGTTTTCTACATCTTCTCCTTCTGCTGGTTTAATAGAAATTTCTGAAACAGTACCTGTGTGAAAATCTACTGTTTTATTAGAAAATTCTCCACCAATTGGTTTTAATACAGATTTGAATCTTTTTCCGGTTGTTGGATGCTTTCTTACTGGCGATGCTAAACTGTAAATAACCAAATCAATCTGACCTAAATCTTCTTTTATTAGGTTTACAACTTGTTCTTTTATTTCATTAGAAAATGCATCTCCATTTATACTTTTTGCATACAAACCTGCTTCGGTTGCATGTTTTTCAAAAGCGGCAGTATTGTAAAATCCTGGAGAGCCTGGTCTTCCTTCGGTTGCTGGTTTATCAAAGAAAACACCTATTGTGGCAGCATCTGATCCAAAAGCACTTGTAATTCTTGATGCCAATCCAAATCCTGTAGATGAACCGATTACTAATACTTTTTTTGCGCCATCAATTTTTCCTTTTGATTTTACATGTGCTATTTGATTTATTACATTTTGTTCACAACCTGTTGGGTGCGATGTTAAACAGATAAATCCTCTTGTTCTAGGTTCTATAATCATTGTAGTTAGTTTAGTTTGCTAAAAAAGAATTTACATTCTTTTCAATTCTGTTAAGAACATTATCTGTAGATGCCTTTACAAAAGCTTCTCCAGTAATTTGTTCGTATAATTCTATATATCTGTTAGAAATCTCAAGAACTTTATCGTCAGACATTTCTGGTATTTGCTGTCCATCTTTTCCTTGAAAATCATTTTCAATTAACCACTGACGCACAAATTCTTTCGATAATTGTTTTTGAGTTTCTCCTTTCTTTTGTCTTTCTTGATATCCATCAGCATAAAAATAACGAGAAGAATCTGGTGTGTGAATTTCATCAATCAAAACAATTTTACCATCTTTCGTTTTTCCAAATTCATACTTTGTGTCTACTAAAATCAATCCTCTTTTTGCAGCAATTTCAGTTCCTCGCTGAAATAATGCATTTGTATAATTTTCTAAAACGATATAATCTTCTTCAGAAACAATTCCTTGTGAAAGAATATCTTCTCTAGAAATATCCTCATCATGTTCTCCATTATCTGCTTTGGTTGATGGTGTAATTATTGGAAAAGGAAACTTATCGTTCTCTTTTAACCCTTCTTGCATTT
>Ga0115569_10001852_pt1 | contig 16217 bp, 15 predicted proteins | sample COGITO_mtgs_1205_2_FD_87295 | JGI IMG/M metagenome (GOLD analysis project Ga0115569, IMG submission 87295) | Pelagic marine microbial communities from North Sea - COGITO_mtgs_120503 | ecosystem: Environmental > Aquatic > Marine > Epipelagic | place: Germany:Helgoland, sampling site Kabeltonne... | reverse complement strand
GACGCCACAGAAAGGCATCTTCGTTGGGGCCGTCGCGCTATCGACCGCCGAGCCTCTCGGCATGTTCATCATGGGCGGCGTCTTCGAACGTTTCCCCGAGCTTAAGGTCGTGTTTGTCGAGCCGGGTCTCGGCTGGGTTAGTTGGTGGCTCTATATCGTCGACGACCTAAAGGCGCGGCAGGGTTATGAGTTCCCCGCCATCACGAAGCCCCCGAGCCACTACTTTCACAAGAACGTGTTCCTCACGTTCATTGACGAGCCTGACGCCTATCGCCTCTCCCAGGAGCGACTCGGTGTCGAGAACATCATGTGGTCCTCGGACTATCCCCATCCCGTATCAAGCTGGCCGCGCTCGCAGCAGGTTGTCAACGAAATGTTTGACGGAATTCCGGCGGATGACCGCACAAAGATCGTGTCAGGAAACGCGGCTCGAGTCTGGAATCTCTAACGGCACGGCCTACTACCTACTTTCGACCGACTGCTGATGGCCGAGTGATTGGGCTCAACTAGTCGAAAAAGCTGAACAAGCCGCCAGAGCCCTGGTTGTTCTCAAAGAAGTCAAAATCGATCGAGATAGCAGCGGCGAAAAGAACCCACCGCTCGGGCCCGGACCAATTACCCTCTTCGATCGCGACGCGGAACGTATCCGCGTCCGCGAAAATCTCGCGCAGAGCGCCACCCCATTTTTTTGAGATCTCGGCCTCGCCAACTCCACTGGTGTGCCGGACAGGGAAAGTCCAGAGCCGCCAGAGTGGAGAGCTAACTTCCGCAAACGTCCGCCCGTTCGCATCGACGAGATCGTATTTTTTGTAGATAAGACCGAATCGCCGCTCCACCCGACCGAGCCCCGCCCCCCCTTCGGTCTTTACCTCGAGAGACGAAAACCAGAAGAAGAAGGGCCGCTCGAGCCGCAGTACCGGCGAGCCATCCGCGTCGTGCACGCGCACGTCGAGTGAACGATGGGACCCGAAGAAATTCCGCTTGAGGAATCCGCCAATCCCACTTGAGACTTCAGAGATCGTACCGACTTCTTTTTTGTCGACATCGAGAACCTTGTACTGATTCCGCGTCTCGAAATCGACGAGAATTTCTGTCCATTCTTTCTTTTGACTAACGAAATATTGCTCCGCGTTCTCGATCAGATCTCGCAGCATTCGAATCTCCCGAATTCTTGTTTCAAGTGTCAGAAGCTCCGCCGCTCATAATCGGCGTGACATCCTGAAGCGCGTCCAGCCCATCTGATTCCAACGCAGCGATCGATACCACCTGAAGCGAAACTTCCGGCGCGCCCTCGGTCTGAATCAATCGCAGACTAAAGACACCTGCATCGTGCTCAAATGTATCGATCCAATTCCCACCGATCCCGGGATTTCGGTCTGCCAGCACTGCCAAAATCGAGCCATCAGATTCGACGCTCGAAGTGAACTTTGTAATGTACCCCTGGCCGTCCTCATATATATCGAGGTTTTCCTGCCATCGGTTGCACACCTGTAGAATCCAATGCTCACAAGGCGACGGCACGAAACGGACCACCAGTGCATGCTCCTTGGGCTTCTGCCAACAACCGAAACCATGAAGTCGGTCGAGAACGCCGCCATTGCTAAGGTACGTCGCTTCCGAAAAATCGATCGTATTCGGACGCTGGGACAAGTTATCGAGCCACCATGCGCGCACGAGCTCCGCATAGCCGAGCACAATTTGGCCGGCTTTCGCGAGTCCCTCCGCCATCTCCGCGGGTCGGATTGGGCGGGGCTTAGGATCGTCGAGTCTCTCGATCTCCATTGTAGGCGTCGTCACCGAAGACCGATCGCTAAAGACGGTCCGAATCAGAATGCCCGTCGTATCCGCTTGCATGGCGAGTCCGTTTCGCGCGGGTGGCGTCTGACTCAGGACGACTTCAAAATTCCCGTCGTCATCCATGTCCAGATCGCGACTCGACACAAAGGATGTCGTTGTTAGGTTCGTCGGGTCGAACTCCGCGAGCCCCGAAACGCCAAGCGGCGCCCAATTCCGCGCGCCCAGATCTGCGGGCTGCGGCGCACTCCAGGTCGCCATAATGAAATAGGGGACCGTTCCCCGGTTCCCTCGAATTCGATACTCGTGTGCCCCATCGACAAATTCACACATCAAATGGTCTTGGTCGGGGCTCTGTACGTTGATGCTCTGCCGCCAAGGGGCATCTCGAAGCCGTGGCCGGTCGGGTTCGCAGTTCTCGACCATCCGCTCAAAGCCGTTGCGCACCATTCGACTGAGATAGCGATACCACTCGGCGCGCTCGACGTCCGAGGGTTCCTCACCGAATCCCTCAATTACACGCCCGGCTACCTTCAGAGTGTCACAAAAGTCATCCCAAGCCTGGCCACTGACCAATCGGTCCCGCGCGCGATCTTCCATCTAAAACTGCCCCCTATCGGCGTCACGATAGGGAAGACAGCCCTAGCGTGCTGGGCTGAAATACGACGATTCGCTATGGCTCCGCTTGCTCGCACCCCGCACCCAAGAACTACGGAGAATCTCAATCTTGCCTGAATCCGACCCCAGTCTGCCGATCTCCGTAGAAGACCTGCATCGCTCACTTTCAGAGGCACCCTACTCCCGTGCACTCGGCCTCGAAGTCGATTCGATCGAGAGCAATCGCGTGCGCCTCCTACTGCCGTTCGCGGAAGCAAACTCGAATCCCGGTGGCGTCCTTCACGGCGGCGTCGCCGCATCCCTCTTGGCGATCGGAAGCCGCGCTGTGGCGCGAAGCAATTTACCTACCAACTCTGGGCCGTGGGTCCTCGGGCAATTGCAGATCAACTACCTGTCAGCCGCGCGCGAAGAAGATGTCATTGCTGAGGCAAGACTCCAGCGCCGCGGCCGCGCGCTTTGCTTCGTCGAGACCAAAGTCACCAAGCGCGACGGCACTCCGATCGCCGCGGCAACCGCGGTCGTACGCGCCCGGTTCGAACGCGCGGTGGCTTCTCTTCCTATGAGCTTTGGGGACGATGGCGAGTCCGAGCCCGGCCCCCTTGCGAAGGCGCTCGCCAGTGCGCCCTTCATGTCGAAGCGGCAGATGAATATCGTTCACATGGCTGACGGTCGCGCGCGGGTCACAATGCCAGCCTGTGACGCGAACGCAGATGAGAACGGGCGCCTGCATGACGGCGCGATGCTCGCTTTGCTCGACACGACGGGAGCAATGGCCGCGTGGGCCGAGGCGGGGCCGGCCCGGTGGAAAGCCTCCACAGCCTCTCTTCAAGCGCAGACTCTGGCACCGCCGCCCTCGGGCGACGTTGTCGCCTATGCCCGATGCGTCCATCGCGACCAGGAAATGTACTGGTGTGATGCCGAAATCGCGGACGTCACAACCGGGCACGTTACGACACGTGGAACCGTCTTCTATCGGCTCGCCGAATAACAACGCGTTTTCGCCGGCGAACTACTCCGGGCGCCGTGCAGTTACGCTCCAAAGCGGAGGAGCAACTTCAAAGCGCTCCATGCCCTTGAAGCCAGCTTCCGCAAGCGTGGCCTCCGCATCGAAATGGAGCCACTCTTTTTTGTAGGGCTCGTAGAAGCCACGGAAGCCGTGAAGGTCGTCGGTCGGCGTGTCGCTTAACACGAGAGTGCCGCCAGGCCGAAGGACACGAAGAACTTCGTCGAGGATCGATCTCTTTATCGTATTCGGGCATTCGTGAAACACGAGTGTGATCAGTGCGACATCCACGCTTCCCTCTGCGAGTCCGGTCGCTTCCGCGAATCCCTGCTGGAGGCGGTGATTGTCGATCCCACCGTTCTGGACTTCGCCTGCGATCAACATGAACGGCGAAGCATCGAGGGTTAACACGTCCGCCTCGGGCAGTGCTGCCGCGACCGTCGAACCCATATCACCGGTACCGCCGCCAAGATCAATGATCGTACGCGCGTCGGTCGGGATGAGCTTGGTAATCTCTTCGCGCAGCCCCAGGGACCTGCGCGGATGCCACTCTTCGTAGATCGCCTCCATCGCGCCCCTATCTCCGACCGCCGCAGCCTCGGAGAGATAGCCACCCGGAACCGAATGGAAGGGCTGCTGATAGTAGGTCGGGTATTCGATGTCCCCATACGACGCGAGAGCCGTGTCCCAGTCGATCCCGGAAAAATCGGGCACGGTCTGACTGCCCATGCGTTTTACTACGCCCATCATGCGATCCTTCGGCTCTGGGCAGGCCATCTCTTCGGCGATCTTGTCGAAATGCCAGGCGGGCGGCGGGAATCGATCCCCGGCCAGTTGGCTCATATCGAAGCCACGCCGCTTTGGACTCTCAATAATGCGGTTAGCGCGGTCAGCGCCCTTCTGATTTTCATTCTCGGCCATGACGAATCCTCCTGGTTCGGCGAGCATATCACCTAACGAAGGAGCGCGACGACCCCGATTTGGGCTGCGCATTTAATATGAGGAGAACCCCGAGTCATGAGTTCATCTGAACAACGCGTTCGCTTAGAATGGGACATAGAAGGGGTCGCGGTCGTCACAGTGAGCGGGGCGCCTCCAAACCCAAGTACCTTAGCTTGCGCAGATCAACTAGCGGATCACCTCAAGACCGCGCGTGAGGCAGGGGCACGAATCGTCGTCCTCGCATCGGATGTCGAAGGCCACTGGCTCGGACACGCTTCGCTCAAAGACCTCACCGCGCTGGTCAGAGGCGAAGCTACCTCGGGATCCGGAACGGGCTTTTTTCGCGCCGCAGACGAACTCTCGAAACAATCTATGGTCTCGATCGCCGCAATTTCAGGGGATTGCGGGGGTGGCGGATGCGAACTCGGATGGGCGTGTGATCTTCGTATCGCAGACGAGTCGGCTCGATTCGCGCAGATGGAAATTCTCGCAGGCCTTATTCCCGGACTCGGCGGAATCGCTCGCTTAACGCGGCTCGTGGGTCGCACCGCAACCGCTGAGATCGTTCTCGACGGTGCGCCCGTCTCCGCACAGCGCTTCTTCGAGTTGGGCGCGCTCAATCGTGTAGTCCGCAAAGGCTCAGCAAAAGAAGCCGCCCTCGCCTGGGCGCGGCGACTCGCTAAACGCCCCGCGAGGGCACTCCTGCTCGCAAAGCAAGTCCTCGCCGAATCGGAAGAGCTCCCGCTCAGCAAGTCCCTCGCAAACGAGCAGAACCGCTTTCAAAAAATTGCAGCGACCCCGGAAGCCCTTGCTCTTATGGACGAAATCCAGGCGAGCTACGACGCAGGGAATGCCTTCCCGGAACAGGTAGCAATCGATCCCTTCGAGGCTCCCTAGGCTCGTAGCCATTTAGTGCTGCGAAAGCAGTTGGTGCCCTGGGACGCCAATAGGCCGAATTAAAAGACAGCCCTTCGGCTCCCTGCGCGGCACGGCTTCGTGCTGCGTTAGTTGCCCGCAGCCGACTTACGCCCTGCCCTGCGACCGAAAAACGTGGACTCGCCAATGCAAGTGCCGCTCGAGTAGCCGGTCCCGTCCTGCGCGATATTCGAAGCACAGCCGCCGATGGCGTAAAGGCCGGGAACCACGCCACCCGATTCCGTTTTAACTTCGCCGTCGATCGTCACATCAAGCCCGCCGAGCGTAAACCCCATATAAGTCGCCTGTCCGACGGAAGCGTTGAGCGCTGCGTAGGGAGCGTTATCCAGAGGCTGAAGCCACTTCTTCCCCTTATGCAGCTCCGGATCTTCACCCAGGGCTGCATGCTTATTGTAGTTCGACATGGTCTCGACGAGCGACCCGTCCGGCAGCCCGAGAGCCGTCTCCATCTCCTCGACGGTCTCGAAGGCATCCACAAGCGGATAGGCGCCGTAGTGCTGCGGCTCGACCGCGTACGTCTTCTCGTCGACGATCAGCCAACCGGTACGATCCGGCTGTTCCGTCGTAATCATGCTCGACCGTGAATGGTACGAGTCTTCCGACACATAACGTTTGCCGTTCTTATTGACGAGGATGCCCTTGATATGGCTCTCCGGCGGATAGAAAGCGGCTGTCATAAGCGCTCCTTCCATGTGCTTAAGTTGCCCGCCTGCGGCCTTTCCAAGCTGATGCCCTGCCCCATCATCGTAGGGCGAAAACTGGCGCGTATAGGCCTCGTCGAGGAGTTCTGGAAGATGTTCCTTCAGTAGGTCTTCATTCTGAGTGAACTGCCCGGCGGCTAGAATCACCGAGTTACGCGCGCGCACGCACCCCTTGTCCTCGCCGTAAATGCGATGATTAACGCCACAGATTTTGCCGTCTTCCCGCACCAGCTGCGTCACGTGTGCGTCGTACACAAAGCGAACTCCAAGCGACTCCGCCTTAGCTGTTAGGCATTCCATCATTTTAGCGCCGCCAAGCTCACCCACCTGCGCAACCTTATGGCCACGGGGGGCCGGCTTCGCTTTCTCGCGGAAAGGATAGACCTCTTCATTGCCCGACCAGATCAAACATTCGTCGGTCATCTGCAGAACATGCTTACCCTTGTACATCGTATCATTGAAGGGCACGCCGTTGCTGACCAACCAATCGAAATGCGCAACGGACTCTTCGCAGTAAAGCCGGATCTTCGCCTCGTCGGGCTCGGGGGTGTTCATCATTAGGTAGGTGAACATGTCTTCAACAGCATCTTCAACACCGACCGCCTTTTGAACGCGCGTGCCGCCACCCAAGTAGAGGTGGCCCGCAGCCATCCCGGTCACGCCACCGCCGCCACTCGCTCGTTCGAAGACGAGTACGTCCGCTCCAGCATCACTTGCCGCGATTGCCGCACAAACGCCGGCGCAGCCGAGTCCTATGATGATCACATCGGCTTCACTCGTCTCGTTTGACCAGTTTCCGACTTCGCTCGCTTCGATGACTCCGTATTCGCTCATGCTCTTCATGCTCCTGCTGCCGGGGCGGTCGCTGCCCACGGTCGGACGCGTATTCTAACCCACGAGCGTCGAGCTGAGCACGCAAGAATCGCCCCTAAAATGAGCATAAAACTCCGCCAGAGCCCCTGCGATCGGCTCAAACTAGTGCACCCGGCCGGCCTCCGGATAGTGCGGTGGCGGCAGCTCCTTGGCGTGGGCTCGAATCGCCTAAACACTCGACAATGTCGAAACGGTATAAGCTACCAACGGGGTCAAGAGCGTTTTAAATAGACGTCTGCCGTCCACGTCCCCCGCCGAGGCGCATCGCCGTGATTGATCCCGATCAGCGCCGTTCCAAAGATCGTCAAGTAGAGAAACGTACGACGTTCTTCGGGCTTAGAAGTCGCTGCGGATATCCAACTGGGTACGATCTGCTCGGTCAAGGGGAACTCCCGGCTCGGAATCAACGATAGGAACGTCGCCGATTCGTGGTGTTCGTTAACGGACCTTGGAGTAAAAGTGCCGCTACTATTTCGCCGCCCGCCCGTACGATGCGAACCACACATGATTCAACTCAACAGGAGCAGATCGATTGGACGCCGCAGCCCTCGACGAAATCATTCGCAACCGCCGCACGATTAAGCCCCCCATGATGGGCGACGCTCCGGTCTCTGAAGAAGATCTCCAGGCCATTCTCGAGAACGCGAATTGGGCGCCGACGCATGGACTGACACAGCCTTGGCGCTTTCGCGTAATTCGCGGAGACGCCCGCGGTGAACTCGCAGATGCCTTCGCGAATCTCTATGAGACCGCGATCCCTATCGACGAACAAAAAGAAGGCAAAGCCGACAAGCTTCGAAAGATGGCGCGACTCGCCCCGGTCGTGATTCTCGTTTGTATGGAGCGCCAGGAAATTGAAAAAATTCGCGAGCTCGAAGAAATCGAAGCGGTCGCATGCGCCGTACAGAACATGCACCTAACGGCCGCTTCCCGCGGATTAGGAGCCTTCTGGTCGACGCCGCCCTTCATCTATAAGCCCGAGATGAACACCTACCTGGGACTTGGTGAGAAGGATCGATGTCTCGGTATTTTTTACGTTGGACACCCATCAGCAGATACGAATTGGCCGAAGGGCCGACGCCAGCCGATCGCGAACCGCGTCGAATACGTCGGCAATTAGGCTAAACAAGCGACAAAAAAGCGGCAAGAGAAGCGAGACCCACCCATGGCCCGAACCCAGCCTGCTGAATCGGTTACGAATCGGCTCCGGCAAGACGTCCTCCGCGGCGACTTCGAGCCCGGTACTCGACTGATCGAAGCACAGCTCACCGAACGCTATGGCACCGGACGGGACGCCATTCGTGCCGCCATCCTTGAACTCGACAAGGAAGGCCTCATCACGCGCGAGGCGAACCGTGGCGCAACGGTTAGGGAGCTAACCCTCGAAGAGGCCATTTCAATCTACGAGGCCCGTGCCGCCCTCGAAGGCCTGCTCGCCCAGCGAGCCGCGGAGCGAGCGTCCGAAGCGGATAGAGATGCGCTCCGTGCACTTCTGCCGGAGATGCGGCAGGCCGCACACGCAGGCGATGCCTCGGGCTTTGATGCCCTGGGGCGTGCGCTGCACGACCAAGTGCGACGATGCGCGCGGCATGCCGTTGCCAGCGGTCTCGTTGAAACCCTTCGCAATCAATCTAGACATCACCCGGATCGCCTAGCATCAGTACCGGGTCGGGCGCGCCAATCATTCATAGAGCACGAAGCGATCGTCGAAGCGATTGCGCGGGGCGCAGGACCCGATGCTCGCCGTGCCGTCGAGCGTCACATCGAATCGATCATCACCTCACTCCGTGCCGATCGCGACAATATCACCCGGTAGCCGATCGTTCCGCGCCTACGCCCGCTGCGACGCGTTCCCAGCCAATTCACACATACATTGACGTTCGAACGCTAGCCACTCATCGCGATCGTCTCCTTTTGAGCAGCGGGCGTATTCGACTCAAGGTCTCTCGGGACCGGACTCGGTTGAATCATCAAGCACCGTGGCGATTGAAGAAAACTTCAAGTCACCCCCAAGCGCCCCGCGAGCATGAAAGCGCCGCCCACGAACCTCGAGCCAGCTTGCCCGACGGGCGCGGTGACCGCCGGACCTTGAGTTGGTCATACTAGGACCACTATAATGTTGTCCTGGCCATCTAAAACTTGAGCCACACCAATGAAGAGGTCCTTAAGTTGCCAACCAATATCTCCCGTTCGCTCCTAGCCCTGACTGCAATATTCTGTCTAACCGTTGCCGCTGGCGGATGCTCGAATCAGGTTCTGAATCTCGTCGAACGACAGATCGCAGCCACGATGACCGCTGATCCAGTTGGCGACCTCCCGGACGGACTTCACGTGCTCGTATGCGGTGCCGGTGGTCCGCTCCCCGACGAAAAGCGAACCCCTGCGTGTTTGATGGTGATCGCCGGCGACTCGGTCATGCTCTTCGACGTTGGCGGCGGCTCCGCACGCACGATGGTGCTGAACGGCTTCCAGCCCGGCCTAATCGAGCGCGTCTTCATCACCCATTTCCATTCGGATCACATCGACGGTCTCGGTGAAGTTGCCACCCTGCGGTGGGCCGGCGGCGACTGGGATTCGCCGCTCATGACTCATGGCCCCGACGGCGTCGCCGAAATCGTCAGTGGCTTCAACCTCGCCTATCACCGCGACCAGGCCTACCGCACCGCGCATCACGGCCTCGAAGTCACGCCACCCACGAGCTGGGGGCTAGCCGCGAGCGCATTCGCCCTGCCCGAAGATGGCGAGGCGCCCGTCGTCTTTGAACGCGGCGACCTGCGCGTGACTGCGTTCGCTGTCGACCACGAACCGGTCTCCCCCGCTGTAGGCTACCGAATCCAGTATAAGGACCGTTCCATCGCGATCAGCGGCGACACCGCGAAATCGGCCAACCTGATTGAGATGACTCAGGGCGTAGACGTACTCTTCCATGAAGCACTCTCAAAGGTCATCGTCCGGCGAATGAATGCAGCGGCCAAAACCGCGGGCAATTCAGGGATGGCGCAGATCACGATGGATATCCTCGACTATCACGCGAGTCCCGTAGAAGCCGCCGAGTCGGCACAGGAAGCCGGCGCCTCTGCCCTCGTCGTCTACCACGTCGTCCCGCCCCTTCCGATCTCGCCCCTTGAGGGCATCTTCAAAGAGGGAATGGATGACGCCTTCGACGGCGAGATCGAAATCTCCGTCGACGGGACTTTTGTTTCGCTGCCCGCGGGTAGCAACGAGATCGGCATCGACTCGCCCTAGAGAATCCATCCACGAAACCCTGTCGATCGGACCGCACGATTAGGCGGAATCCAGTGGCGCGCTACTCTCTCGGCATGCCGTATATCGAAGATCGCCTTGTTCACGATGCTGATGCTCATGTGATGGAAACACCGGGTTGGCTGCGGGATCACGCCGATCCTGAGATTCGAGACCGGATCAAGCCCCCAACCTACGTCAACGAATTAAAACAGACAGGCGACAGCCATTCCCAGCTCTCCAATATCGAAGCGGCCTTCGAACGAATAACAGAACAGCAGTCAAGCTCTGCCTTCCGCGACAACGAAGAGGCCGAAATTCTGAATCGCAAGAATTTTGCCGCGACGGGCGCTTTTATCAAAGAAGACCGCGGCCGTGCGATCGATCTGCTCGGTGTACGCAGCCAACTCGTCTTCAACACCTTCCACAACAGTCGACTCCACGACTGGGAACATGCGGACGATCTCGACTTTGCGTACGGCGTCGCTCGTGCGCACAACCGGGCCATGACCGAGTTCTGCTCTGGCGATCGCCGCCTACTCCCAACTTGTTATGTCCCGCTCGCAGACTTCGAGCGCACAGCGGCGATGGGCCGAGAAGCACTCGAGATGGGTGCCGCCGCCTTGCTCGTGCCGTCTGGATGCCCGAAGTATCATTCGCCAAGCCATCTCGGGCTCGATTATCTCTGGGCTATGGCACAGGAAGCCCGGATTCCAATCGTATTCCATGTAGGAGGTACGGGGGCACTTATCGATCCGAGCTACTTCGTGAACGGCCTACCAATCCCGCCCGACTTTCATGGGGGTGAAGAGAATTTCCGAAGTATCGACTATATGGGCATTCCTATTCCACCCATGCAAACCCTGTCGACGATGATCTTCGATGGCGTGCTCGAACGCTTTCCCGAGCTCAAAATCGGCGTGATCGAGCAAGGTGCGATCTGGCTCCCCTCTTGGATAAAGCAAATGGAATCCGCCGTAGACGCCTTCGAGCGCCACGAGCAGCGACTTCAAAAGCTCTCCCTGCGGCCAGGCGAGTATGTCCAAAGGCAGATCCGCGTGACGCCCTACCCGACCGAGGATGTCGGATGGATCACCGACCAGGTAGGCCCCGACATCTGTCTTTTCTCGACCGACTTCCCGCACGTCGAAGGCGGACGGCGCCCAATGGAGCGCTTCGAGCGAAGCCTAGGCCCAGCAAGCGACGGTATTCGCTCGCGATTCTACGCGGAGAACTTTGTCGACCTCATGGGCGACGGGCTTCCCGCCGATCTTCGTGACTGACCGGCCCGGGCAAGTCACGCAGCTACGGCTCGACAACTACTTTGCATTCCGTTGACGGCGTGCGCAGCGCCTCAAAAGCAGTCGGCAAAGCGTCCAAGGAAATGCGATCCGTCACCATCGGCAGTGGATTGATCCGTTCTGCGGCGAGCATGTCGACGGTGAGCTGGTAGTTCTGATGCGTGTAGTAGGATACGAATTGCATGGTGAGCTCTTTCGTTCCAAAAACGAGCGGCATGAAATTATCTGGGGCCATGCACATTCCGGCCGAAAGAATCCGCGCACCGCGATCACAGATCAACGAAATCTGATGAACGATATCCGGTCGCCCCACGCACTCGAACGCCAACATGGGGGCGCGGCCCGTAATCTTCTCAAATGCCGGTCCAAGCTCTTCAGTCGCGGGATCGATCGTCGCCGTCGCTCCACAAGACAATGCCATATCGCGTCGATGTGCCGCGTAATCACTCACGACGACTTCGCGAGCTCCTAACATCTTCGCCCAAACCGCACATGCGAGTCCCACGGGACCTGCGCCGACGATCAAAACATCCTCACCTGTCATGAGCCCCGCCTTGTCGACGGCATGCAACCCAACCGCAAGCGGCTCCACGAGTGCGCCGTCAGAGCTACTCACATTATCAGGCAGCCTAAAAGTCATCCGGTCGCCACCGATCGCATACTCCGCATAGCCGCCTCCGATCTCGCCGAATCCGGTCATGCGCAAAGCACTGCAGCCCATCACATCACCTGAGACACAACGCGGGCAAGTGCCGCAACTAATGCCTGGCATCGTGCATACCCGGTCGCCCTCTCGCCACGGACCATCGGGCCCGGTCGCGCCCTTCCCAACGGCCACGATCTCTCCTGCGAATTCATGCCCCATCACCGCCCCATGCGGAACGGCACCTCCTAGCTCCGTTACGTGAAGGTCTGAACCGCAGATCCCACAGCCTTTTACAGAGAGTACGATTTCACCGGGCCCCGGCGTCGGGTCCGGGACTTCCAGGATATCAAAGGGTTTTCCGGATTCGTTGAAGCAGGCGGCGCGCATTTTATTCTCCTGGTCGGCGATTGGGATAGGAATATCGCATCCGCTAGCGACGCTTTCCTTAGATCGGCTGGCGCCTCGAATGCGCCCCTACCGATCATCGGGTCTCAATCCAAGCAGCGCAATGCGCGCTAGAACCTTCGAGATTCTCTATCGTTCAGACGTGCTGAATCCACTTACGCTCACCGTCGTTGAACAATCCCCCGTCCGCAAAGGCGGCACTGGCGCAGATGCGCTCCAGGAGACCATCGAACTCGCTGTTGCCTGCGAATCAATGGGCTACGAACGTTTTTGGGTCGCCGAGCATCATAATATCGGCGGCATAGCGAGCACGAGCCCCGAGATCTTGATCGGCCAAATCGGCGCCGCTACCTCCCGCATTCGAGTCGGTAGCGGTGGGGTCATGCTTCCCCACTACAGCGCGTTCAAAGTCGCAGAAAACTTTCGTATGCTCGAGACGCTCTTCCCGGGGCGCGTTGACCTCGGGCTCGGACGAGCGCCCGGCGGCGATCAGCGCACGATGCTCGCCATGTCCTATCCATCGAGCCCGATCGACGTTCGTGCCTATCCAGAGCAAATCGAAGATCTAATCGGATTCCTCGGCGACTCTCTTCCCGCGGACCACCCCTTCTCCGCGCTTCGCGCCGGCCCGCCAACGGAAGGGGCACCTGAAGTTTGGCTCCTCGGCAGCGGCGTTGACTCCGCCCGCCTCGCCGCCGCCCGCGGCCTGCCATTCAGCTTCGCTCATTTTTTTGGCAACGCAGCGCAAGGACCGTCGATCGTCGAACTCTATCGTCGCGAGTTCCGCCCCTCCCCCACGCTTGCCGAGCCCCTAACGCACATCGCAGTACAGGTGTTATGCGCCGAGTCAGCCGAAGAAGCGGACTGGCACGCGGCCAGCTTAAAGATCGGTCGCATCCAGATGGCTCGTGGAGAAGAGCGATCGGGCATCGTCTCGCCTGCAGAAGCCGCCGACCATGTGTTCACGCCCGAAGAAGAGCATTTCCTCGCGAACTCGGGAATGCGCGCCACGACCGGCAGCCCCGACGAAGTGAGCGACGAACTCCGCCAAATTGCCGAACTGTACGGAACCGACCTGCTTGGCATCGTCACAATTTGTTACGACTTCAAAGCGCGATTGCGCTCCTATGAGCTCATCGCCGAGAAGCTCATTCAATGAGTCAAATGGAGACCGAGGAAGAAGCGGGCCTCGGGGAATCTTCGTCTTAATCCAGCGCGGGAGCGAACTGGACCCGAGTCTTTGAACGCCACCGATTGCGCACGGACTCCTACTCGCGATCGGCGTACTCGCTCTCGGGCAAGCCGTCGGATTGGGGCTCACCAATCATGACGACACGGCGCTCTTCACAGATAACCAACCCTTCCTGCGAGACCTATCAAATTTATTCGGGATCTTCTTTATTGCTCTCTTCGATCGCATGGCCTTCGGTGCAAACGGGTCATGCCACCGCCCCATCTTTTTTCAGTCCCTGATTCTCGACAACGCCGTATCGTCAGCCGTCGCCGGCGACAGTCTTGCGCTCTTTCACGCCTCGAACACGCTCTGCCCCAACGAAAAGGGCCGACTCCGGAGAGTCGACCCTTAGCTTCCTCCGCGCGCCTTAGCCTGGCGGGGCGGACCTTTCCCTCAGGACGAATCTGATGCCTTCCTTACTCGCGCGGTGGCAACCCGTGAATAAGCTGAAGGAATTTCATGGTCGTTCCTGCTCGACGATGCTCCGAGAGCGCCTGGTATTCCGGATCTGCCCACCATCCGCGCGCGGCTGCTTCACTCGGGAACTGGAACATGACCATGCGGCCCTCGCGGCCTTCATCACCTTCGACACACTCAGAACTATCATCGAATGTGAGAAACGAGCCGCCATGCTTCTTCAGGAGCGGAAAGAAGCCCTTCTCGTACTCGCGGTACTTATCTGCGTCATGAACGTGAAAATTTCCAACGAAATAGCAAGGCGCATCGGCCATCGCAGTAGTCCTTTCATGGTCTCGCGATCGAGACCGACCGAGTCGTGCACGCGCGAGATGCCTAGTGCTCGGATTCTAAAGTGGTCAGTCGTGATCAGAAGTGGACTGTTATGCCTCGTACTGATGCATGACGGGCGCGCCGGCGATGAATCCGCCGATCGCCTCACCCATACCGCCCATCGCCGCAGAGGTCTTATGTGCTTCGAGATCTGCTTCGGTCGCCCAGCTCTCGACCATCACGAATCGAGTGTCATCGTCGCAGCTTCGGAAGAGGTCGTACATTTCGCAGCCCTGATCTTCCGCGCGTACACGCGCAAGGGCCGGCCCTGCGGCGGCTTCGAAAGCATCGGCCTCGCCGGCCTTGATGGGAAGCTGAACGGTCAGTCGAATCGACATCGTGTAATTTCCTTAATGGGTTTCAGAGTTGGATAAAGAGTGGGCCCGATCACCGAGCCTCTAACGAGCTCTCGGCGGGACTCTAGCGATCAGAGAGCCCGGACGGTAACGCACGCAGAAAGCTGCGCACGCATAGAATTCGAGACCGCAGTCGCTGGAAAACACTCCTCGCGTCTTCCGAATTCACCCTGTAGAGCCCCTCTCATCGGGTTATGATTGCCATCCCCATCTTGGCTCGTCTATGAGTTGCGAACCGGGACAGAACGACATCATCATTCTGCGATCGCGCCCTGTAATGTGGCACGGCAACAGCAAACACAACTGACAACAGAGGAAAAATGTATGGGTGAGCAAAAGCTGAAGGGATCGATTCCGACGGGTGGCCTTGAGGGCATGGCGGTCCTCGTGACCGGCGGTGGCACGGGCATTGGCGCTGCGACCGCGACAAGACTCGCAACCGATGGCGCAGCTGTCACGATCTGTGGCCGAACCGAGTCCAAGCTCGAAGATGCCGCCAAGAAAATTCAAGCGGCCGCCGGTCACGGCGGCAGTATCCAGTTCGCCGCGGGCGATGTGACTAATGAAGCTGATGTCGAACGCATTATGGCGAAGGCAGCCGAACCGACCGGCGAGCTCGACGGTGTCGTGGCCAATGCGGGGGGTGGCGGCGGAATGGGGCCCTACCACCTTCAGGACACTGAAGAGTTCATTCGCGTCCTTCACCTGAACGTGCTCAGCACGATGCTGTGCGTAAAGCACAGCGTGCCTTATATGGTTAAAGCCGGTGGTGGCTCCTTTGTTGGCATGTCATCGATCGCCGGACAGGTGACCCATCCCTACTTCGGCGCCTACTGCGTCGGCAAGGCGGGCATCGAGCAAATGATGATGAACGCGGCGGATGAATTCGGCCCAAGCCACCTGCGCTTCAACTCAATTCGCCCAGGCTTCATCGCCACCGAAATTATGGACGGGGTCCCGCGCGAGAGTGATGTCTACAACTCGTATCTCGAGAACACACCGATGAACGACGTAGGCCAATCCGAAGACGTCGCGCATCTGGCGCGCTATTTGGTCGGCCAGGAATCACGCTGGGTCACCGGGTGTGCCATCAACGTCGACGGCGGACACGCCCTAAGACGCGGACCAAATTTCCAGCAGTTCATTGAACCTGCAATCGGCAAGGCAGCCCTCAGCGGCCACCCCGCCGGCAGCTGAACGCGAGCGAGTAAGGTGCGGGCGTAGGCAATCGTAATACCTATGCCCGCTCCTTATCCACCGCGCATCATCGAAACTCCGTGAACACACCCGAACTACTCTATTTCGAGGACATCGTTCTCGGCGAGGTGCTTAAGAGCCGTTGGTACTGCGTCGAGCGCGACGCGATTATCGATTTC
>Ga0115569_10001850_pt1 | contig 16221 bp, 14 predicted proteins | sample COGITO_mtgs_1205_2_FD_87295 | JGI IMG/M metagenome (GOLD analysis project Ga0115569, IMG submission 87295) | Pelagic marine microbial communities from North Sea - COGITO_mtgs_120503 | ecosystem: Environmental > Aquatic > Marine > Epipelagic | place: Germany:Helgoland, sampling site Kabeltonne... | reverse complement strand
TGCGAAGACCCGGTCACGCAGTCGCGACTCGATCATGCGACCATTACGAAACGCCACAAAGCGCCGCAGTCCCAGGCTCACCGACGACAGGACACCAGCGGCAACGATCAACATCGTCCACACCACGAGGGAACCATCTTTTTCGATGCCTCGGTCGATGCCCTGCTGCACCAGCAACGGAATCGCGACCCGACCGATCGACCAGCCGAGGGCCACAATCTGGCCGTAGATAATGAAGCGGCGTTCTTCCTTGATCGCTGACCAAAGAAGCTTCCAGCCAGCCTTGGCCGACGCACGTTCGTCGGCCTCTTCTGCAGCCTGTGTCAGATTTTCATTGGGGACACGTACGACACCACTCAGTGCAATCAACTCCAGAGGTCGGCCATGTAACTTACCGGCCGCAGCGGCGTCGGCTTGTAGATAACGTCAGTCTTGGAGCACGGAGAAGCTGGTGATGGTCGCCCCATCGGGAAAATCTGGCTCGAAGTACGGCTCGCCGTCGTACCCATTCGTGCCTCGTTGCAGAGGTCCGACAGAAAGATTGGCGATGACCGTGCCGTCGCGTTCGACCAACTGGACAACGCAGTCAATAGTTATGTCGCCTACCAGTTCACAACCGCCGCCGACACCGGGTTCGCTGTCGATTTCGACCAGTACCGGATGCCCCTGCCGAATTGGTGGGGGCAATTCATCGAGCCCGAAGGAGTACTGCGTGGTGTCGAGGCCGAGTTGCCATGCTTCGACAAACAGCAGGACTGCCGATTCGATTCGATCCGGTGGGTCTTGGAAGGAAATGAAGTTGTTGCTGACCCAGCCGTCGACGGCGCCATCGACCGTTGTATAGATCACGGGCTGGAAGTTGTCATCGAGGTCCGTTCCACCCGACACGATGTTGCAACTCGAGCGCGGGATCGATGCAAGGATTTCTGCGTCGGTCGACGGTGCCGCTCGCAGATTGAGGGTGCTGTCAACACCCGACACACAGAACCGGTTCGGCCATTCACCAACAAATGCTGGCACTGGCGACGTTGGTTCTGCGGCCGGTTCAGAACCAACGGTTGGACTTGCCGTTGCTGCGCTGGTCGGCGACGCATCACCACCGTCGGGTGACACAACCGTTGTCGGCGCTGCTTCGTTCGCTTGCTCTGGCGCGGATTCTCCACCGCCGCAGCTCGCCGCGAACGCCAGCAGTGCACTGACCACAACCATGCTGAACCGTGTCGTTCTCATGCTCCACAGTATGAACGATCGCCAGCCACGTGCACGCGGGAGTTTCCCTCGACCCCCACTCACCGGATCAGACGTCGCGACAACTAGGCCCGGGGTGTGATGAGGGCCTTGTCGCCGGTTGCCATCAGGCCGTAGCGCTTGACCATCGCCGGGTCGACTACGTCGGTGAACGATAGCCGCATGCCGTAACTGCTGGCGAAGGTGGTGGTGATCTCGTCGGCCACCCGCTGACGCAGGCGATCCGCACCCTCCTGGCCGATCTTGCCTAGGAACGGTGTGAGCAACCAGCCGCCAAGCCCCCATGACATGCCGAAGTTGCGCGTGATCGTCGTCGCTCCCCGGTCGAGCCCACCATAGATGTAGACCTGCTTGTGCGTGTCTGATCCGTAACGGCTGAACTCATTCGCTTCTGACGCCACCCGTTCCATGCACATCAACAAGGTGCCAGCGAGCTCACCGCCACCGATCGCATCGAACGCAATAGTGGCTCCCGTCGCTCGCAGCGCTTCGGTCAGATCGTCGACGAACGTCTCTGCACTGGAGTCGACCACATGGGCCGCACCCATGTCGTTAAGCAGTGCTACATGTTCGGGCTTACGCACGATGTTGACCAGGTCGACGCCATCGTTGATACAGATACGGTTGAGCATCAGTCCCAGGTTTGAGGCACCGACGGTGTGGATGAGCGCAGTGTGGCCTTCGGCTCGCATGGTCTCAACCATGCCGAGCGCAGTCAGAGGATTCACGAATGCGGCGGCCGCATCGGCTGGGTCTGTGCCGTCGCCCATGACCAAACACTGAGCGACATGCAGCACTCGATATTCGGCGTACGCGTTGCCAGACAGGAAACCAACGACCTTGCCCATCAGCGCTTGTGCTGCATCTGAGGACCCCGCGGCAACAACAGTGCCGCCGCCTTCATTGCCGGTGGGCATGGGTTTTCCCAACCGACCGGCAGAACCAGCGAGGACCGCTGGCGATAGTGATACTGCGACCGCTGGCAGATCGCCATCGACAGCGGCTGCGGTGCTCACGTCGCCCCCTGCGAACAACATGCCAAGGTCCGAGGGATTGATCGGCGCGGCCTCTACTCGGACCAACACCTGGTCGTCGCCGAGTTCACCTATGTCGCTGCTCCGAAGCCCCAGCGTGACCGTGCCGTCGTCGGTCACCGTCGATCGCAGCTCAAGGCATGAAGTCGGAAGGTCAGTGGTCGTGTCGCTCATGCCCCCATTCAACTACCTGCAGCGCGAAGGGACGCGTACTTGGTACATGTGCGTGCGGTCAGAGTTTGGGAACGAGTTGGGTGCTCTCGACGATTCGGGAGTCAGCGAGTGCTGCGGCTCTCATTGGGGCGATGGCCTGGTAATCGGGATCGTTGAACATCTCGATGAACTGTCGACGGGTGGGATAGGTAACCAGGATGATGATGTCCCACTCTTCGTCGCCACCGATGACGGTGTGTTTGCCTCGGCCCATCCACATGACCGAACCGCCGAAACGGGGCTCGAGCTCTGCGAAGGCCTGACCGTACTTGGTGTACGCCTGGCGGCCAGTAAGCCCGTCGACGCCATGACCTGACTCGGCCTGATCCCGGTACTTCAGCAGGTTGAGCATCACGACCGGTTCATCAAGATCGCTCTTGGCCATCTTGGCGATCACGTCGTAGTCAGCATGTATATGTCCCATGTCCCGAAGCTAACAAGCCCGACTCAACACTCAATGATCCGGACCGGGATACGCACTGCAAGCCCGCCTTCGGAGGTCTCCTTGTACTTGACGTTCATGTCCTGCGCGGTCTGCCACATGGTGTCGATGACATCGTCCAAGGTGACTCGGGCCAGGTCAGGTAAGCCTTCCAACGCAAGGTGGGTAGCAGTAATGGCCTTCATTGCTCCCATGGCATTCCGTTCGATACACGGGACCTGCACGAGCCCACCAATCGGGTCACAGGTCAGGCCGAGATGGTGTTCCATGGCAATCTCGGCCGCCATCAGCGCTTGGGCGGGCGAGCCGCCCCGGACCTCGACAAGGGCTGCAGCAGCCATTGCGGCTGATACTCCGATCTCGGCCTGGCATCCTCCCATCGCGGCCGAGATAGTGGCCCGCTTCTTGAAGATCGCGCCGATCTCGGCAGCCACAAGCAGAAACCGGATGGCGCTTTCGTCGGTGGCAGTTCCCGTGGCCAGATAGTGCGCCAGCACTGCCGGGATCACACCAGCAGCACCGTTGGTTGGAGCGGTCACGACTCGACCAAAGGCCGCGTTCTCCTCGTTCACGGCTAACGCAAAACAGCTGACCCATCGCACCGTGTGGTCAAAGTTGGGGCGAGCGCTACACACCGCCTGAAACCAGTCGTCTGCCGAGTCGAACTCGCTGGCAGCACCCATGAGCGTCTGGTGAAGACCAGCAGCTCGCCGTGATACTTCGAGGCCACCGGGCAACACCCCTTCGGTGCAGCAGCCTCGAAACATGCACTCGACCATCGTGTCCCGGATCCGAAGCAGACCGGTGTCGATCTCGTCATCGGTGCGCCAATGGCGCTCGTTTCCACGCACGACGTCCGCGATCGAGCAGTCGAGATCTTGGGTCCAGCGCAAAAGATCCTGTGCCATTTCAATCGGAAATGGCAGGGTCACGGGCTCCGGCGCTTCAACCCCCGTGTCCTCACCAACGATAAACCCGCCGCCGATCGAGAAGTATCGACGCACGAGCGGCTCGTCATTCGCACGGACAGCCGTAATCGCCATGCCGTTCGGGTGGAAGTCAAGCGACTGGTCGGTGCGGAACTGGATGTCGCGTTCTCGTTCGAACGGAACCCCGTGGTGGCGTCGCAGCCGGAGTTCGCCGGCCAACGCCACGTCGGCCCCAAGCCTGGTGATGAGGTCGACCTCACACGTCTCGGGGTCTTCGCCACGCAGTCCCATCATGATGGCGACACCGGTGCCATGGCCTCGTCCGGTCTTGGCCAACGACCCGTACAAGTCGACGTTGACCGACTCGACGTCGGTAAGCGCTCCGGCGGCTTCGACTTCGTCGAGGAATCGGAGCGCCGCCCGCCATGGACCAAGGGTGTGTGAGCTCGACGGCCCCACACCAATCTTCAACATGTCGAACACACTGATCGCCGATCGAATCCGCCGATCCGGTATGTCCAGTTGATCTGAGACGATAGTCATGGGTGCTCCCCGAGGTCGGGCTGATCCTAATCCTGCATGTCGCGCTGATGTTGCGAACGAAGGCCAACCCGAACAGCGCGAGCTACGGCCCTGCGATCGCTGGTGTAGAGATTGCACCCCTCACCCCATCGATCGGTGCGGTGGTGAGCAGCGTCGGCCTGGCCCACGATCTGCAGGATTCGACAATCGAGGCCACTATCAAACAAGCCTTTCTCGACCACCAGGTGCTGGTATTTCGCGATCAGGAACTGACTCGCAAACAACATCAGGACTTCGGCCGCCGCTTCGGTCGGCTCCATGTACATCCAAGCCAATGCCACGATGGCTACGAAGGCGACCAAGAGATCTTCCCCGTCGAGGCCGATGAAGCCACCGGGCTCACCAACGGCGCCTTGTGACATAGCGACAATCGATGCGTGCAGCACTACGCGGTGTGAAACCATCGCCCGCAACGACGCATCGACGAACGAGCAATAGTCGCCAGCACCGTCACGGAGGGTCTGACCCCGCGTGACGGAGGGTCTGACCCCGCGTGACGGTGCCACGGCTCTTCGATCGCAACGGCAACGCTGGTCCAACCGTCTGGGCCGATGGTCAGATCGTGGGTGGCTGGATTCAGCGACCCGATGGCAAGAACGCCATCGAGGTCGCCCGAGGACTATCGAGCACCCATCAACTCCTTCTCAACGAGGCGATCGATCAGCTGCAGCTCGTGCTCGGTGATGCAATGGTTCGCCCTCGATTCCCAGCGCCAGTGCAGAAAGATCTATTCGCTCGGGCCTGAACCTGTCTGACATACTCCGCTGATTACCGACAAGGAGAGTGCTATGACCAGCGAACAAGGACGAGTCGCAGGCAAGGTCGCCATCGTGACTGGTGGAGCCTCAGGCATTGGACATAGTTGTGCGCTTCGACTGGCGGGAGAAGGCGCCTCGGTCATGGTCACCGATATCCAAGACGACGCTGGCGCTGAAACCGTCGCCGCTATTGAAGACAAGGGTGGTGTTGCAGAGTTTCTGCATCACGACGTGACCAGCGAATCCGACTGGCAGTCCGTTGTGGCAGCAACCATGGCATCGATGGGCGGCGTGCATGTACTGGTGAACAATGCCGGTATCGGTATCGGCGGCAGCATCGTGACCATGAAGCTGGCCGACTGGCGACGCCAGCAAGCCATCAACCTCGACGGCGTGTTCCTGGGCATCAAACACTGCATCCCCGCCATGCAAGAGTCAGGCAGCGGGTCGATCATCAATATGTCATCGGTCGCTGGCCTCAAGGGTTCCGCCAACCTTGCGGCCTACAACGCAACCAAAGGTGGCGTACGAATCTTCACCAAGGGTGTCGCACTCGAGTGCGCCCAGAGCGGCTGGCCAATTCGAGTGAACTCGGTGCACCCAGGCATCATCGATACGCCTATCTGGACCAAGCTCAATCCTGAGTTCCAGAAAGATGGCTCACACATCATCGACGCCAATGCGCTCGCCCGGGCAGCTGTTCCGACCGGTGTGTTGGGCACCCCGCTCGACATCGCCAACGGCGTGCTCTTCCTGGCCAGCGACGACTCCAGCTACATCACCGGCACCGAACTCGTCATCGATGGTGGCCTCTCCGCCTGAGGGCAGACCTCAGCGCGACCGCCGATTCAGGTGGTCACCGAGTGCCGCCAGGCAGTGATGGCCTGACTAGGTCAGGTCAGCACGTCAGCGATGATCAGTTGTACGTACTCGTCTTCGGTGTGGCCGAGGATGTCGCACACGATGTGCTGGTTGTGCTCACCAACGGCCGGCGCTCGCGTGAGCCGCAGTTCATGGCCGACCCATTGAGCGGTCTCGCGGTTGATTGGAATAGCGACATCGGGCCGCACCGGCTGCTGAAGCAGTTGGTAGTGGTGGCGTAGTTGCGGATCTCGTTCATAGGTCTCAGCCAGGTGCTCAACCGGCGCTGACGCGATTCCTGCTGCTTGAAGTTGGTCTGCGATGTCCCACTTGTCTTTGTTCCCGGTCCACGCTTCGATGATCTCGTCGAGAGCATCCTCGTTCTCCTTGCGCCGATCGTGGGTAACGAAACGAGCGTCGTTGGCAAGTCCAGCGTCGCCGATGGCTTCGCAGAACCGAGCCCACTCGTCATCACCTTGCACAGCAAGTGCGACCCATTCATCGTCGCTGTATTCCGATCCAGCTGCAGCGAACACACCATGCGGGCACAGGTTCGGATCGCGATTTGATCGACGCGGAGGTTGGACGCCGGTGGCCTTGTACTGCATCCATTCCGCACCCAGCAACGACACCATGCCGGTCAGCTGGGTCAGATGGATCTCTTGACCGCCCCCGCTGGGATCTCGTTGACGCAGCGCAGCCAGGATCGTGGACACAAGAAGATGTGGGCCGGTGAAGTCGGGATAGGCAATACCGATCCCTCGCGGCCGCTCACCGTCGAAACCGGTCAACATGTTGAAGCCGGAAGCGGCCATCAAGATGTTGCCCATGCTTGGACGGACCGCCCATGGCCCTTGGCGGTGCGCCCCCGGCAAGTTCAGCGACACGATGTCGGGCTTCAGCGCAGTGAGCACATCGTGGCCGAAACCCATGCGTTCCATCGCTCCGGGACGAAAGTTGTTCACGACCACGTCGGCGGTGGCGATCAGTTCCTTAACCAGTTTCATCCCCTGTTCGGTGCTGAGGTCAACCGCGAGCGATTTCTTACCCGTATTCACCACATTGAACAGCCCGCCCATGTCTGGGTCTGGAAGACCGTCGGGACCGATCTGGCTGCGCATCGAGTCGGGTCTTTTCGTGGACTCCACCCGGATGACTTCGGCTCCGAAGCTGGCGAGTAGTCGGGTACCAATCGGCGCTGCGAGCACCCAGCCGAAGTCGACGACACGAATACCTGCGAGCGCGCGTGCAGGATCCGGCGACGTTGCCGACGCAATCTTGCGCAGTACCGGTGGCTCGGGATTCACATCGACCAGTGTCTGATCCGCGCCGAGCAGCGGTGCTGCATTGAGCACCACAGGTTCGGCCATGCCGTCTACGGGCGAACGCACGAAGCCCAGGTCACGTTCGATGCCTGGGTGTTCGACCGCCAAGAACTGTTCGTTGATCACGTACTGGTCGGTTTGTTCATGATCGTCGAAACTCAACACCGGCAGACAGATCAGGTCGGCCTCGAGCGCTCCAGCAAAGAACTCGTCGCGGGTGAGCTTGGCAGCTAACGCCAGCGTGGTTGCCGCGACCGGATTGCCCTTTCGAGGCGCATCGAGCCGACTCAACTCCCAGTCGTCCGCCGTCATCCCGTGATCGATCTCTTCGCGATCGGCCCATGCGAGGAACTTTTCGAACCGGTCAGGGCGAATCATGTGACCGACATACCCGCCGTCGGCACAACGCAATGCGGCGGACAGTCCTGGCCGCCGAGGGATTTGGTTGAACCACGTCCAGTTACTGGGTGTGGCGGTCTGCATAGCTGCTGTTGCCGCAGCTTCTTGCAGCGAAATATCGATGTATGCGCCACTGCCTTCAGTGCCACTGTCACGCTGATGCAGCGCGATCGAGATCGCCGATGCCGCGATCAACCCAGCCATGGCATAGGTGACATCGGCGCCACCCTGGACCGGCTTGCCGCGAGGTTCCCCCGACAACCAGATCAGACCGCCGGCTGCACCTGCGACTAGGTCGGTCGCCTTCCGGTCTCGCCACTCACCAAACATCCCGAACGGCGTGACCGAACACTGGATGAGCAACGGGTTCGCGCTTCGCAAGACCTCGTGGCTAAGAGCCAGGTTGTCGAGGTGCCCGGGCCGTTCGGTATCGATGACCACATCGGCGCTGGCAACCAACGACAGGAACAGCTCCTGTTGTGTGGCCAAATCAACCACGACGGAGCGTTTGTTGGCCGAGAAATACTGGTGCGCAAACGATGCCTCGGCCTCGGCAACCCCTTCGAGTCGCGGTTGCAGGTGACGAATCGAGTTGCCGCCAGGCGGTTCGACCATGATTACTTCGGCGCCCAGATCAGCAAGCACTCGCCCAGCAAGGGCCGCCGAACGGTCACTCAGATCAAGGACTCGGATACCCGAGAGTCCGGTGGTCATGCGGCGGCGGGTCATGCCAGCGGGATGGTCAATATGCCGACCATGGCAGTGGGTCCGTCGGCCAGATCAACCTGCAGGTCGAGCACCAGCCGATCGGGTTCGGCCTGGGTCACGGTTGCCTTGGGCACGATGTGCACGTCGTTCTCGGTCGGCGCCTTCCAGCGCACATCGAAGTTCGCTCCATGCAGCAGCGACTGCGAGCCGAACTCTGCCATGACCGCTTCGAGTGCGAACGCCAGCACGTGTGAGCCGCCCGCAATTGGTTTGGCGAGACCGGCCTTCTTGGCCTGCTCTGGATCAGAGTGGATGGGGTTATCAGGATTGTCGGTGTCTCGGGCTGCCATCATCGTCAGCGACACCAGAACTGGTTCGCCGCCCACGACTTGTCCAACAGTCGCTGAGCGAAGCGCCTCTGCGTGCGGATTCGATGCCGCCGCATCCCAGTCCGGTTCAGGTGCTGGTGTGTCCGCGAGCGGGAGCCCGTGCATCGAATCTTCGAGATCCGGATTAGGGCGGTAACTGAACAAACCGGTCGTGAGGTTGGTGGCGAAGACGTCGCCGGAACTGGTTCTCGATCGCGATGCGGTCGTGGAGTACGACCGGCCCTTCTTGGCACAGGTCCCGGTGCTCTCACCATCGACGACCCAGGCATCGTCGTGTGCAATTGGCCGATGAATCGTGAACTGCTCGCGCACCCATACCCGTCCGGCAACACCGCTTGCCTTCTGCTCGCCGTCGGCCCGAGGTTTGCGGGGTTGCTTCGCCAGCAATGCCAACGTCATGCCGGTGATCAGATCAGGTACTAGAAGCCCTTGCTTGACTAACGCACGCGTCGCGCCACCGTACACACCCATCCCCTCGGCGGCTCCATGAATCTTGGCGGCCGGATACGGACCGACAACCTGTGCCAACGTGCGAGGAAACTCCGTCATGACCTCAACATAGGACAGCTAGATGATCACGTGGGTGCCGACGTCGACGCACCGTTCGGCTGGTAGGCCGAAATGGACGGTGGAGTCACCGGCGTTGCGGCTGAGTAGCGCATAGAGCCGCTCCCGCCACCGAGCCATACCCCGACTCTTCGTTATCTCGATGCGTTCGCGGCTCAAAAAATATGTCGTGTGTTGAGGATCGAAATCCAAACCCTCGAAAAGGATCGCTTCCAGGTCGGTTGCCAGCGGGGTCGGGTCGGTGAATCCGTAGTGCATGTCGACGTTGAAGAAGCCAAGCCCGAAATCGGTGATCTGCACTCGTTCTGCGGGGTGGACGTGAGGCTGGTCGGCAGTGATCACACACACGAACACAATGGTCTCGTGCAGGCTGGCGTTGTGACGCAGGTTCGTGAGCAGCGCGGGCGACACCAAACCTGGTCGGCGATGGAGGTATACCCCGGTGCCAGGATGCCGGTGTGGAGGGTGCTGGCTCAGACTGTCTACGAAGGTTTCCACCGTCAAACCTTCTCGTTCAACCCGATGACTCACGAGTCTCCGACCCTTCCACCATGTGGTGAAGACCGTAAATCCAATAAGTCCGATGACCAGTGGGAACCAACCACCAGCGGGGATCTTGAAGATGTTGGCCGCGGCGAATGCGAGGTCGATTACCAGCAACGGCGCAAGGATCACTGTGGTCTTCAGTGGTGACCAACCCCAGCGATCTCGAGCAATCGAGGCGATGAGCACGGTGGTGATGACCATCGTGAAGGTCACGGCGACGCCGTATGCGGCCGCAAGTCGGGTCGATGAACCAAAGATGAATACCAGCCCCAAGCATGCAGCCAGCAGAAACCAGTTCACGGCAGGGACATAGACCTGACCGCGATGGTGCGGTGAGGTTTGCACCGTGCGCATACGCGGCAGATATCCCATATTGACCGCCTGTACGGTCAGCGAGAACGCGCCGGTAATAAGTGCCTGCGAGGCAATGACCGCTGCCGCTGTGGCCAGAATCGTGAGCGGCCATTGGGCCCACGTGGGGGCCAACAGGAAGAACGGATTCTCGATAGCCGTGGGGTTATTGATAAGCAGCGCCCCTTGACCCAAATAGTTCAAGACCAGTGCAGGAAGAGCGAACAGAAACCACCCGTATTGGATCGGCTTACGCCCGAAGTGGCCCATGTCTGCGTAGAGAGCTTCGCCTCCGGTGACTACCAGAAATACTGAGCCGAGTACAAGGAAACCTCGGCCCCCGTTGTCGATGAAGAATCGGATCGCTCGGGTTGGGTCGAGCGCGCGAACGACGGATGGATCCGAAGCGACTTCGATCGCTCCGAGCGTTGCAATCACGGTGAACCAGACGAGCATCACTGGTCCGAACAGCCGGCCCACTCGCTCAGTGCCACGACGCTGAATCGAGAACAGGCAAATGAGGATGACCGCCACAATCGGGACCACCCATCGGTCAATCGAAGGTGTGCTGACTTGCAGTCCTTCGACTGCCGACAGCACCGAGATCGCCGGCGTGATCATGCCGTCTCCGTACAGGAGCGCCGTGCCGAACAGGCCCAAAAGAACGAGTCGGCGTCGTGAGCGCTGCTTGCCGGTGACCAACGAAGCGAGTGCGAGGATGCCACCTTCGCCATCGTTGTCGGCCCGCATCACGATCACCAGGTACTTAATCGTGATCACGATGATGAGTGACCAGAACATCAACGAGAGCACGCCGAGGACGTTGGCTTCATCGACAGCGAGATCGTGTTCGCCCGCAAGCGACTCTCGAAACGCATACAACGGGCTAGTACCGATGTCGCCAAAGACAACACCAAGAGCCCCAACGGTAAGCGCCGCAGCCGGTGCCTTTACTCCGTTATCGGTGTGCTCAACCATGGTCAGTCGCCAGCGACCAGTCGTGAAATGTCACCTTGATCCTTGTCGTGATTGTCGTCCAAGTTTGCCGGAAGAACCACAGCGTATGAGTAGGTTGCTGATCATGAGTGATCACGCCATTTCCCGGTTTCCTGTACCTGCCCTGGAAGACCTGCCCGCAGACATTCGCGAGATGATCGAATCCGTGCAGGAGAAGTCAGGTTTCGTGCCCAACGTCTTCCTTGCCTTGGCCCATCGCCCCGATGAGTTCCGAGCGTTCTTCGCCGCCCATGACGCGTTGATGGACAAGTCAGACGGCCTGTCGAAAGCCGAGCGGGAAATGATCGTTGTGGCCACCAGCGCGACCAACGGCTGCCTGTATTGCGTCGTTGCCCACGGTGCCATCTTGCGTATTCGAGCCAAGAACCCTCTGATTTCGGATCAGCTGGCCATCAATCCGGCCAAGGCCGACCTGTCGGATCGAGAGCAGTACATCGTTGAGTTCGCCCTCAAGGTGGCCCATGATTCGGCAACCGTCTCCGACGCACATCTGGATGTCATGCGAGAGAACGGGTTCACCGACGACGAGATTTGGGACATCGGTGCGATCGCTGCGTTCTTCGCTATGTCGAACCGGCTGGCCAATCTGGCGTCGATTCGCCCCAACGACGAGTTCTTCTCGATGGCTCGGGGTTAGCGGACTGGGCTCAGCGGACTCGGCCGGTTTCGTAGGCCCATATGGCTATCTCGACCCGGTTGCGCACGCCGAGCTTGGACATCAAGCTGGCCAGATGGGTTTTGACGGTGCTCAGGCTGATGTACAGCTCGTCGGCGATCTCGGCATTGGTGCGACCGCTGGCGACGGTCAGCAGTACTTCTTCTTCACGACCGGTCAGCGGTTCGATTGGCTGTTGCGGTTCGGCTGGGCTCGACGCAGCGAAGCTCGCCAATAACCGGGCGGTGATACTCGGAGCGATGAGAGCGTCCCCTCTGGCGGCTGCGTGGATGGCTTGCGCCAGCAGTTCGGGACCGGCGTCCTTGAGAAGAAACCCGCGAGCTCCGGCACGTAGTGCTCCGTGCACATACTCGTCGAGGTCAAAGGTGGTGATCACGACAACCGCCATTGGCTCGGCCACGTCGGGGCCGGCCAATGCCCTGGTCGCCTCGATGCCGTTCAGCTGCGGCATACGGATGTCGAGCAGGCAGACATCAGGCCTCAGCCGCAACGCTTGCTCGACGGCATCGCGTCCGTTATCGACCTGCGACACGACTTCGATTCCGGGCTGAGCATCGAGGATCATGGACAACCCGGTTCGGACTAATTCCTGGTCGTCGGCGACCAACACACGCAGGTTCATGATTGGCCTCCATTACGGGGAATGGTCGCGGCGACCTGCCATCCTCGATCAGGGGCCGGTCCGGCGGCGAAGCTGCCGCCCAGCAATTCGACCCGTTCGGCCATACCCAGCAGCCCGTAGCCCACTCCGTTCGACGGGTTCGTTATGCCATCATCGCGGACGGTCAACGAGATGACGCCTTCCGACCCGGTTACGGCAACACTGATCTCGGTAGCACCGCTGGCATGGCGGACCGCGTTGGTGATGGACTCACGAGCGATGCGATAGAGCGCCGACTCGGTGGCAGATCCGACCGTGCCAACAGCCCCGTCGATCGAGACGGTGACGGGTACGGCCCCGGCTGTGTCTTCGGCTAGTCGCCGAAGATCCTGCAGGCCCTGCTGCGGAGCCAACTCGGCTTCGGCGCCGTCTCGTAATGTGCTGACCATCGATCGCATCTCGACGAGCGTGCGAGATGCGGCTTCTTCGATCACGGCGAGCACGCCGATAGCCCGCTCAGGGTCGGTGGCTGCCATCGCCCGGCCAGCCTGTGCCTGCACCGCTATTGCTGACACGTGGTGGGCAACCGTGTCGTGCAGCTCGCGAGCCAACTCGGCCCGCTCGAGCGACTTGGCATCGGAGATCGCTCGTTCCTTCGCACTCCGTTGGTAACGCACCACCAGGCCGATCTCGATCGGAATGCTCAACACGATGAAGCCGCCGATCCAGTCGCTGAGGCTGGTCGTCGGGTCGGCCAGGTTCCCAAGGATGCCGGCGCCAATCGCGACGAGTAGCCCAAGGGCCCCGTCGCGCCCCGAGCCCCACCGAAACACGGTGTACAGCGTTATCAAGACAATTGCGGTGGTCCACAATCCGCCGAATTCGCCTTCGAGTCGGGCCACCACCACGCCAAAAACGATCGTGATGGCGAAGCCGAAGACGGCCGCTTGCAGCGGGTGGCTGCGACGCATGAGCAGTGACGGGATCGTGCCAACGAAGAATACGACGAGAGCTGCCCACCGCCAGCCCGGCGACACGGCGAGCCACTCGGCATCGTTACGCAGCAGCGTTTCGACGACGGCAGTAATCGACACCACACCGACCAACGCCCAGTCCCGCCAGACGCGGACCGGCGCGCCAGCAACCGCTGGTTCGGCCAAATAGGTCTGCAGAGCAGCGGGCAGTTTCACAAACGCATCGTAGGCAACGTGGAGGGGTCGGCGGATCGGCCGAAAGTATGAGCTTGGAAGGGCCGAATCGCTGATCCATTACGAGAGCAGTTCTTTCACGATAGACCCTGGCGCTTATCGAAGCGCTCGGCCTACTGCGCCGCAGGGCTGAGAGGACCCGACATGACTGCTTTTCTGTATCGACTGGGGCGTGGAAGCGCCCAACACCCATGGCGGGTTATTGGACTATGGGCGCTTGTTGCCGTCATCGTCGTCTCGTCTTCGGCAGGTTTCGGCCGCGACATGGAAGACTCATTTGACGTCCCCGGCGTTGACTCCCAGCTCGCAACCGAGCTGCTGACCCAGGCGCAATCTGAGCGCGCCGGCGTGACCGCCCGAGTCGTTGTTGCCCCGGAGACAACCGACATGACCTTCGCCAACGTTGCAGAACGCAACGCACTCGACGGTGTTACCCAACGGCTGACCGAGTTACCGAACGTGCTCAACGTGGCCGAATCGTTGTCGCCAGACGGTCAGATCGCGCTGCTCTCCGTGCAGTATCCGGTGCTTGAAGACATCGATGCAACCGACCTGGAACGGCTACACAGCGCGGTCGATGCCGCTCGCGACCAGTCTGGACTACAGGTCGAAGCTGGGGGTGAGCTGTTCTTCGCCTTCGAAGAACCGGCGAGCAGCGCAGCCGAACTCATCGGCATTGGCGCCGCGGTCATCATCTTGCTGGTCGCCTTCGGTTCCCTGATAGCCATGGGCCTTCCGATCGGCATGGCGTTGTTCGGCCTGGCAATCGGCGTCAGCGCGATGCCTCTAATCAGTCACCTGATCATGATTCCGAGCTGGGCACCACAACTCGCCACCATGATCGGCTTGGGTGTCGGCATCGATTACGCACTGTTCCTGGTAACCCGGCATCGAGAGTTCCTGGCCACCGGGCTTTCGGTCACCGAGTCGGCCGGCCGTGCGGTAGCGACCTCAGGCCAAGCGGTGATCTTCGCCGGAGGCACCGTGGTGATCGCAATACTGGGACTTGCTGTAGCCGGTGTCCCATTCATGACTGCTGCCGGAGTGGCCACATCGGTCATCGTGCTGATCATGGTTGTTGCCTCGATCACGATCCTTCCCGCTCTGCTCGGCCTGAGCGGCCACTGGATCAACCGGTTGGGAATCCATCGTCGTGGCCACACCGCTTCAGAAGTTGGCCCCGGATGGCGCCGTTGGGGCAACCATGTGACCAGCCATGCATGGCCATACGCAATCGTGACGACGGTCGCTCTGCTGGCCATGACCGCGCCGGTATTCGGGTTGCAGCTCGGCTTCCCCGACGAAGGCACTCAGCCCGACACCACCACCCAACGCCGGGCCTATGACTTGGCAGCCGAAGGCTTCGGTGCAGGAATCAACGGCCCACTGGTGATCGCTGTTGACACTGCTGGTGATACATCGATCGTCGTCGAGCTCGCTGCCGCCGTGGCCGCCGACCCTGGTGTTGCGGCGGTGACACCGCCGGAGACCATCGGCAACGTCGCCACGATCATTGCTCTGGCGACGAGTGCTCCACAAGATGATGCGACCTTCGCCACTGTCGAACGGCTGCGGGCCGAGGTCTTCCCCGACGTGTTGGCTGACTCACCAGCCTCGGCCCATGTCGGCGGCCAGACCGCCAACTTCGGCGACGTGGCCAGCCGGGTCAGCGACCGACTGGCACTGTTCATCGCGGCAGTTGTGCTGCTGTCGTTCGTACTTCTGACGCTGGTGTTCCGATCGATTCTGGTGCCGCTGAAGGCCGCAATCTTGAACCTGCTCAGCATCGGCGCTGCCTACGGCGTGCTGGTCATGGTGTTCCAGTGGGGTTGGGGTGCTGGCCTGATCGGCCTGGAGACGACCGTGCCCATCGTGTCGTTCATCCCCATGTTCATGTTCGCCATCCTGTTCGGACTGTCGATGGACTACGAGGTCTTCCTGTTGTCACGAGTACGTGAAGAGTTCATCCGTACCGGCGACAACGACGAAGCGGTAATCACCGGTCTGGCTGGCACTGCCCGAGTCATCACGTCGGCAGCTCTCATCATGATTTGTGTCTTCGGCGGCTTCGTTCTCAGCGATGACCCCACGCTGAAGATGTTCGGACTTGGACTCGGCACCGCAATCCTGGTCGACGCCACGGTGGTTCGGTGCGTGCTCGTGCCGGCCAGCATGAAACTCATGGGCAACGCCAACTGGTGGTTGCCTGGCTGGCTCGACCGACTGCTCCCCCGAATCGACATCGACGGCGAACACGGCTTTGCACCGGTCGTCGAGATAAATGTCGATGAGTCTGCTGTTGACGAGTCGCCCATACGAGAGGCTGCACTTATCTCAGTGTGAGGTCGCTGGGTAGCATTCGTGTCA
>Ga0115569_10001840_pt1 | contig 16293 bp, 13 predicted proteins | sample COGITO_mtgs_1205_2_FD_87295 | JGI IMG/M metagenome (GOLD analysis project Ga0115569, IMG submission 87295) | Pelagic marine microbial communities from North Sea - COGITO_mtgs_120503 | ecosystem: Environmental > Aquatic > Marine > Epipelagic | place: Germany:Helgoland, sampling site Kabeltonne... | reverse complement strand
TTTTTGGATTTCGCAAGCACGCGCCTTCCTCGCCCAGCGTTAGAGAACGCTAGGCGCTTTGGCTCAGATAGTGTTGTACCGCCTGAGTTTGGTTACGCTGATGCTGGTAGGATTGGGCCAATTCAAGCTTGGCTTGTGCGACCACGGCAAGCATTTCATCATTCTGCGCTAGCAAACGGCGTATTTTCTCTGAGGCCGCTGCTGCGAAGGCGCTTGGCAGCACGTCGCTCAAGGCGTCGCGAACCAGATCATCGCGCTCGCCTTGTAAAACAGCGAGCGCCTCCCAATCACAATCTTTGGCCAGTCCAAACATGCTTGCCGTTAGCGCTATTACATCATCCAACTGCGCCAGACGGTGCTCCGCGTGCCGATCCGACAACGGAAAGGCTAAGATCTGCTGGTCGAGCTCAGCCATCAAGCGCGATACTCTTCAGGAATGCCGTTCCAGCCTTCTTCAATCTCGCTCAGCAGATCATGGACTTCCCGTAATTTTTCGCTGTCGTTTTGGATATTAGCTTCAGTCAATCTAAGCTCCATATACGTGTAGAGCTCGGCTAACCGCGCTGAAAACTCCGCGTCGATCCCTGGATCAAGGCTCGCCCTAAGGTATTGAATAATACCAAGCGCCTTCGAAAGCGCTTCGCCTTTAGCTGCTGGATCATCTCGATCTAAAGCAGCACGGGCAACTGCAATCTTACTTTTAGCTCCTGTGAACAACATCGCGATTAATCGATGCGGATTGGCAACATCAATCGCGCTCTCGGTACCGACTGTTTTATATTGATTCATAATACTTGACGTGTTCATAGCTTCCTCCTGGCGCTCCAAGGCGCGTCATGCTTTTTACAGCTTACATTTAACCTCAAATTCATAGTTGCCTATCGTTTAAGAATGGTATTGGCCTCAACAAAGTTCCCTAATGCCTGAGTTAAAAAACTTTGGGTTGCAGTGAACTCTGCAATCAGTAACTCAAGTCCATTAAACTGGCTGCGATACTGGCTCTCGAGTCGGTCTGCACGGAATTGCAAGTCTTCTCGTCGATCATCGAGATCATCAATACTTTTTTCAATACCTTCTATCCGGGCTTGGATGAGACCATCAGAGGCGATGAAACTATCTAGCAGGTCCGATAGCCCTTGCCCCAGCCCCACTCCATACTTTACCGAGCCTAGATCCCCTGTCGCGCCGCCCAAGATTCGTAAAACTAGTCCTTCCACATCCGAGCCTGCGGCGCCTGTAAGGGTTTTTAACTCCGAATCGTAGGTTGCTGCCAGGCCATTTATTTGAGCATCGGTAGTTGAGGTTCCCAGGATTCCGGTCTTAATACTCAATCCGTAGCTCGAACTGTCATTCGATATGGCATCGATCGAAAGAGATGCGCCATCCCCCTCGAGCGTTGTTGTAAAATCAAACTTATTACCTACGCCGTCGTAAGTTATATTCGCAACGTTAGATCCAAATGCCGTGGTAACAGCACTTGTTAAGTCGATTGCAATGGTGTCTTCTGCGGAGTTGCCAGCGCTGGTTGTATAATTAATTGTCTGAGTTTCACCATTGACGGTTAGATCAAAAGTAATTGTTCGATTATTGTTATTCGCTATGGTGATCTCGGTGCCTGACAGCGTAGCGGGCGTGTCCGTCTCGTTAAATGAAACGGCATAGTCACCTGTTTTTGTCGAACTGGTCGAGCGGACAAAAGACACATTAGAGCTGGAGGGGCGCCCTAGTTTTGCAAAAACGTTTGCGACATCTAACGGATTCGCTGCCAGCGCTGAGTCTAGCACCGCATTGTCGATTTCGAGAGAACCAGTGATCGCATCTGTCGTGATTCCTAGACTAGCCAGCGTCGAATAGTCACCGCCTACATTCTCTACTGAAGAATTTAAAATACTACGCAGATTCGATTCAATTGACCGGATTGTTCCATCCCCAGTGAGCGAACTCGCGGTACCAGCATCTGCGTCGTAGGCGCTTACGCTTGATAAGCTACTAACCAGCTGGTTATAACCAGCCACAAACCCCGTTACGGCTTGTTTAGCACCCGACGTATCTTGAGCAACCGTTAGTGTGAGGCTATCAGTCGTTACTTCCTTCAAGTTTAATGAGAGACCATCGATTGCCGAATCAATGGTGTTTTTTGATCCTGTAACAACCAAGTTATTAATCCTGATTTCGGCATTTTGCGCTGCTTGGTTCTCTGCCATGTTGCCAGAGCCTAAAGTCGAGGAATAGGAGAGAAGCGACAAACCTTCAAGAGCAGCGCCATCATCAATCGTTTCTGTTACTGTAATATCTAACTTATTCTCTAAGCCTGTTTCATCTGAGGTCAGAACCAACCTGTATCCTGAACCATCATTAACAATTGCTGCGGTCAACGGCGCGCCAGAGACATTGATGGCATCCCTAACGCCGGACAAGGTATTGTTGCTGCTGTCAATTGATATCGAGAAAGCCTCGGCGTCGGGCGCAAGACTTTGAACATTGATCGTACCCGTTCCAACAGCATCTGTTGTTGCGGTAAACACTTTACTCGCATCCGTGACCAGTGATTGCTGCTTTGCTAACCGATCGACATCCACATAGTAGGTGCCTGCCGTAGCATCCACGGTTGCCGTCGCAGCCAGAGCGTCTTCTTGCGTTGAGGTCGCGCTGCGGATCGTAAACTTTTCTAGGTTTGATACTGTGGCTACAGTGCCCTGAAAAGTGCTCAGTGCGCTCTTGACTAGGCCATAGGAGCTCAACTCACTTTGATAGGTGGCCTCCGCGCGATTAATCCTCTGCTCGACCGGCTGGATATCCGCTAAAATCAGCTGCGTTACTAGTGTTTCAACATCAAGTCCACTGGCCAAACCTGTTGCAGTGATAGGCATATTACGTCACCAATGTTCTATTTTTTGTTAACACCCCGCCATCACCCTTTGGCATGAAAATCGCGCAGTCAACGGGTTAGCGATAAAATAATAGCAATTAAGATGCCAAGTTCTGACTATGCGCTGTCTTTCATTAGCAATCCTTTCCGGATCTCACTCAATGAATCGTTGATCTGACGCGCGATTGTGATCATTTCCTCGCTTGGTATCTGCCGTACGACTTGGTTTGTGTTGACGTCGCGCACTGTGATGATTGTTCTATCTAGTTGATCATCCAATTTAAAGTTTAGATCGCGACCAAGCTTATCGACAAAATTTTGGAGATCTTCGATTGCTTTTGCCAAATCCTTAGGCTCGAACTCCTCGACCTTTGGCGGTGCTTTTGCTTCGACCGGCGGCATAACACTGCCGACACTCGGCAACTCTTGCCGCTCGGCTGAAGTGGGCCCCGTATGGGTCCTCATAGGTGCTGCTTGCGCCGCCACTGGGGCGACGTTCGGTTGGCTAATATTTTCCATCTACCTACTCCCCTTTTCACACATATCAACGAGAAAAAGACCGCTGACAAATGCCAGCGATCTTTTCTACTTTTCCTCGACTTGTGTCGACCCTTTTACTGCAGAAGCGCCAGTACATTCTGAGGAATGCTGTTCGCTTGCGCGAGCATTGCGATTCCAGACTGCTGCAGGATCTGCGCCTTCGTCATCGACGCCGTCTCGGAGGCAAAATCTGCATCCACAATTCGAGACCTTGAGGCTGACAGGTTCTCAGATGCCGTCTGCAGGTTGGTGACCACCGAAGTAAAACGATTCTGATAGGCACCCAACGAAGCGCGAGAATCGTTGATGGTTTGCAACGCCGTATCGACCGAAGTGAGCGTAGCCTGCGCGCCAGAGACCGTTCCGACTGACACGTTAGCAATCGCCACACCGCCTGATCCTGCCGTTGTGTTAGCCTGGGAAGTGCTCACACCAAGAACCGCTGATTGGGCGGCTGAAGCCGTTCTCGTTGCATAATTCGCCGCGCTCGACGTCACTATAAAACCGTCGCTTGAGCCTGAAGTGAACGTTACGGTTCCATCTGTGTTGAGTGGCGAGCCGTTTACACCGACCGAAGTAGCAGCACCGAATAATTCCTCAAAGACAAGACCGTTATTAGCCGACTCCTCTAAGGTAATGTCTCGACCATCAGCAGCGGTCAGCGTTATCGCACCACTCACAAAAGTAGCACTAACACCGGTTGTCGCCGTCGCATTGTTAATCGCGGTGACCGCAGCGTTAGCATTAGTCGCTGCATTTGTGGAGCTCGAAGTGTAAGTAATCGTAGACCCATTCAAAGAAAAAGATTGACTGGCACCAGTAGAAGTACCAACGGCCGATACCACCGAGGTACTGCCGACAAATTGCGTGCTCGCAGACGCCGTCACACCAGTCGATCCAGAAACAGCATTTACGGCATTTGCAATTGACAGCGCAGAAGTAGAGGTTGAAACGCTAAAGCCATCAGCTGTCGTAGCACCGACTTCAATCCCATTAATGAACATACCGCCCGCTGCAATCGCGCCACCACTAACGGTACCGGTGGCGACAATCGATGCAGAATAACTCCCACCAATCGCAGCCACGTTTGTGTCAGTGATTGACGTTATCTGGATTGTCTCGCCAGCGTCTGCGCCAACTTGAAAGCCCTGAGATACAAAACTACCGTCTAAAAGCGCAATCCCGTTAAACTTCGTATTTGTGGCAACTCGCTCGATTTCAGCCACGAGCTGCGTGACCTCGTCCTGAAGCGCTGCTCGGTCGACGGCTGTGTTTGTCGCGTTCGATGATTGAACTGCTAACTCTCGGATCCGCTGCAAGTTACTGCTCACTTCCTTCAAAGCACCTTCAGCCGTTTGAACCAATGAAATGCCATCGTTAGCATTTCTTACCCCTTGGTTCAAACCTCGGATTTGCGATGTGAATCGCTCGGAAATCGCAAGACCAGCCGCATCATCTTTTGCGCTGTTGATCCGGAGACCCGACGACAATCGTTCTAAAGAGGTTGAAAGCATTGACTGCGAGCCTCCAAGCTGTCTCTGAGCCGTAAGCGACGCTACGTTTGTGTTTACTGTTAAAGCCATAATAATCACCTTTTTGATTTTTTGTCTGTTCTCCGGAACGTCTTACAAACTCTACAATCCGCTTCGGGTTACATTACTTAACGGTGCTCAAGCAAAAAACTTTAGAAATTATTTACAGCCTTTGAACATTAATCTAACTGTCTGATTTCGGCTTGCAGCGAGCGGCCACTAGCTCGCCTGCGTTTAATACGACCCTTTGATAAGATTAAAAGGTCGCTCCAGCTCAAGCGCCAGATTATTTGTAGCTCGTCAAAATCCATTTTACTCTAAAAATAATAAGTTAAATCAATAATATAACTAACTTCTAACCTTGCCATCAATCAATTTTAATACTGCCTGCGCCTCAAATAAGTAGGCGTCTTCAAGTGGCAATTAAGCGACTCCCAATCTGGCTCGCCCTTCAAACCATTGGTTGTCTGTTTGCCGGCCTGTATTTTTGATCAAAACGCGTGGAGATTGCATTGGCCTAACACCGCATAAATCCACTGAACAAATACCGGCTTCCGTCAAAAAGGGATATGATTTCCTAATCAACGGTTACTTGCCACGGAATGAAACGCGAATTGAGCCTGGGACGAAAAGGCAATGATGATTGACGCATACAGAAAACAGTCATGTTGAAGACGCTGCACGACACCATCGACAACTTTGCAGATTCCGCCAAAGCAATCTATGGCGCTGGCGTTATCGACTTACATCGCCCTTTGTTTGAGGGTGATGAGCGTCAATACGTGCTTGAGGCCATCGATTCGACCTATGTTTCATCCGTTGGCCCGCATATTTCAGATTTCGAGGCGGTCATTGCCCAATATGTTGGCGCAAAACATGCCATCGCGACTGTGAACGGCACAGCGGCGCTACATGTCGCCTCGCTAATCAAAGGCATCGAAAGGGGTACGGAAGTAATAACCCAAGCCGCAACTTTTGTTGCAACCGCCAATGCTATTGCCTACACCGGAGCCCAGCCCGTTTTTATTGATGTTGACCTAGACACTCTCGGGATGAGCCCAACGGCATTAAATGAATTCCTCATAACTTGGGCTGAAAGAAAACCAAACGGCATTTATAACCGCCTGACAGGCGCCCAGATCAAAGCGTGCATCCCCATGCACACATTTGGCCGCCCCTGCAGAATTCGAGAAATATCAGATATTTGCAACGATTGGGGCTTATCGCTTATCGAGGACGCAGCGGAATCATTGGGCAGCTTCACAAGAAAAGTCCATACAGGAACCTTCGGCGACTTCGGTGTTTTTAGCTTCAACGGTAATAAAGTCATTACCGGAGGCGGAGGCGGAATGTTGATCACCGACGATGATTCACTGGCAAAAAAAGCAAGGCATCTTACGACCACTGCAAAAAAACCGCACCCGTATAACTTTGATCACGATCAGATCGCGTTTAATTATCGCATGCCTAATATCAATGCCGCTCTAGCGCTTGCGCAATTTGAAAAACTGAGCGCGATTTTGGCGGTTAAACGCCGATTAGCGTCCCATTGGAAGGCATTTTTCGGTGAAACACCAATAACCTTTTTAGAAGAACCCGAAGACACAGAATCAAACTACTGGTTAAATACTGTGCTTTTAGAAGACGAAGCGGCTAAAGATCTTTTTTTGCGGGATACCAACGCTAAAGAAATCAGGACTCGACCATTATGGAACTTAATGTCGGATCTACCTATGTATCACCAATGTCAAAACGACGGCCTTCCCAACTCCAAATGGCTTAAACAGAGGCTTGCTAATATCCCCTCTAGCGTTCCTAGCGGATCTCTCTGCGCTGGGGATCGCTAGCCTATGGAACTCTTGGAACTAATTGGTCGCGATGCCCCACTGTTTGAAGACGATTTAGACCGATTTGAGATATCGATTTGTGAGATTATTAAAAATTCTCGGTTTCTCGTAATCGGCGGCGCAGGCTCGATCGGCCAAGCCGTTACCCGGGAGATTTTCAGCAGAAATCCCGCAGCACTTCATATCGTTGACCTCAGCGAAAACAATTTGGCAGAGCTGGTAAGAGATATTAGAAGTACCCTCGGCTATATCAAAGGCGATTTTAAAACAATGGCTATCGACTGTGGTGGCCATGTCTTCAATGCTTTTCTCAATAACAATCTCAACTATGACTTTATTTTAAACCTGTCTGCAATGAAACATGTCCGTAGCGAGCGCGACCCCTTTACCCTGATGCGGATGATTGAAGTCAATATTCTCAATACCATCACGACCTTAGAACAGGCTAAACAGCAAAACGTGAAGAAATATTTTTGCGTTTCGACGGACAAAGCAACCAATCCCGTGAATATGATGGGCGCAAGCAAACGGATCATGGAGATGTTCTTAATGCGCGATAGTCAGTCAATCTCTATATCAACAGCTCGATTCGCGAACGTCGCCTTTTCAGATGGATCGTTGCTTCATAGCTTTAAGCAACGGTTCGAAAAAAAACAACCTATCGCGGCACCGAATGATATTTTACGATATTTTATGACGCCGGCTGAGGCTGGGCAGTTATGCCTATTGTCATGCCTGCTCGGTGAAAACAGAGACGTGTTTTTTCCTAAAGTCAGTGAGCAACTGGGCTTGACCTCCTTTCAGAAAATCGCTGAGCGCTTCTTAACTAGCAAAGGTTATGAGCCCCGACTTTGCGAGACTGAAACCGAAGCCAGAGCAAGCGCTAAAGCTCTAATCTCAAAAAATCTGTGGCCTTGCGTTTTTGCCGCATCGAACACCACTGGTGAGAAGGCCTTTGAGGAATTTCACACAGACCAGGATGTCTTAGACCTCGACCGATTCGATGACATTGGCGTCGTAAAGCCTGAGTTAGAGTACCACCCTGAGTTGCTAGAACTTTTTTTGGCGGATATAAAAAAGCTGCGAGAAGGTAGCGCCTACACTCGCAAAACAATGGTTGATATTTTTCAGCGCTTAGTTCCAAATTTTAAACACCGGGAAATGAACCAGCATCTCGACGATAAAATGTAGCGCGGTTGCTCCTCTAGGTTGGCTAGACACAGTTGACCTTCATTCTCAGACCTGTGCCGTGATTTTTATAAGCTTTTAAAAGCGTGACGCCAGTTATTTTGAGGTTGAGAGCAGACTATTAATTTGCAAAAGGAACCTGCTCGACTAGCCTTTGGATTAGCAGGCTGAAAATCAGAACATTACGTTAAGTGCAATGAGACACAACAGCACCGCGTCTAAATTTACGAAAGTATGGCTGGTTAGAGTCTAGGTCTTATGAACGTCAATTAACCTGACTTGGATTTAACCGTATGAAAATCTATGGGATCTTTGGAACAGGTGGGATGGCACGTGAAACGGCTGATATCGCTTTGGATCTGGGGCATCGTCCTATATTAATCGCGAGAGACCAAGAGGCGATTAGAGACTGGGATTACCCTTACGATGTTGTGATGAAAGAGAATACCACTGCCAGAGAGGCAATGTGTGTTCGATCGGCATAGGCAATAACACTGCTAGAATTTGGTACTGCGCACGGCTCTTTTAAACATTTGGAGTTTGTTAACCTTATTCACCCTAGTGCTACTTTCGGGAAAGCGCAAAAAGAAAGGGTCGAAATACGTCGTGACAATATTATCTGTGCTGGCGTGCGATTCACAAACAATATTGCTATTGGCACTTTCAATATTTTAAATTTGAATTCCACGTTAGCCATGATGTTCTTATCGAAGATTTTGTGACTATTAGCCTTGGGGTTACGATTTCTGGTAACGTTCACTTGCAAACTAGCTGCCTAGAAAGCGCTGGATCGACAATCAAAAATAGCACGCTTAATGAGAAACTACAGGTAGGCAAGAACACAACGGTTGACGCGGGTGCAGTTGTTGTTCGGCATTGCCTCCCTGATTTCTTATAGGTTGGTGTACCGGTGGAAAAAATTCGATGAAAACGCTAATAATTGCCGAGGCAGGTGTAAATCATAACGGTAATATTGAAATCGCAAAGCAATTGATCCGAGTCGCCGCAGATGCCGGTGCGGACATTGTTAAGTTCCAGTCTTTCAAAACAGAAAGCAGCATTTCAAAAAATGCCCCTAAAGCAAATTATCAAATTGCCGCAACGGGCATGGCCGATAATCAATATGAGATGCTGAAAAACCTAGAGCTTTCCGCAGGAGAGCACGCTGAACTGATTGATGAGTGTCATCGCGCCGGCATTACTTTTTTATCAACAGCATTTGATACTGAAAGTTTTGATATGCTCATGGAATTTGGCCTCAGCCACGTAAAGATTCCATCTGGCGAGATCACCAATTTACCATTGATCAGACACCTGTCTAGCTCTGGCAAACCCATCATCTTATCGACCGGCATGGCGAGCCTTGCCGAGGTCGAATCCGCTATTGATCTTATCGAGACAAGCGGCACCCCTCGCGAACGGATAACGTTACTTCATTGCACAACGGAATATCCAGCCCCTGTAGATGAGGTCAACCTCAGGGCCATGGTAACGATGAAACAGACCTTTAACCTTAATGTTGGCTATTCTGATCATACTACAGGCATCGAAGTCTCTATTGCGGCTGCAGCACTGGGTGCGTCCGTAATCGAAAAGCACTTCACCCTCAGCCGCAAAATGAAAGGACCCGACCACGAGGCTAGCTTAGAACCAAACGAACTGACGGCACTAGTGAGTTCCATTCGGAATGTTGAGCGCGCGTTAGGTGACGGTTTAAAAAGAACAACGCCGAGCGAAGAGAAAAATAAGGTTATCGCCCGCAAATCAATCGTCGCGATCAAAGACATTGCGGAAGGCGAGTTATTTGATGCAGATAATATCGGTACTAAACGTCCGAGCACTGGACTGTCACCAATGCTCTGGGATCTTGTATTGGGTCTACCAGCTCGGAGAGCCTTCAAAGTTGACGAGCCAATAGAGCTATGACCCGAAAAGTATTGGTCGTAACGGGAACTCGAGCGGAATTTGGTTTACTCCGTGGACTCATGACCAATATAGTCTCTGCCCCCAACCTAGAATTACAGCTAATAGCGACCGGCATGCATCTGTCGCCTAGATTTGGTTCAACTTACACCGAGATCGAAGAAGCTGGCTTCGGCATTGATCTAAAAATAGACTTGATGCTCGAAGGTGACTCACCCGAAGATATCTCAAAATCGATTGGTTTCGGTATGACTGGCTTTGCCAAAGCTTATAAAAAACTCCAGCCAGATTTAGTAATCGTTTTAGGTGATCGTTTTGAGCTGCTACCAGCGGTAATATCAGCACTCATCTCTGTGATCCCGGTGGCGCATTTACATGGTGGTGAAACAACCGAGGGCGCGTTCGATGAATCAATTCGACATGCTGTTACCAAAATGTCTCATTTACATTTCGTCGCGACTGATGAATATCGCAAGCGGGTCATTCAGTTAGGCGAAAACCCAGACCACGTGTATAACGTCGGCGGACTTGGGGTTGATGCCATCAAACGGACGAAATTGATGACCCGTTTAGAACTCGAAAATTCACTCGGCTTCACCTTTGGTGAACGTAATCTTCTGATTACATTTCATCCTGCAACGCTTGAACAGGGTCAAAGTATCCATCAATTAAATGAACTTCTTGCGGCTTTGCACAGGCTGCAAGATACCAAGCTATTATTTACGCTGCCCAATGCCGATACCGGCAGTCGTCAGTTAATTGGTTTGATCAACCGCTTTGTCGCCTCACATCCTCATAGCCGAGCCTATCCATCTCTCGGGCAGTTGCGCTATCTCACCTGCATGTCAATTGTCGATGGTGTGGTCGGTAATTCATCCAGCGGCATAGCAGAGGCACCGACGTTGAAGACTGGAACAGTCAATATTGGAAATAGGCAAAAAGGCCGCCTAATGGCAGCAAGCGTTATCAATTGCTCGACAGAAAGAGACGCAATTAGTCATGCGATCGCTCGACTTTATGACAGATCCTTTAGGCATGTATTGAATAGCGTCAAAAACCCCTATGGCGACGGGGGCGCCGCTGAAAGAATTGTCGGCCACATTAGTGAAGTCAAACTGCAGGGCCTCGAAAAAAAACCTTTCTACGACCTAAACCTTAAATAAAAAGTCAGCTTCGAAAGAACTTCTCTTCCTGCGGGTGATACTAACTTAGGGAAAAGGTCATCATGTAGCATTGTTTTCGGTTTGAGCTATCTCCCGAAACTGTTCAAAATCTGCTACCTCGTCTATATCGATAGACCGCTCGCGTGGCATCACATACCCTACCGTTTCATCGCTGATAAAAGTTCTTTTCTTTAAGAGCCAATCCACACGAGCGATATAAACCGCACCATTCAGAACATAAGATTTCGGCAAGTCCTGCCGACGAGTTACACCCAATAACGGTTTCAGATACCCCTCAAGCCTGCCCCCATCGCTTCTTTTATGCATTAAGTAAGGCGACTCCGCACTTTCGCAAACAGACACGCAACTTGGCGCTCCTGACTCTAACAATAGAGAAAAAGCGTCATCTATATCTGCTGTGCTCCTGAGCGGCGATGTCGGTTGTAAAAGAGCCACATACTTATATGAATCTAATTGAGAAATCGCATGAATAATCACATCAATGGAGGATGCAGCGTCATCAGAAATATGGTCGGGACGACGAAAAGGCACGTCGCAACCCCATTGCCGAGCCACCTCAATAATTTCAAGATCATCAGAGGACAAAACTAAGCGGTCGATCACTCTTGAGGACTGCGCAGCTAAGATAGTCCAGGCTATTAAGGGCCTGCCGTTTACCGGCAGTACATTTTTCCTAGGCAGGCCTTTAGACCCGCCTCTAGCTGGAATTATCGCAAGCAAATTAGACATAACCAACCCAACCCACGGTTTTGCCCCTCTCCATTGCAGCCATCTTTAAATTCCGCTCGCGCCTTCGAAGCATTTTGCAACGATCCTTACTTGAATTTTTCTTAAAAGACACGTCCTTCGCTTTAAAGTGAGCACCTTGCTCAAAAGCGCATTCTTGAGGCTAACTAAATTCAGCATCACTGCCCGATTAGTCAAATTTAGAGAAACACGAATCAAAGCATCTGATCTTGATTTAAGCCTGTTTACGCGCGGTTGAAAGATCTTTGAGGTTGCCAATGTCAATCCATGGCTCATGAAGAGAATAGGCAAGTACCTTTTTTTCCAGGGTCAACAGTCTGTCCACTAGATTCGGCATATCAAAAAACTGCTTCTTAGGAAGCATCTTCAAGGCGCTAGGATTAAGAACATAAATACCAGCATTAATATTAGCCCTGTAACTCGGTTTTTCTTCGAAGCCCACAATCTTTAACCCTTCAGTCAGAACTACTCCATAGGGGTTTTGCGTTTCATGACTTCTGACTGTCATCGTAGCATCCGCGCCATTCGAAACATGGAAATCCATAAGATTCTGAAAATTAACTTCCGAAATCAAATCGCCATTCATAATAAAGAAAGGCTTAGTAGGACTGATCTTCAACCCACTTAAAGCGCCTGCGGTACCTAAGGGCTTATCTTCGCGCAAATAGGTAATATCTAATCCAAAAGCACTACCATCGCCAAAATAATCCTCCACCATATGTCTTAAATAGTTGACTGAAATGGTTACTTTTTTAATACCCGCGTTCAACGCTCTCTCCAGGATCAATTCAAGAACTGGCTTGCCTCCAACTTTCAACATGGGTTTGGGACAATTATTCGTCTGTGGTCGCAAACGCTTACCGATCCCACCAGCCATTATGATGAGTTCGTTGTCTAGCGTCGGCGGAGAATAACTTAGCTCAATCGTATATAAGCCATTAACGGCGCCAGCTGCGTTCACTTTAGGCAAATGTCTTATTTTATTAATTTTCATTAATTCAAAGGCCGCCGCCTTTGTTATGCAGGCTGGTGCGACTAAAGGTTTCTCATTCATTATCTGATGCGCAAAACTTTTTACGTCACAGCCATTCAAAATTGCTCGTCTAATATCGCCATCCGTTATAGTCCCAACCAGCCTGCCATCATTATCCGCGACTAAAACAATTTGAGCACAGGAAAGGTTCAAACTCTCCATTGCATCTTGGATTAGTGCGCCAGTTGAAATAACCGCACTTTCCCAATTAGCTAATAATTTTATCTGCATCACTTGTCCTCCTACCCGACCTGTTCCTTCATCAGCCTTTAAGATTAAGCATTGTTAGACTGCGAACCGGCTGTGCTAATTTCTAATCAATATGTTTTCCCTGTTTCAAAATCGTGTTTTAAATCATCCAAAGCTAGGGGCGCATCCCTCATTAAACCAAAGCCAAAAGATAGATAATCGTTATAGCAAGATCGGATGAGCTGATAGTTGTACTGAGCTATTTCGTCGTCAACCCAAATACAACTTCTTGCGAAGAAAAATGCAAAAACCGAGACTGGTCCTTGAAGCAATAATCTAGCGCCGCCATGACTTGATTGAACAAGCTGGCTTTGCTCTACCATAATTCGAAAAAACTCGTCTGCGGCTGGCTTTTTTGGCGGAAGCTTGAGATGTTTCCGTAAATTAAAAAACGGTTTAAGAAAGCCCGATTTTAGTGTTTTACTATCCACACTGGTCGCGTCGGAAACAACCTCAAAAATTTCCGAAAAAATCTCGCCACAGACCAACGGCTTATCGATTTCTGCAGAGAGATCTTTCATCTGACCTTCTGGAACAGGTACCGCCCCTTGAATATAGGCGCCATCGTTAGGATTCATTACCGTCATACCATCGAGATCTATCAAAAATTGCTCGATATTTTGCCTACCGATATTCAGAAAGTATTGGGTCAGCACCTTGTCTCTTAAATTTCCCTTTACCTCGACCATGTTTAGCCGTTGGCTATCTTCTCTTTCGGCGACATCGAACTGGATACTACTCGTTGCGTGATGCTTGTCAGCATCATGCATGCCAAAGTCTGCTCCCAACAATGTCACATTTCTGAACCCGAGCAGCACGGCCACGGAGAAACCAAAATTAACAACGGTTGGATTACTAAACGGCGCCTCCATCAGATCAGGAATTCCAATATGTCTCAAAAAGTCCGTTCCAATATCGTTGGGCTTTGCAATAATATAGGAATCGTTGAAAAGCCCGAGCGTCTCTGGATGTACCGTATTAAGCCCGATCATTTTGATACCAGCACGATAATCCGGGGTTGTGCCACGTTCGAGCCATTGCTTTATGGCATAAGGCCTTTCCTGTTCGACATGGATATCCGGTTTTATGCCAGCTTTAAAGAGCGTCGAGAGCGTTGTGCCACAAGAAATCAAGATAGCCTTAGCCTCGTTTTTCTTGATGTAGGGCAATAAATTATCGAGTGAAGGGCCATTACCAATAACGAAAACAGGGAGGTCTTTTACCGCGCCAACGGATCGCAACAAGGGCTTCGCATCAATTAAGTTTTGGACTGTGTGTGCCAGTCCAACCTGTTCATCTTCTATAAATCCAGCCCCCTCTAATAACGTTCCGACCTCGCGTTTAAAAATGTCCTCGAACGCATTATTCATATCGCTTTTAATATGACTGAAATAAAAGAGACTTCCTAGATGCCCGGCCCCGGCAGACGAGATAGCACCCTTAATGCTAGAGATAAGCGGTCGTGGTTCTTTATCAAACTGGACGAGCATGAACCGACCACGCATCCGAAAATAGTCAATAATTCGCTGCCAATCTATCGTAAAGAGTGACGCAAAAAAACTGTCTTTGGACCCATCATTGATGACCACACCCATGATATCTAAGCGCTCGATCAACAATTCAATGTGATAACCGAAACCAACACCATTAACCACTAAGAGAGGTAAGGGCTTTTTCTCGAAATCGGCAAAATCAAGCGTGGGGTTCCCTAAGTCCTCTTGGAGGCGATTGATCATGCGCGCAAACCGATACTTTGGATTGCTACTTTCATTATTATGCCCGCCGTTAATCACCAGAGGGGCTGGCGCACGCAGAAACGCATCAACTTGTTTACCGGATTGAATTCTTGGATCCTCGTTATATGCAAGGTCGCCCGTCTGGATATGCCGAAGATTTACGAGACCTTCATTATCGACTTCGATGCGTAAGGTCTTCGGCTGATAGTTTCTAAATTCATCGTACAGATTCTCATCAAGAGCGCGGATCGCTTCGAGATTTTGAGCAAATTGTAGGTTCATTTCAGCTAACTTTTGCTCAACCTCCATCTTCCGCAGCAATCTTTCTAAATCAGTGTCAAGCTGGTTCATGCTTTATTTTCCTTTATTGCTATCACTTCAGATAATTAAACAAGGAGAGTCCTTGTACTTTCACGTACGACTGCTGAGCGGCTTGTAACCCGGTCATCTGCATATTGAGCCGGCTAGCGGCCTGCGCATAATCCAAGTCTTTTAATTCTGAAATAGAACGGTCGTAACGGATTTTTGCATCAATATTTTCGTTTGCCCGCACATCTAACTGCTGAAGCCTGTTGCCTAACACAGCCCGGGCGCCAAGAAATTTATCCAAAACCTGATCCATCTCGTTTAAAGATTGACCAAGATGCGTAGTCAATGATGCTTGCCGAGGAGCTTTATCAATCGGTGCAGCCAATTCATCAACGAGTTTTTGCAAGGTTGAAAAAATGTCGCGATATGCCGCAGGTTGCACTTCGAACTGATCACCCGGGACTGCCGTGCCGGTAATTGTTAAGTTGATCTCATTAAAAGAAATCTGATCATTTTCATTGTAAGTACCGGACGCTACTACGTCTCCCGCACTATTTTTAACTTCATACTGTTGTGCACCAGTCCCTTCCGGAAACGCTACAACATAACTATCCACGATCGAGTCAACATTAGATTCTAGGTTTACGACAAAATTGCCTTGCATGCCCGAGTCTAGTACTAATTTTAACCGCCCGTCTCCTTCTCGGATTTTCTGGAATATCTCAGCACCACTGTCCCGAACTTGGACTTGTATATCTTCAGAAACCTGCAAAAACCTCTCGCCTTGATCACCTTTGTATTGATAACCATTTCCGTCCTTCACGAAGGGCTTCGTCGTCGCATTAAACCCAGAGAAGATATATTCACCTGATCCATCTTTGCTATTGGCAACATCCAGCATCGCACTTAGGTTATTCTCTATCTCTTTGGCTATGGCGCCACGGGAGCTATCATTGTGAATCGCCGTGTTCGCCTGAACCACTAACTCCCGCACCCTTTGAATAATGTCTCCCGCACTTTTGAGCTTGGACTCCGCAAGCCCCACCTGGTTTTGGGCAAAGGTGATATTCCGATCGTACTGACTGTTGCTCGCAATTAGTGCGGACAGCTTAATCAATTGAGTTGACGCCGCTGGA